>ERZ780195.393-NODE-393-length-44217-cov-52.495947_pt1 | contig 44217 bp, 59 predicted proteins | sample MGYA00511017_ERZ780195 | MGnify/ENA primary metagenome ERZ780195 (study PRJEB29588, sample SAMEA2159974) | human gut metagenome | biome: human gut; feature: human-associated habitat; material: faeces | place: Denmark | collected 2008/2010 ...
TTGCATCTCATCCCATCTATTTCTTATGTCTGAACTTTTCTCTTTGTATTTCAAATAATTTTCATCTTTTTTCTTATTATCATCAATAACATCTATCAAGCTATTTTTCAAATTTGCAAGTTTTTCATTTAGCTTAGCTACAGTTTTCTTTGTATTATTTTGCGTCACAATATTTCCAATAATAACCATAGTAATAACTATAATAGATATTAATAGTATATAAGGTATATCAGTAATAATAGCTAATATTAAAGTACTATAAAAGACTTTAGAAAGATTCTTAAGTTTCTTTTGTTTTTGCCTTTCTTGCATTGTAATCATCTGTGTATACCTAAATATATAATACCCTCTTATCCTATCAGATAACGTCAACGCTAAAGGCGTTTTTAGAGCCTTACAGAGGGTTTCTGTTGCAGTTATGATAAAGGGTAGCTTAAAGATAAATTAGTTATTTTATAAGCTGTTAGCATTATCTTTACTATTAGTCCTTAAACTGTGCTTGGATATAAGCTATAATCTCAGCTCTTTCAGCAGGATTATGAGCAGTATTTAAAGCCTTAGAGATTGTGTTATCAAGTGCTTTCTTTGCTTTATCCAAGTTATCATAGTAATCTTTGATAATAACTTCAGCTTTCTTTGCAAGTTCAAACCATTTAGTTACTTTATATTTTTCGTTAGTCTTTAAGTCAGTTTCATTTGTTTCGTTATACTTTACAGTATAGTTGTGCTTAGCATTTAAATACAATTTAGCATTTGTAACGCTTGCAAAGTATGCTTTGATAAGTTCTGAGTCAGTCTTTTTTAAGCCCTTTACAAGGTTAGACAAAGGTGTTGCATTGTGTGACAAGTTTTCATTAAAGTTATCAACAAACAACTCAATGAACTCTTGTATCTTTGCATTTCTAGTCTTGTCGTTAACAAGAATTTCATTTACAAGTTTGTCAAGTTTTTCTGAAATGTTTTCTTTACTCATAGTTATTTTCCTTCCATATATGCAAAAATAAGCCGTTAACAAAACTGCTAACAGCTTATAAAATAACTAAAAAGTGAATCTATACAAGCGTAAAGGGCTGTTTATTACCTTTTAGCAAGTCATCAAAAGAGGGTACAACTTGCTTATAAGGTTGCTTATAATCATATGTTGTCTCCCTAAGTTTAAGTAAGTAGCGCTTACGGGTTGGACTTTTTTCCATAGAAATATAATCAGGTAAACAACCCTTTACTGTCTTGTTATAGATTTTAGTGGTAGTCTTTGCAACTTTCATTTTCTAAACTCCAAAATTTTTCCATTAAGAGCCCGCAATAATCAATCTAAGGCTTGCGTATACGCCTTATATATAACCTTTACAGTTTTATAGCATACTTGACAAATATACAACCTAAGAAGTATATACGGGTACACCACGCGCAATAAAGGCACTATAGCCAGTTTACTGTCTTGTTGGACTCAAAAAATAAAAGCCCCCTTACCGGGAACAACATCAACCTACCAAAAAAAAACTTTTAAGTCAAGTTATAAAAATATTAAGTAAAATCAAAGACTTAATTACATTTGACAAAAAATATATTAAGTAAAATCAAAGACTTATAAGAAAAAAAGCATTTTATAAAAAAAGTTTATAAGAAAAATCAAAGACTTAATCCTTTTGTCTAAAACTTTTTTTGATTATTAAGGAAAATCAAAGACTTATAAATTACTTTTTACAGAATAGACAAAAGACATTATATAAGGATAAACAGGCACGCGTGATACAGACTTTTTTAGAATTGTCAAGAAAAATTTTAAAGTTATCCACAATTTTTTAACATACCTACAAGAATGTATATATAATTTTGTCAATAGTTTGTCAAGTATATCTAAGTACTTGAAAAAGCTATGAAAATTTATTGACAAAAGCGATTTTAAGAGTTTTTGAGATTTTTGATATAACATACCTTAACAGCCTCTAACCCTCTGTATTGCCTGGAAAAGTACCTTAAAAGCTGTCAAATACTTTTTAAGGTTTATTCAGTAACATTTTATTACAATTTATTACACTATGCATGACTAAAAAAGTTTTGTCAAGTTTTGTCAAGGGGTACAAGGGGTTTTAAGGTTCTGCTTCAGCTTCATAATGCACCTCTAAAATTTCTCACAAAAATTATGCAGTCTGTAAAAGGCCCTTGACAAATCCTTGAATCCGTGTTATAATATCAAAAGAAAGGAAAAAGACTATGCCAATTAAATGGAAATCCTATAGATGGAGACAGAAATATATAACTGTAAAGGCTTTTGCTGATCTTCCAGAGATCTCAGATATGGCTAGAGGAGAGTATGATGCTACCTTTACCATAGAACCTGAAGACAAAGATGACCTTTATAGTATGGAAAGATTGTTTTTAGAGTATTATCAAGATCCTACAGAGTATCAGTTTGTACAAAATGTCTTTGATGGTGATCTACAGCATTGGGAAGTGTTTAAAAACTCTGGTGTTATCCATAAATATTATCTTAAATGGAAGAAAAAGGCTGAAGCAAAGCTGTTATCAGAGGCAATGAGACGAATAGTAGAGACAGCTTTTGATGAAGAAAGTAAAAATTCCTTTACAGCTCTTAAATTTTTGGTAGATAGAGGTAATAAAACACAGGAAAAGAAGAGTGCTGGCAGACCAAAGAAGGAAAAAGAAGAGGAAACTGTAGACTCTAAAGCTCTATTAGCTGATATTGCTAGGATTAAAGAGTAATGTCTAAGGAAGCTATAGAAGAAATTCGCAGACTAGCGGAAGAAGACTTCATAACATTTGTAAAATTGGTAGCTCCTTACAATGTTATGGGCAGTTGTCACGAGGATATATGTAAATTTCTACAGGATAAGTCAAAGAAGCCATATAAGTTAGTGATATATCCTCGTGGACACCGTAAAAGTTTCTATGCTGCTATGTATGCCTGCTGGAGAATCATTAAAGATCCTTCAATAGCTATTGTTTATCTATCTGCTACTAGTCCTTTAGCTGAACAACAGTTAAGAACTATCAAAGCTACATTAGAATCTAAGGTAGTTAAGAGATATTGGCCTGATATGATTAACGATGATGAGGGTAAACGAGAGAAGTGGACTACTACTGAAGTCTGTGTAGATCATCCTACTAGAAAAGAAGAAGGTACACGTGATAGTACAGTAAAAGCTGGTGGTCTTACAACAAACATTACAGGTTCACATGCTGATCTTATTATCCTTGATGACTTAGTAGTACCTGCTAATAACAATGAGATCGGTAGAAGATCTGTTATAGAACAGTACAGTCAATTACAATCTATTCTTAATGCTGGTGGTAACATTATTGCTGTAGGTACACGTTATCATCCTAAAGATCTTTACTCAACTATTCAAGAAACTTTTCAAGAAGTGTATAATGATGAAGGAGAATTGATAGGAAGAGAACCGCAATGGGATATATTACAGCGTGTAGTAGAAGAGAATGGAGAGTTCTTATGGCCTAGAACAAAACGTAAAGATGGTAAGTACTATGGTTATGATATGAAGGAACTATCACGTATTAAAGCTGGTTACATTGATAAGTCACAGTTCTATGCACAGTACTATAATGATCCTAATGATGAAGGTAGTGCTCTTATTACTAGCGATATGTTTGAATACTACAATAGAGATCACTTAGAAACTAAAGCTGGTGTGTATTATCTAAAAGGTAGACAGTTAAATGTATATGCTGCTATTGACTTTGCATTCTCTTTAGATAAGATGGCAGACTCTACAGCTATTGTAGTTGTTGGTGTTGATAGTGATAATAATAGATACATCTTAGACATTGATAGATTTAAAACAGACAGAATCCAAGAGTACTATAATCACGTTATCGCTATTCATAATAAATATAATCTTAAGAAACTAAGAGCAGAGGTAACAGTAGCACAACAGGTTATCGTAACAGCTCTAAAAGATAAACTAGCAGAGAACTCTATAAGACTTGTAATAGAAGACTATAGACCGTATGCTAAGAAAGAAGAAAGAATGATGGCTGTGCTAAGACCATTATACGAGGACCATCGTGTCTTTCATTATAGGGGAGGAAACTGTGAGCTACTAGAAGAAGAATTGAAACAACTTAAACCAGCACATGATGATATTAAGAATGCTTTAGCAGATGCTATTTCTATTGCTGTAGCACCTAAACAATTCAGATATCAAAAGAGACAAGAGATTAGAACAATAAGTAGATTTGGTGGAGTATAATGGGAAATACTTTTGAGATTAAAGTTCTTCAGCAGCCTGATGGATTAGCAAAGGCTATTGCAGAGAAATATGTAACTTGGGAAAGCTCTAAGGAGAAATGGTACAGAAATGCACGAGAGACCTTAGAGTACTTGTATGCTACTAGTGCGAGAGATATCTACAATCAGCCTAGAGAGTTTGATAATAGTACACACTTGCCTAAACTAACACAGATTAGAGATATGCTCGTGACCTATTATCTTGAGGCTATGTTTTCTTTACCTGACTTTGTAGACTGGATTCCTTATAGTGAACAGAGTGTAAATGTAGAAACAAAGAATACACTTAAAGATTTAGTAAGGCAGATGTTGGATGACTCAAACTTTAAAGGTACTATTAGGGAAATTGTAGAAGACTATGTAGACTATGGAGATTGTTTTGCTACTGCCGTACCTGTTGTAGAACAATTACACGGAGAGAATGGAGTTGTTTATCCTGTCTATAGTGGACCTAAAGTAGTACGTATTGATCCTATGTCTATCGTATTTGATCCTATGGCTACTGACTTTGCAAAGTCTCCTAAGGTTATTAGAACTACTATGACTATTGGTGAATTGCTAGCTAATGTAGAAGAAATGCCGGAGGACTCTTCAGTTTATAAAGAAGCAGTACAGAGAGCTGTAGATAAACGTAATGAAGTACGTACTAAGTTAGCTAGTGGTAATAAAGAATTAATAGAAGATGATATCTGCAACATTGCAGGTGTAGGAAGTTGGAGTGCTTATTATGATTCTGATATTGTAGAGTTGCTTACTTTCTATGGAGACATCTACGATATTGATGCAAACAAACTATATAAGAACTCTAGAATCATTGTAATGGATAGATGCTATGTGTTGCTCAATGAGCCTATTAAGAATTTAGGTTATGGCTGTAACATCTTTAAAGCTGGATGGAGAGATAGAAAGAATAACTTATGGAGTATGTCTCCTCTTGATAACATTAAAGGTATGCAGTTCATGATAGACTTCTTAGAGAACAAGAGAGCTGATATCTTTAACTTCATTAGCAATCCTGTGTTCGTTACTAAAGGCGATGCAGAGATGCCAGAGTATTACTACCCGGGTTGTCAGATAGGTCTTGATAATGATGCTGATATTAAAATGCTAACACCAGATGCTACAGCATTACAAGCGGATCTTTATATTGATAGATACTTAACTCTTATGGAAGAAATGGCAGGTACTCCTAGAGAAGCTATGGGCTTTAGAACTCCTGGAGAGAAGACTGCATTTGAAGTATCACAGCTTAACACAGCCTCTAGTAGATTGTTTAATGAGAAGGTAAGAAAGTTTGAACAGGAAATGTTAGAGCCTTTGATTACTCTTATGCTTCGCATTTATTTGTCAGATAACTCCCGTGTTACTAAAATAAAAACTGTTAATGAAGATGGAGTTGTATTGTTTAAAGAAGTAGATCTTAAGTCTTTAACAGGTAATGGTAAGTTTGTTGCTACTGGCTCTAATACATACACAGAGAAAGCAAGGATAGCACAGACACTTATGCAGGTAAGTAACACAGCTCTTATGAGTGATCCTTTAATAATGAATTGGTTTGATCCTAAAGTATTAGCTAAAGCTTTAACATACTCTACTGGATTAGATAAGTTCAATGGATTACTTAGACAAAATGCTCGTGTAGATGCTGAGTTGGAAATGAAGAAAGCTGGAGAATTTGCACAGCAACAGTTAGAAGAAACACAGGTAAGAGGTGTAAACAATGCTCAACAAACTCCTATGCAGAGTCTCTAAAGAAGACAAAGCTTATTATGCAAAACTATGTAAAGATGCAGAACCCCTTTTAATAAAGCTGCAAGAGATGCTAGAAGAGGATCTTAAAAAGATAGATGTAGTATCCGATACAGACTTTGACAACCCCTCCTGGGCTCTTAAACAGGCTTACAAGATGGGTTTAAAAAAGGGCTTGACAATGATTAGGGAATATGGTATAATATAAGCGTATTAAAGATTAATTATTTGAAAGGAAATTAAATGGCTGACGAAGCGACTACTTCAAATGCTGTTGAAGAAAATGATAACGGTACAGCGACTACTAGTATTGTTGTCGGAGAGCATTCTGTCTACAAGGACTATGATTCTTTAAAAGAAGGTAAAGCAAGAGCTGATGAGTTCATCAATACTTTGAAAGAAGAAAACAAAGTTCTTAGAAAAGCTATTGAAGAATTAATGAATAAGGCAAATGTAACTGAAGAATTAAAGAAGATTAGGGAGACAAAAATGGACACGGAGAATACTAACACTCCTTTACCAGAAGATGCTATTAAACAGATAGCTCTCAAAGCGATGCAAGAAACTACTGAAGCTCAGAAAGCTGAAAACAATTTGACTATGTGTAAACACGCTTTGGCTAATATGTCAGCAGATGTAGATACTGCATTGAAGAATAAAGCTAATGAACTTGGTGTGTCTGTCGAATATTTAGAAGACATTGCAAAGACAAGTCCTAAAGCTTTTAAGAGTATGTTTGGGATTAAAGATTCTGTTACTTTCGATTCTGTTAACTTTCTACAATCCTCTAGACACAACTCTTACACTAATGAAAGTAACGAAGCAGAAGCTTTCTTTAAGAATAAAGAGAACTTCAGAAATCCTAAAGCAGTTAGTGAGTTCATTAATAAAGCTTTAAAGAACCCTTCAATACTTTCTAATTATTCACATTGGTAATATAAAAGGAGAATTAAATGTCTGAATTGAATGGTATTAATACCAAAGATCAGGCCGCAGCTATTAAAGCTATCGTATATTCTGGTATGCTTCGTGAAGCTCTTGAGCCTGAATTAACTGCTATGAACTACGTCGATGTCATTACTTCTTTCCCGGATGGTGATAAATGGCAGGACGTAGAAATTGGTAACGCTACTGTATCTGATTATCACGAAGGTGAAGAGATCTCTTACAAAGGTTTGGAGATTGGTACTCGTGATTTCGAGATTAACGAATATGTACAGAGTGGTCACTTCATTACTGCTAAGTTTATGCAGGACTCTTACTTGTCTCAGCAGATTATGTCTAAGGTTTCTGGATTGGAAGCACGTGCTATTGCTGCAGACCTTGAACAGAAGATCTTGAAACTCTGCAATAAACAGGTTGTTAATGATGCTAATGCTATTAACTTGATGTCTCATCGTTTCGTAGCTGGTGATGCTGATGCAGGTTGGGGTGTACTTACTCCGGAAGACTTTGCATATGCTACTGTTGCTTTGAATAAGTTAGGTTATACTGGTCCGCGTGTAGCTATTGTTCCGTCTTATCAGGAATACAAGATTGTTTCTAATCCGCGCATTAAAGCTTCTTTGCAGTACAATCCGAAGTTCGAAGGCATTGTACGTGATGGCGCTGTAACTGGTATGCATTTCTCTTTCAACATCTATGGTTGGGATGTATATACTTCTGAGTATCTGCCGCAGGTATCTGGTGAAACGAACTTGAAAGATAAAGAAGGTAAAAAGTCTTTCACTACTTTGAACAACTGTGGTGAGGCTATTTTGTTTACTAACATTCCTGATCGTAGACCGTTCCGTATGGCTTGGAGACAGATGCCGAAGTTCGAGGGTAAATGGAACATGGATAAACAGCGTGAAGAGTACGTAACTGTTGCTCGTTATGGTCTTGATGTAGGTGATATTGAGAACATGGTTGTTATTCTCTGCGCTGATGTTGATTCTGAAATTACTGAAAAAGGAGAATAAATAATGAATAATGGGTATAAATCTGTATTCGGTGTCATTCGTCAGTTCGGTCGCGGTGAAGGCTTTGATGAGAAATATAAAGTAGCTGCTAAACCGGCCCTTGGTGAAACCTATTTCATTGAAGCTGTAGTAGATGAGAATGGTCCTGTTGCTAACTTTGGTACTGAATATGCACGTGATGCTGTAAAGATCCCTGCAGGTGCTTTCGTTACTGGTGCTACTTTGTTTGTTGAAGATAAAGGCTCTGCAGCTAATGTTAAAGTAGACTTGGTTAAGAAAGATGGTTCTGATGCTGTAGCTTTGTTGGCTGCTGTTGTTAGTCCGGCTGATGGTAAAGCTGAAGAGGCTGCAGGTGCTGCTATCAATGCCGTCATGGCTGAAGATAGATACTTGGAAGTTTCAGGTACTTTGACAGGCTTGAAAGCACGCTTGATCGTTTCTTACAAATAGTATAAACAAATGATTGGGGTGTCTTTTAAAGATGCCCCTTTCATACATTAAAGGATTTAAAAATGGCTATTGGTGATCTTCAACACAGTGAACTTCCTGATAATTTATTACACGAACCAAAGGGTGCTTCAACAGCTGCAGAAGACACCTTATATGTTGCTAATGGAGCTGGCTCAGGAGAATTTAAAAAGGCTTCAATTAGCTGTTTAGATATTACTATTCCTTCTGTTTCAGCATCTAGTGTAGGCAGTATTACTAATACTACTTCTTTATCTGGAGCTTCATTAGCCCAGCCTGCAGATGGCATCTTAAATGATGTTAAAGCATTCGTAGGTATTCCACAAGAAATTACAAGTATGATTAATAAAAATGCATCAGAACTTTTAAGACTATATAATAATCAAAAAGAAATTAATGATCAAGTATCTGCTGCTTTTACAGGATTAGAAAATAAAATTAATGAGCTGTTAATTGCTTTGAAAGGTGTAGGTATCATTCATGACTAAGGTTGAAATAAAAAGATTAGATAGTGTAACTGCTAATGATACTACTGCTACCCTTTTAATTAACGATAACTTTAAAGCTATTCAAGATGCTTTAGAAAATACTTTATCTAGAGATGGTACTACTCCAAACTTTATGGATGCTAATCTAGATTTAAACTCTTATAAGATTATTAATAGTGGTGAAGCTACTGATGATAATGATGTAGTTACTTTAAAGCTTGTAAAAGATGCTATCGGTACTGCAACTGAATCTGCAGAAGCTGCTGCTAATAGTGCTAAACAAGCTGCTTCATCTGCACAGTCTGCACAAGTATCTGCTACCAATGCTACTATTGCTACACGAAATGCAGAAGAGACTATTGTACAAGCTACAGAACTACTAGAAGAAACACATACATATGTTGATAATGCTAAGATAGATATTAATAATACTGTTGTATCTGCAAAAGCTGATATTAATACGGCTATATCTAATGCTGAAAGCAATATCTCAGCTATCGTTTCAGATGCCGAGGGTTCAATTACAGATATCGCTGTTACAGAGGCAAATAAGGCTATTGCAAACGCTGCACAGGAAGCAACGGATACTGCAACGGCTAATGTAAACAGCTATGTCGACGGGACTGTTAAGCCTTCTTTGCAGACCTATGTAGACCAAGCACAGGAAGATGCAAACAGCGCAGCTACAAGTATGGAACAGGCTGCCCTAAGTGCAACAGCGGCAAGTAACTATGCGAGCAACGCAAGTGCTGATGCTGATAATGCTGCGGAAAGTGCTGCTTTGGCAAGTGCAGACGCCGGAAGTGCGGCAAAAAGCGCAGAATTAGCCCAGCAAATAAAAGATAGTTTGGGAAATGTATATGTATATAAAGGCTCTGTTAATAGTTATTCTGATTTGCCTAGTAACGCCACTACTGGAGATGTTTATAACGTTGTTTCAAACGGTAAAAATTACGCTTGGACAGGTTCTGAGTGGGACGATTTAGGAGGAACGGTTGATTTAAGTGAATACCAAAAGACGGCAGATGCAGATTCAAAGTATGTAACAAAGACTTCATTAAAAGTTGTTAGTGTGCTTCCTGCTAATCCTGACCCTAATATATTTTATTATATTAAGGAGAATTAGAAATGGCTGTTTATAAAGGCTCATCAAAAATTGCCGATTTAGGTGTTCAGGGTATTAATTTCGGGAGTCAGCAAATCAAACAGATTTTTACAGCCCCGATAACAAACGGAATTACTTATATTCCACAGGACATAAAATTTGAGATTGTTAACGGTAAAACACCGACCCTGTATGCTGGTAGCGAAGTCTGGGTTCCTTACGGAAAGGCTGCTCCAGCTCTCAATATCGGCGACAGTCTGAACAGTGGTATAATCACGGCTATAAGCTGGGACGGCTCGGCTTTGTTTTATAAGGTTCGTTATGATACAAAACTTAATGTTGATTCTACTTCAGACCCGGCGAATGCCGAGTTCGTGACGTCAATATCTCCATCCCACAGTTTCTGGTGGTTCGATAAGAATGTTACTTACAGTCAGGATACGGCACCGAGCAATTTCGGACAATATGCGCTTTGGTACGATACGGCGGAAAATATTGTAAAAATTACGGATACTTCCGGTGCAACGTGGAAAAATTACGGATCCCTTCCGATTGGCGTTTTCACAATGGCAGGCGTCGGTGCAACAAAAAAACTTAAATATGTCTTCAACGGCTTTGGCTATATCGGTTCTACGGCTTTTGCAGTCCCGGGAGTTAAAGGACTGATGGCCGATGGTCTGAACGAAGACGGCAGCTATAAGACCATAGAGCGGACTTTTGACAAAATGGTTATGCGAAATATAGCTTTTAACCGGAGTGCATTCTACGGCGTTGTGTTGGACGGCGAATATACGATACAGGGCGATGATTATATGGAAGCGGCGGAACTCCCTTACCCTGTACCGAACGGTTATGTTTTCTGCTACAGGACTTCCGACAATACGCTTTGGTGGACCCGGAACAACTGTATATGGGTTAAGCGTCATGGGCTGCCGATTGGTTTCTGGACAACTTCAACCGGAGGTACCAGCAATTTTAATCCTGCTAAAAACTTTATAAAGGTTTACCAATACAACTCCTATGAACCCTATAAAGTGCTTTGTAATATTAGTAATGGTGAATCTAGTAGTGTTGAGTTTAGAAAAGGTGTGTATTATATCCGTGCTCAGGGTGGCGGTGGTACTGGTGGCACATTTGGTGACTTTGTTTGGGGCCGTGGTTCTGGAGGTGGTAGCGGTGCCGGTTTTGAAGGATATATCTACGTTAAGAGAAATATTATCCGTAATGTTTCAACGGGTGCTGCTGTATCGTCAGGAAAGTGGGAGGTTAACGGCAATTCTACACAAATTGAAAATATGTTTATATTTGGTGGTGGAGAAGGAGGAAAGACCAATGAAGCCTTAGCTGTCGGTGGGGAGTTAACAGTTATTGCAAATGACGATTATGAGATATTAACGGCGAAATATCTGGGAAATGGAAATGGGACAAAAGTTGTTGACGGTAATAAGCGTTATGGTGGGGACAGTGTAATTTCGAACGACGGGGGAGCCCTACCAGGTGGTAACGCTACCGCTCCTGGTGCTGGTGGTGGTGGATTTGACGGCTCTGGTATAAACGGTGGTGCTGGTGGTGCCGGCGAATGCCTGATTCAATATATCAGTTACGAACCAGAGGGGGGGGTAACTAATCTAGAGTATTTTAAGACCCCAACATTAACTGGGTCAATAACACCTGTTGCAGAGGGTAATATTGTCGTAACCTCAAGCTGTAACTCGAGTGGTTGGAACAATCTGTGTAACAACAGCTATATTATGAGAAATACTATTTCAACCACTTCTGACGCGGGTTATTGGCAAATGCATGATTCGCCAACTCAATGGTTACAGATTAAATTCCCCTATACATTGGCGATAAAGGGAATGACAATCGCAAGCAGACCGAATGATAATTATACCGGAACGGTAACGGCCTATACGAACGCCGACAAAACTGTTAACATGGGTTCGGTTAGGACCAATAAGGCAGCGACCAACTTCACATTAACTGACATGGGAATTGGAGCTTTTGTAACAGACACAATTTATCTGTATATTACTGATATGGACACATGGTATGGTTTGCAGAATTTGCAGATAAGAGGATATAAGGTTGCAGAAGGAAGCTATGTATGGTGATTTAAAATGGCTTGTAAAGGTAAGAAGACTAAAAAGAAAGGTAGATAATAATGGACATCTCGGCAGAATCTATTGGAATTGTTGTAGCTCTTTGTGGAGTAGCTTTTAACTTTATAAGATTTGGTACATGGCAAGGTAAAATTGAAGCTAAAGTAGAAAATCTTGAAAAAGATTCTGCCGTAGCTCTGACTAAGTTTGATGTTATCAATAAAAGTCTTAAAGATAATAACATATTGTTAGCTGAATTAAAAGTAAAATTAGAAGTTCTTATAGAAGAGAAAGATAAATTCCTTGACAAACATATAAAAGACTGATATAATATCTAAAGAGGTATATGGTTATGAAACAAACTTTATTAGAAATGGTGCAAAGAATTTTAGAGTCTATCGATGGTCAAATGATAGAATCTATAGAAGACACACGTGAAGCTGTTCAGGTAGCTAACTGTGTTAAAGAAACTTATTATCATCTATTGTATACCAGAGATATCAAAGCTAGAAATAACGTAGTACAATTGCACTCTTTATCAGATGTTAATAAGCCTACTGAGTTCTATATCAATGATGATGTAGCTCAGATTACTATGTTTAAATACTTTGATAAAGATAATGATAGATATGTAGACTTAGAATGGTTAGATCCAGAAGAGTTTATTAGCAGAAGTTTGAACATGAATCCTAAAGAAGTAGATGAGGAAGGTAATTCCCTTGTGTTAACTGTAAAAGATACTTCTGGTGTTATATATAATGTACGTAATGATAGATGTCCTCAGTACTACACAAGCTTTGATGATAAAAGATTTATCTGTGATGCTTACAATAAGAAGGACTCTCATACATTAATGGAACAGTATACAGTAGTATATGGAGTAGTTCTTCCAGAATTTAAGATTGAAGATACTTTTGTGCCAGATCTAGCTCCTCAGCATTTTACATTGTTGCTTTCTAAATCTAAAGTACAAGCTGCATATGAACTTAATAAAACATTTGATGAGCTTGAGAATGATAGAGCAATGAAACAAATAGTGACTGCAGATAAACACGCTAAGAGAGTTAAAGGATTAACAGAGACATTATGGAAGAATCGGATAAAGACTGGAAGGGTTATGTAATAGTTTATAGTCACCGATTCTACTACGTTAGAAATGTTAATGTTTATGTAGGTGGTGCGTTTACTACTCTTCAAAAAGCTAGAGAATATATTGATAGAAAGATCATAGCAGATAAAACAAGAGAAGAGAAAAGAGAATATAATGCTATGATTAGAGAATTAAAGAAAGAACCTGATATAGGTAAGAGAACAAGGAAGTATAAACAGCTATGCCAAGCCAAACAAAAGTTACACTCAGACCCTTCATCGGAGGATTAAATACAGAAATAAATGGTACTATAGATAGTACTGATAATACTTCTGACGAATTGAACTGTACTATCTTTAATGACGGTACTAGAGGCAGACGTTATGGTATTAATCTTGAGAAGTTTGGCCGATATTTTGAAACAGAAATGGGTAAAGCTTACTCCGGATATTTGTGGAAGAATGTAAACAAAACTGATCTAGATATCATTGTTTATCAAGTAGATACTACTCTACACTTTTATCAGTACACAATTAAACCATATAGTACAAATAAGTATACAGCTACATTAGATATCTCCGATGAAGTAATAGATCTTTCTAACTTTTTAAAGGGTTCGTTATCTTATGCTATTGCAGATGGTAAACTAATTATAGCTAATAAGTATATGAATCCCTGTGTAGTTTCCTTTGATACAGAAACACAGACTTTCAATAAGAAAAAAATAACTATCTTCTATAGAGACTTTGAAGGCATTGATGAAGATATTGATGTTGCTACTATGCCTACTACATTAACTATAGAGCATCATTATAACTTAGTAAATCAAGGTTGGAAAGAGAATGAAATCGATCAAGTCTTTAAAGACCAAAAAAAATATCCTGCTAATAATATGCAATGGTTTTTAGGTAAAGATGCTAGTGGTGCTTTTCAGACTTCAAAGCTTTTAACTATTTACTTTGGTAATACTAGAGCTCCTAAGGGTCATTGTATTCTTGATTACTTTGAAAGAGATCGTTCAGCCGCTTCAGGTATTTATAGTTCAGTAGGAAAAAGAGAAGCCAAATATTACTATCATAATAGATACCCTTCTGGTCACTGGGAATGGTGCTATGAGGGGAAAATAGATAAAGTAGAAATGGAAATAGAAAACTCAGAAGGAGTTACTAATAGCTATTCTGTTAAATTCTTTTCTTGTAATAACTATCTTCAAAACCCTATACAGACTGCTACTTGTGAATTGTATGGTTTAGACGAGGGAGGTAGCTGGAATTTTATTGATAGAAGTTCTTTTAGCTTTACAAATGAAGGTAATAATACTAATGCTTTTGCAAATGAAACTTCATATAAGAAACATAAAGTAGTAATAAATTTAGCAGTTCCTGTATCGGAAGTTAATTGTTGGACTGCTGTTAATTTAAAAGGAAGTATTTCTCTGTTTCCTTATACAGGTCCTAACTCTAAAGTTATAGATATTACTTCAATGTCTGGTAAGATCTTCTATCTTGCTGGAGATACTGTATTGTTTTCTCAAACAGTTAATGAAGATGCAGATAATATTGGTAAATGCTATCAAGAAGCTGATCCTACCTCTGAAGAGATTTCTGATTTAATAGACACGGATGGTGGACATGTTAAGTTTCAAGCTATGGGTGAAGGACTTGCATTAGCTACTTTCAATAGAGGTGTGTTAGTATTTGGTAGAGAAAAAGTTTATGGATTGCTTTCACCTAGAGATAAGAAGTTTAATGCTACTGAGTATGATACTGTAGAATTATCTAGTGCAGGTTTAGCAGGTAGTAAATCTGTTGTATCTGTAGCCGATAGTGTATACTACTGGTCTCCTTTAGGTATCTTTAGAATAGGTGTAAACAATAACACAGGAACTACATTGGTAGCTGAGAGTGTATCTGCTGGAACTATTCAACAGTATTACAATAACATTACACAGTACTCAAAGAGTAATGCTAGAGCTGTGTTTGACTTTGCTACTAACCGTATTTATTGGTATTATCCTTTAACAGAGAATGAGCCTTGGAAGCTAAACGGTGTATTGGTGTATGATTTAAACTATAATGCTTTTATGCCTTATAAGATTTCTGATGGAGGAGCTGTAGTAGGTGTATTTACAACTCTTACTGCAGAACGTGTTAGGCCTAGTTACTCTTTATTTGCAGGAGATTCTTTAGTTATTGCAGATAATTATAGTGTAATTGCTAAAGATGCAGTAGCTAAATATGATCGCTTCCAAGCTTTACAACATTGTATCATAGATGAGAATGGTAATATTTCTTTTGGTGATTATAACAGTAGAGACTTTAAAGATTGGTTAAAATCCTCTTATGATTCTTATATGGTATCTACACCTTTAACATTTAATGATACATATTTTAATAAACAAGCTCCTATCTTGCAAACAGTTATAACAAGAACTGAGGAAGACTTTACAAGAACTTCTAAGAAATATGTTGGATCTTCAGGTGCTTATCTAAGAATGAGATGGGGATGGTCTAATAGTGACTTAAGTAATCGTTGGGATCTTATACAGAACTGTTACATTCTTCCTAAAGATTTCCTATACATCGATTATATAGTATCACGTGTACATATCAGAGGTAGAGGAAGATCTATGCAGATTGAGATAAGAAATGATGGAGATAAAGATTTTAGATTAGCTTCTATTAATATGTTAGTGAGGGTATAATGAGTATTTATTCAGGTGGAGAAAAATATTATAGACTTGCGGAAGGTGTAAATGCTAAAGCCTATAATCTACAAAAGCAACAGCAGTATGAAGAATTTAATAGAAGCTTATTAAGTGATGTAAGACAAGCTCGTATTGCTGCTGCTACTTTACAACAGAACAATTATAGTGAAGAGTTTACGGGATCTGGATCTAATGCAGCTGTAGCTAATGTATACAGTAACTTAGCTGGATCATATGGTTATGCTATTGATAGCTCTAAAAGACTAGCAGAGATACAAACATTAAATACAATGGCATCAAAACTTCAAAAGAAAGGGCAGAAAAGAGATAAAAGATCTGCACAAGCTGCTCAAATAACTGCAGTAGCTTTAGGAGCTATAGGAGGATTTGCTGGTGCAGCTCTTGCTGGTACTATGGGTGTCTCTGCTGCAACAGGAGCTGCTATTGGTTCTACAGTAGGTAACGCAACAGCTGTTGGAGGTGTTTATGCTATGAGTGGTGGTAAAGCTGCTAAGAGTACAGTAACTAATACAGCTTTAAAGAATACTATATCAGCATGGGGACAGGCCGGTATTATTAATAGTTTAAATTCAGGTATTGGAAGTGCACCAGCAGGAGCTGAAATGAGTGGAGGAAAACTTATTGGGGGAAATAGTAGTGGATTAAAGACTTATGATTTAACAGGTACTTTTAATTCTGGAAGAAATATAAATATTTATAATGGCTATTATGAACCAACTCCAAAGATTGTATTAGGGGGCGTGTATTAGAATGTTGAATTTAGAATTTAGTAAACCTCTTAACTTTGATAATGCTAATGAGTTTCCTGAAGCACAGCAGAAGAGAGAATATGCATTACAAGAGAAGGCTAAGATAAAACCCTCTAGAGATTTCAAAGGTACTCGTTCTAGACTAGCATTAGAAAACTTTAATAAAGAAAATGAAACACTCTATGCAGCTGCTGAACAGATGGCTAATACAGGTGTTGATGCTGCTTCTATTGCTAATACTGTACAGAACTACATTAATATGAATACTGAACAGGACCAAGGAGTGTCTCTTGAAGTATCTGCAGCAGAAGCTCAGTTTGAAGAAGCTATGAGAGATAATGATAATACATATGCAAATGCTATCAATAGTTATCTAACAGCTGATGAAGCTAAAGTATTGGCTGATGCAGAGGTATTAGAAACATGGGCACAAGCTAACTTGGATAGAGCTAAAGGAACTAGTAGATGGTATCGTTGGCCTATGAATGTTACAAGATTTTTAATGCCTGTGTTTGGTACTCAAGCTTTGGATCAAGACGTATTTCCGTATGGTAAGAAGACTCCTTTTGAGCTATCCTCATACACTACTAGAACACGTCAGAGAAACTACATTGATAACTTTGCTAAGACACATACAACTGCAGAGTTTAAAGAGTTCTTAGACGCTGTTACAGAAGATATGTGGGCAAACTCAGATCCTGCTACAATTACACAGTTCATTGAAGATATGAGACATCCTATTAATAAATCTAATGATATCTTCGGTGCTTTTGAAATTGGTACTCCTATCTTAAGATCTGTAAACAATACCGTAAGAGCTGCTAAAGCTTCAGGCAATATTAAGAAAGCAGAACAAGCAGCAATAGAAAGTCTTGATACAGATCTGCAAACAGAGCTTGAAGAGTTAGTAACAACATCTGCAACAAAACCTTTCATGAACTCTGAAACATTATCAATGAGTAGCAGAACTGCAGATCAAATTAAAGATACTTTAGCAGATAGAGATGCTGTGTCAATACTTAATAAGTACAGAGCTGAAGGTCTTATTGATGATTCTGAAATGAAAATATTTAAAGACTCTGCTAAGTTTTCCTTTAAGCAGAAGTATGGTAGAGATTTAAAAGAACCTGTAGATATTAATGCAGTAGATATTGTACAAGATGATAGTGGTGCTTACTTAACTTCTATCACTATTGGTACTGGTATAGATGGTAAAGCTGCTATGGATGATGCTGCTGCTATTTTCTATGCTAAACGTTTAGGTCTTTCAGATGGTACTTATCGTATTGCTAAGATGGACGGCTCAGGTTATTACATTCAAGTCTTTGAACCTTTACAAGATAAGAACTTAAAAGTTATTGGTGGTAGTAAAGACTATGCTAATGAAGTAATGAATAAAGCCACAGAGGAATGGAAGCTAAGAGGTCTTGGACGTTTCTTCTTTGGTGTTGTTGGTGTAGGAGAAGAAGCTTTTAAGAGAGATATCCAATCAACTAGATTTCTTACAACAATGAGAAGTAAACTATATGATAAATATACTAAGAACTTCTTTAGTCTTAATAAGGATGAACATGAACTCTTTAATGCTATCTATGCTAAGGGTGTTAAAGCTAATGGTGGTGATGGTGTATGGTATACTGCAGATCAATTAAGAGATGACTTTGGTGCATCTGAAAAAGTAATTGCAGCTTATCAAGACTTTAAGAAAGTATCTGATATAGACTACATTGCTCATAATGATTTAGTACACAGGGAATTATCTAGAAGAGGCTTCAAGCTTTATCAGGGAGACATTATTGGTGTAGAAGCTGGTGAAGCTGTGCTTGATAAAGGTCTAGATCATATGTCTATTAAGGTTGGTAATAATATTTTAAATAGTAAAACTTCTACAGCTGCTGATATTAAAGAAAGATATTTGAACAAAGGCTTTAAACTTATTCAGGTATCTAGAAGATCTCAGTTAGATAGAGACTTAAACTACAACTATATGCTGTTATCACCTGATCAAGCTTCTAGTACTTTGCTTCCTAGATATATTACTAACTATGCTCCTGGTGGTAGAAGAGTCTATACTTATGGTACAATGTATGTCAAGCAAGGAAGGCGTGTGTTCTCTGATGGAGTAGAGATGAATGGTTTTCCAAAGACTCTTGTAGCTGGTACAAATAAAAAAGAACTACAGCAGTACTCTGATGAAATGAACAGAGCTATTGATATTTTTAATAGAGCTGTAGATGAGAACGATATTGCTTGGGCAAATAGAGAATTAACATCAGCTAACTTTAAGTATGTAAACATTCGTAACTGGGATGACCTTAAAGCTACTATGAGAAGCTCTGATAATCCTACAGGCTTAGTAGATCCTAGATATAAAACTAAAGTACTTGAAGATAAAGAAGAGTTGGTATACGACAATCAGTTGCCTACTATGTTCAATGAAATTGAAGAGTATGATGATGCATTGCAAGACATTATTAACGCTAGAGCATCTAACACAGGGCACAGATACAATGTACTTGAAGGTGTTAATGGTGATGATGCTAGAATCCTTAGTGTTGGTGATATCTTTGAAAAAACTATTGAGAGAGCTGTTCATACGAATACATTAGGAGATCTTCATAACTGGTATGGTAGAGAGTTTAGAAAGAACTTTTTACAGTACATAGATACTACACACGGATATAATCCTTCTATGTATTCTGATAAAGAACTTATTAGATCTGCTCCTCTTAGAAAGCTTGCTGATGTACCTAAGGAAGATAGAGATGGCTTAAGAGCTGCTATGAATATGCAGAAACATTACTTAAGAATTGCTAATACTCCTACAGCTTGGGATAAATCTATTGAGAGAACCATGAAAGGTATTGCTAGAACTCTAGGAGATAATGTACCATTCCTTTCTAGAGATAGTAAAGCTCTTGATAAGTTAGCTAAAACAGATCCTGCTAAGTTTGCTAGAGGTATAGGATTTAATCACGTGTTTGGTTGGTGGAATACAGCACAGTTCTGGAAACAGGCCTTAGGTATTGTTACAACTGCTTCTGTGCATCCTATTACAGCTTCTAGAGCCATTGCTGCTTATCCTTTTGTAAGACTTGCATATGCTTTTAAAGATAGTAAGAATCTATTTTATAAGTTTTCTAATCTTGTAACAAAAGCTGTAGGTATTTCTTCTAAAGAGTTCAATGATTTCATAGATTATATGGATTGGTATGGATCTCTTGAAGGAACTAAGATGTTGGTAGGTATGGATACTGGCCATATTAATATGATTAGAAATAACAAACTACTTAGATCTCAATACTTCTTTGCTAATGAAGGTACTAATGCTAACTATGTTATTGCAGATCTTACAGCATTCTTAGAAAAGAAAGGTTCAAGTTATAAAGACATTGCAGCTTACGCAGATACTCTGTATGGCCATATGACTAAGGCTAGTGAGAGTGCTTTCCAAGCTGGGCAAGTCGCTTCTAAATTTCCTGTAGCTGTTATGGCGCAATGGTTAACATATCCTACAAGAATGATAGAACTTATGATAGACGGTAAACTTACTAAAGCACAGAAAGCTAGAGTATTAGCTGGTCAAATAGCTGCTTGGGGTGTTGCTGGTACATTCGGCGATGATAAAGCTGAATTAAATATGTACGATTATATGGTTAAGAATGATATGCCACCTGAAGTAGCTTCACAGATCTCTGTAGGTTTATTGACTAACTTAGGTAGAGAATATGGCGTAGAAATATCTGAAGGTTTAAATCTTTGGGAGCTTATAAAGAATGAATTGTTCTTGTATGATAAAGTTACTGGAGAATTAAGAATGCCTAACATTCCTGCTGTGTCTGCTTTTGGCCAAGTAGGTTCTATATACAGAGCTATTAAAGATGTAGTAGCTCCTGCAACAGATGAAATGACTTTATATCTATGGTTAAAGAATAGAGCTACTGATAAATATTTAAACACAGGTACAAAGAATCTTCTTAAATCCTTTATGGCTTATAGAGGAAACTTGTGGTGGAATACTAATCAGGATATTGTAAAGGAAGATTCAGATCTTAGATCTGCAGTATTACAATTAATTGGATTTAATCCAGTAGAATCTAAAGAACAAGCATATATCTATTCTGCAACGGAAGATTATAATGGTGTAGTAAATGAAATGTTCGAGGATCTTAAAGAACAAATTAAAGATTACTCTAGTATGTTAGATAAAGGAAATTGGGAAGATCCAATTAAACGAGATGAGATACTAGCCAATATGCGTGCTAAATATACTATGGATCTACAAGCTTATTTAAGAGAATTAGGTGAAGCATATCCAGATAGCCAAGCTCAAATGTTATTATCTAATAAACTTATTAATGAATTAGTAGGTCCTGAAAATATTCTTGACAACAAAAGAGAAAAGTTGTATGATAGTGTAGGACCTTCTAAACTTAGAATAATTAGAGACTTTACGAAAGGTGAATATAATGTCGTTGAATAAACAAATAACACAAGTATCTGGAAACTCATATGCTCCACGTGTATCTTTTAATAGTTCTGTAATTGCTCCTGTTAATCTACCTGAAGTAGAGAAACCTAAGTACAGAAACAATGTAGGGCTTAATATTGACATTGGAGAAATTGTAAAAAGCTTTGCTAAAGCAGATAAAGAGAAAGCTGATAATGAATCTAATATGAGAATGAATGCTTATGCTGCAAGACTAAATGAGATTGTTGAAGGACAGCGCCAAGGTGTCTATAAACAAGATGTAGCAGAGAGACTCATTAGACAGGAGACGGATTCTATGTTATCTCAAGGATTTGCTGCTACAGATATTGCTAAAGTACGTAATTACTTTGATGGTGGTATTAATTCTCTTGAAGAGAAGAGACAGTCTGAAATGGTAATGCACGAACAGAAAAGAGAGCTACAGGAAGCTGATGCGTTTAGACAAAGATATTCATTCACTAAGGATTGGAGCTTTGATAAAGTAAGAGCACAGAAAGATTATATGGCTAAGCTTCAAGGAGATGTAGACTTCTATAATCAACAGATAAATATGGGAGCTACCTCTAAAGAAGAATTGGATATAGCTATGAAACAGAGAGGTACATCTATTCAGGATCTTGCAAGAATGAATATTATCATGGATGTACAAGACGCTGTATATGCTGAAGACTTTGATCCTAAGAAGGTAGATGCTAACTATATTAGTTCTCTGATAAACAAAGCTACAAATATTGGTGTTCTTAATGGAGTAGATTATGGTGAAGCAAGAATGATTGCTGAAGAAGCTGTAGCTAAGTTAGGTTTAGAGGATATCTTTGGTGCTCGTGGTAGAGATTTAGATTTAAATACAAACTTTATGAAGAAAGTCTTTGACAATATTACCAACACTACAAAGACTGCTATAGCTTCTAGCTCTCCTCAGGCTGCTATCTTATCGTCTATTGATCCTGAATTAGTACCTTACTTTAACAGATACAATCAGAATCTTGTACAGACTGCAGCAGATAACATCTACAGAATTGAAGTAGGCAAAGGTGAAGATGGAAAGCCTGTAAGAAAAGCATATCTATTTAATAGAGAAATTGATGAAGATCAGAAGTTAACTACCGAAGCTTCATTCAATATCTTAAAGAATAGTTTGTTAGAGAATGAATATCCTTTAGGACTTTTTGCTAATGAAGCTGTGTTTGCCACAAGTAATGCAGTTAAGGGTGTATCTATTAGTAAGGATAATTCTCCAGAGCAGAATAGAACTTCTTTACAAGATATTGAAAACATTGAAAGATTCTATAATGATGCTACATATAAAGCTAGAAAGCAATCTATGAGAGAGTCTAACAATCCTAACACAAGAGCTAAGCTAGACATTATTGAAGCAAATGAGAAGAGTCTTGCAGGGCAGAAAGCAGCTGGACAAATGATGTTGAACGATCCTCAGGTACTAAATATCGGAAGAACTTTAGGCAGCTCATTGCAGGCAGATAGACTTCGTATAGATCCAAGCACAGGAAACTTAGTACTTATTAAAGGAACTACAGGAGCTCTTAGTAGCTTAGGAGATTTCTTTGCATCACATAATACTAAAGATGAACTTAATAGATACAATGAATCTTTGGCTAAGCTAGATCCTCAGGTAAGAAGAGATGCAATTACTACTATGTTAGAAAGAGAAATACCAGACCTGCAGCCTGGTGAAGTAATGATTGATACCTCTGAGAGAACTACTAAAGAAGATACTTTCACATACCTTCAGGAAGGCAGTACAGCGTTGTTACAGGGTGTTGAAGAGTTCTTAGGTAACTTACCTTTAGAAGATACAAAGAGTGTTACAGACGCTTTAAAAACAGCCTTAGAAAGGACTATTAATAATTCACTATTATCTTCTTCAGTAGAGAAGGTTTTAGCAAAGGAACAGCCTACAGGTTTTAGTGAAGATACTTTACAGGCTGCTAAGAACTTTAGAGAAGCAGGAGAGTTAGAAGAAGCAGCTAACAGATTAGAACAGCAGACAGCTAACTTATCTGAAGCAGGTACTAGAGAATACGCAGAAGGAAATAGAAAAGCTATTAAAACTGCTAGAGCTAAAGCTTCAGAACTTAGAGGGAGTGCTACAAGAAGTGGTAGTGAAATTATAGGAGGAGCTCAGATAGGTATGACAGATATGCTTAATAATAATCCAGCTACTCAAGGATATCAACAGTCATATGTAGTACCTCCTGCTAAAGATGAAGTTAAAATATCTCTAGATAAAAATAGTCCTGCTATTAAAAAGCTTATTAAAGAAAGAGATAGGTTAACACAGGAGATAGATAATATGAACAATGGCTATACAGAATTTAATAGTCGTAAGTATGCTAAAAATGCTACAAGAATAGCTGAGATAGAAAAGGCTTTAATAGAAAATGAAAGAGAAGACTAAACTTAAAATACTCTTAGGATTAGTATCAGGTATTGTACTAGCTACTACTTGTCTATTATATCCAGATAAAGCTGAGATAGTAGCTAGAGCTCTATTGTTATTCTGTACAGGAATCTAACAATGTATCAGTATATAGCAATAGTTATATTAGCTGTGTTACTTGGTTTTACTTTTAAGAGTAATATAGAAAAGAGTAAAGAAATAGCTACACTAGAAGACTCTATAGATGCTTATAATAAAGCACAGGAGAAATCAGTAAAGACTATTACACAGATAAGAGAGGTAGTAAAACATGTTAAAGATCCCTGTGATTGTTATAACCAGCCTATTCCTGATGATATTATTAAGCTCTTGCAAGAGTAATGCAAGAAGCTTGGAAGAGACTTGTTATAAAACTATCGTTACATTTGGTGATTCTATAGAATGTGTAGTTAGATATAAAAATAGTAGATAAAAGAAATCCTGCAAAGACTCTATAACGAATCGATGCAGGATTTTTTATAGGGAATTAATATATTACCTTTCCCAATCTTTTACAAAGATATTATACACTACTTTATAGAACTTGTCAAGAACTTTTTTCATAAAACTTACTTCTACCATATTTAGCTAATAGATCTGCCATGCTATTATGAATGTTTTTATTCTTTAATTGATTAGTATGTGCCTTTACTTTATCTACAGCAACACCTAATCTCTTAATTTTATAAGCTAATACTTTCATATTCATGTGTTCTATGTATTGTTCTCTCGTTCTTGGTTTATCTTTTATAGAACTATTAATATATTGGAGAGCTGTTTGAGAATCTGTGTAGACTATAGAGTCCTTACCGTGTAATAGTATGGCAGCTACATAGATTGCAAACAGTTCTCCATAGTTATTAGAAGAAGCTTTTACATAGTTAGATACAGTTCTTTGATGAAGACCATCATTAATTACTATACCTATTCCAGCTACTTTTCTTTTAATATCATAAGAGGAATCTGTAAAAGCTTCTATCATTTAGCTATCCTTTCATAAGATTATAAAGTGTAACAGCTCTATTACCTACTTGCTTAGCCCATAAAGAGTCCATCATCTCTCTCGCAGCATCTTCATAAAGGCCATTTTTAAGAGCCTGGAAGAGTTTTTTAAATTGAGATAGACGAGTATAGCCTAAGTTAAACATCATGTCTGTAAGGACGTAAAAACGCTGTTCAATTAGATTGTTAGTATCTATACCATATTCTTTACAGAGTCTTATTACTTCAGATTCAGCAACTGCAAAGTCTCTTTCAAATAACATATCAGCCTCTGTCTTTGTAATACCAATATCTTCTAAGTTTCTACCGTATCCAATAGTAAGCTTACCAGCAGTACACTTATAAGGTTTAAGACGTAGACCTTCAAAGTCTTTAGTCATTTGTTTATATTTACTATTCATTAATCTCTCCATATTCTGTTTAGTTCTTTAAGTTCTTCATCATCTACTACAGACCAAAATGAACTACAATCTTCTTCAGAGTTTACTACTTTATCTATAATAAAGAATGCTTGATATTCACTAGGTGTAGCTCTATGTCTAAAGCAGATCCTTTTAAGACTACAGTTAGGATTGTTACACATAGTTATATCTGCCATTATAGCAACATCCCTACTTGTAAAGAACCCCACAAGAACTCTCCAATATTCCAAGCAGCTTTAGTATTATTGTACTGTGTCTTATACAAGAAAGCTGTAGGAATAATATAGCAGATAGGCATAAGCAAACCACCAAGAGCAAACCAGAAGTTACCAATACAGATAGCAATACACATGTTCCATACCAGCCCTCTAATAGCTAGAGCAGCACTACCCCAGAGTCTTGGATACTTAGTAAGCTTTTGAACACACCAATCAATCCACTTACATTCTGTAGCAGGAGCAACGCCAGTAGTAATAGAACCTATATAAGCACCCCAACCACATATCTGCTGACCTGCATAAGCTCCAATAGGAGTAAAGATATTGTTTGTTACAAGTCCTAAGAATAGAGGATAATAAATTTTATTTACTGGTAGATCCCAAAGACCTCCTCTAATTCTATTGAGTAAAGCACCAGCCCATCTAAGTAAAGTAAACCACATATTATTTCCCTTCAGTATTAATTTCTACACCATTAGCCGCATAGCCACAGATATCAATCCAGCTATCTTCGTGTTTAGGATTGTTCTGTATTCTAGCTAGTTTCATAAGACACATCATAGACGCTACATCAGAAGGTGTAATGTGTCTCTGCAGGTACAATGTCCAGAACGCTGCAATCCTTGCAAAGTTTTCTTCAGGACTGCCATAGTTCTCTTGCCTAGCACCATTAACAATTTCTTTTGCTTTATCTAAGCATTCACTTCTGTTCATTACGCAACTCCACTACTACCAAAACCACCACCTCTATCATCATCAGATGTAATAGGACCACTAACAATATCTACAGATGGAAGTTTATTAAATACAACTTGACAGACTCTATCTCCAGGTCTAATAACAAATTCATTGACACTATAATTGTATAAGATAACAGCCCATTCACCTCTATAGCCTGCATCAATAGTACCAATACCATTAACTAAACCGATACCATTATTAGCAGCTAAACCTGACCTAGCCCTTAACTGTGCTTCATAACCTTCATCAAACTGTGTAATAATACCTAAAGGAATCTTAACATAAGATGAGGGTAGCAATACAATAGAACTAGAGATAGCAGCTCTCAAATCAAACCCAGCATCATTAGAGTGAGCCTTTGAAAGCTCACCCCAAGACTTATTGTAATTACTTAAGTAGGCTATTCGCAACTGCATACAGCTTTATCCTCTGCAAAAAGAAGTCTATCTGCGTGTTCCTGTCTCTTACCTACATTGTATTCTGACATAGGTCTATAATACTTTTCGACTGTCGCTTCATCTTTCAATGCTGTGTCATTCAGTCTGTCAAGGTAGTCTTTTGCCATTCCATACTTTCGAGACAGGAAGTATCTTGGCGAATCGGCATACATAAATGATATTAGCTTTATTGTATCTTCTTTTGCAAGTCTGATTCTAAATACAGAACCATTTTTTACAATCTTTTTCTTATCACTTATAACGTTAAAGCGTGTTAGTATATTTTTAACATCTTTTAACACTGCCATATGTCCTGTAATCTCTGCAAACAAATTGTTTTTATGTAATCCATCGTAATAAAAGCTTCCATCAGCATCAAATAAACCTCTTATAAAATGAGGAGCAAAAGAATCCTGCAGTAAATCTATATGAAGTCTACCTCTATTCTCTTTTCTCTTTGTTATTTGATATATTGCAAGTTTATTATGAATCTTCCAACTTCTGAATTCAAAGCCACAACAAGGTTTACCATTCGATTCAAATCTTTTTATGGGTTTTTCATCGTTCCCTATAAAATTTCTAAATCTTACAAGTTGACTATAATCTTTATCAGCTAAAGCAAACCTTATTTTATTTTCACAAGTACAATTACTATCTCCATACATAAAACCCAACCAGTACGCAACATCTGGTGTTAATTTATCAAAGATCGTCTCATTTAATTTATATATTTTTTTCATTTTTATAACCTCTTGGCTTAGTCATTTCGACTATTACTTTCCTCTGTGTTACTCTTAAAGAGCTTTCACATTCTATTAGACACAATTTTACATGGGCTATCACTAGACACCCATAACACGAGACCATACTTCACAGATCTGTTGCTGGCTACCATCTTTAAAAGTAACTACAAGATTATTATCAACACTTTCAACATCTTCTTCATTAATACGATGGTTCTTCAACACACCTTTAGCAAACTCTGATAACATTTTTCCTCCTATTGATTAAGTTGTTTAAGTTTTTCTGCTGCAAATTCATGTGCACATATAGGACAGAACTTGTATTCACCAGCTATGTATCCGTGTTTAGGACAAATACTATAGACTGGAGTAATGCTTATATAAGGCACAGAATAATTAGTCAGAACTCTCTTTACAATCTCTTTACACATACTACCTGAAGATATTTTCTGTGACATATAGAGATGAAGAACTGTACCACCCGTGTATTTAGTCTGCAACTTCTCTTGCAAATCCAAGGCAGTAAAGATATCATCAGTATAGCCAACAGGTAATTGAGATGAGTTAGTATAGTAAGGAGATTCCTCTGTACCAGCTTGAATAATATCTGGATAGAGTTTCTTATCTGCTCTAGCAAATCTAGTAGTAGCTCCTTCTGCAGGTGTAGCTTCAAGATTATATAAATGTCCTGTTTCTTTCTGGAAGTCTACCATTAGATCTCTAATATAATTTAGTACATCCTCTGCAAAATCTTGACCGAACTCTGTAGTAATATCTTCTTTACCATCTGTATAGTTCTTAATCATTTCATTAATACCGTTAACACCAATAGTACTAAAGAAGTTTCTATAAGTTCCAATCCAACGTTTTGTAAAGGGATAGAAGCCAGCCTCTAAACGCTCTGTAAGAAACTTCCTCTTAACTTCAAGAGCATCTTTAGCTACGCTACAAATATCTTTGATAGTCTTATACAGATTCTCTTTATCATTCTTAAACATATAACCTAAACGAGCCATATTAAGAGTGACTACACCAATAGAACCTGTCTGTTCTGCGCTACCAAAGAGACCATTACCTTTCTTCAATAACTCTCTAAGGTCTAGTCTAAGTCTGCAGTTGTGTGTCATCAACCCATTAGCAAGCATAAATAAGGCTGATTCATTATCTACATCAAAACAATATAGACTCTCTATAGGACCTTCTTCAACGCTTTTAATGCTGTAACAATTCCACCCATCAACTATTTTAAATAAATCTCCGTAACTATCTCTAGTAGGTAAATCTATTCTATAGTTTGGATTAGAACCCAGACGCCCTTCTCTTGTATCTACATATACTTGTGAGTGTTTAAGTCCAAGCATTGAAGCAATTGTGCACAAATCATTAGCAAGCTGTTTAGAACTTGTGTATAATCTGCGACTTGCTCTTGCTCCATCTGTTAATCTCATACCATACAAAACACCCTTTAAGAAATCTGTAGACATGTTGAACGTTTTATTAGAGAATGACTTAGACAACGCATCACCCGTTATAAAGTCTTTAATGTAATCTGCAGAACCTGCACCAACATATACATCTCTTAAACCTTTTACTGTTTTTTGTTTAACAGGATACCCTAAACCATTAAAGAATTTTTTAATATAATTAAAGGTATCATCATCTTTAGTAGCAGATGATAACGAGTAATGAACACATCTATCATCAAAACTGCCGTCACCTGCAAAAGCTCCAACAACTACACCTGCTTCATACTGTCCTAAGTCACTTACATCAGCGCAAGAAGAACTATTATACGGCAGATGCATACCTTCTCTGAGCTCTTTGGCAGGTATAGACTTACCAAGTTCTGGAACAAATTGTAAATGTTCTACACCCATATTAATAGTATCACCATTAGACATAGTTACTTTAATAGTTTTGTCCGCAGGTTGTTTGTTAGGTGTTGCATCACACCATTTGAAACCGTCCCATACTTGATATTGACATTCACGACCTGGTCGCATGTTGTTAACAATCTGATATATACCTTGTACAGATATTCCTTTCGAGGACTTCACAAGAACTTTAGTATCACCTGTTAAGGGGCACATACTACGTACATCTGAAGGCTTCATATCAGAACTCATATAGTTACTAAAATAAGGATAGCCATATTTAGCAGTAACTTCAAATATCTTATCAGCTACTGGAGAATCCCAATCCCATTCATTAGTAATATTATAAGTAGGAATAGGGAACGTAAAAGGTCTACCATCTTTATCACCAGCAGACATTACATCTAACAAAGCTAAGTTAATCATATCCATCTCAGCTTGATAGTCTCCATAATTAGTTCCTGTATCTTCCATACCAATTATTACAGGTTTATTTACTAGATCCTCAGGACATTTAATATCTAATGTAATATTACTGAATACTGTCTGTCCACCCCATCTACTAGAAGTACCACAACAGTAAATAAATTCTTGTAACAGCTGTTTAACTTGCCTATAATCTAACTTATCTGCTCTAACAAAGGGAGCAAGGAAAGTATCAAAGCTAGAGAAAGCTTGAGCACCTGCCCATTCATTCTGCATAGTACCTAAGAAGTTTGCCATCTGACCTAATGCAGCTGATAAATGCTTAGGTGGTTTAGCTGATGTCTTGCCTGGAACTCCTGCAAATCCTTCAGTCAATAGAGCCCTAAGACTATGACCACAGCAATAACCGCCTAAGAAATCAAGATCATGAATATGTATAAAGCCTTCTCTGTGTAACTTACTAGCTTCCTTTGGGTAGATCTCATCAAGCCAATAGTTAGCTACTACCTTTCCTACAACATTAAGTATCATACCTCCAACAGAATATGACTGATTAGCATTAGCTTTAACACGCCAGTCTGTTTGATATACGTACTCTTCAATGCTTTGTTTAACGTCTATCTTTGTCAACCTTACCTCCAAACTGTGTAAAACAATTACCGCATCCTCTATCAGATATATATAGAATGTTACCACATTTAGGACAAACCTTGTAACAAGTATTAAGAAAAACTGCTCTAGCTTGAGCAGTCACTGTCATACTTGTACATTTCTCTATAAAGATTTTATTGGCCTGTGTTTCCTGCATCATATAAATCCTTTATATATCTAGCAATTAATAATGCTTCTGCTCTACCATCTTTACTCAACAATAATTCATCTGCAATGGAAGGATAAAGACGCTTTGCAAGATCTACTGATAGATGCTTACGCTGCGTCTTTGTCAAACCTTTAGTAATTAAACCAAAGTGTTTCTTCCATACTTGAGGTCTTACTTTAATAAACTCTCCAATAGGTTGAGCGAGAGTGTATCCAAGTAGTTCTGCATAACCTGCAAGTTTCATAAATGTAGTATTAGATTGACAGGATTGCCCAGGTCTACCACAAACATCTTCAACAGCTACATTAGTATCTTGATAGCCTGTCTCTTCATCAGATTCATATATACTATAGTACAAGTAATCTTCGATATTTGCTGTTAAATCAATTATAAAAGGATCTTTACCTTCAACTAGAATAGCCATAGCTCCTTTAGAACCTGGATCAATTCCTATAAATCTTTTACTCATCATTTAACTCCGTATAATAATCATCACCAGTTATAAATTCATCCTTATGCTTAAGAACTTCATCAACTATTCTACTCAATAACCATCGCTCATCTTTACCAATAATATATAAGACATCTTCAATGCTATGAGTATCTACAATACGATCTAAGAGTTCTTTAATAGACATTCCATATCCCTCCATACAAAAGAAAAAGGATCTGTGTTAATCTCTGTGAATCCTTGAGACCATTTGAGTCTAGTTTGAACAGCCCAATCAGCTGGAGTAAGGAGGAACACAGGACTTCTAAGAGCAGTTAGTTTCTTTCCAGTTTCTAAACAACAGCTTTCAAAGAAGTCCTTATGATGTCCATGTCCTACTACAATAGATGTGTGCCAATTCTCTATAAGTTCTTGTGCAGTAGTACAAACAGTGTCTGATAAACCTTTATGAGCACAATGTACAAAAGAGATACCATCAACTACAGCAGGTTTACAATAATCATATACTTCCCAACCAAGCTGTGTAAACAAATCTGCTACAACTGTGATACCATTTCTAACATCGTGATTACCTAATGTAAGAATCTGTTTAGGTCTATAGGTTTTCTTTTTCTGTTTTCTTTTGATGTTATTATAGTCTTCAATAGCAGCTTGGAAGTTTGCAAAACATTCCGCTACTTCAGTCATCTCTTCAGCTAAAGAATATTTACCTCTGTTCTTAACTAACCAAGCTTGGCTATCGAAGTCTCCAACATCTCCTAGATGAATAATATAATCTGGTTTAGTTTCTGTACAATAAACTCCAAAGTTATACCAAAAAGATTTATCAGGGTACATTCCAGGAGTTATGTGTGTATCAGATATAACCAGAATATTACTCATTAGTTTTTGTTATCCTTTTCAAACTGTTCCATACGTGCTCTTACAGCTGCTTCATTAGCTTCTGCTTCTTTCTTTTTATTGTCATCAATAATCTCTTCAGCAGCTTTAATGATATCGGCAACACTATCAAGAACTTCTAAATGACCTTCTTCATTCGGCAATAAGATAATAGTCTTACCATCGCCTTCCATAAATGTAGGTCTCTTAGCAAGATCCAAGTAAACATCTACCGGAGTATCTTTGAAAGGAACACCTTTAAGTTTTACAAACGGTCTCCATTTATTGTCTACATTCTCTACCAATCTTTTATCTCCTCTACTTTAGGTTCATTAACAACTTTAGTTAGATATCTAATGCCATCAGAATATTTAAAAGCTCTTAGATTTTTCCAACATTTCTTTTTATATGGACAGAACACACAGCCTTTATCTAATCTGCAGTTACCACCTTTACCATCTGCAATTTCTTTATAACATTTATCAGCAGGGGGTGTAGGACTGTCTAAGACTTGTCTGCAGTTCTTTATTAAGGCTTCTGTATCAGGGATATCGAAGTCTATATCAGGTCTATATAAGCATATTTCACCAGTAACTTTATTAACTACTAAGAAACCAGGAGAACCCTTACCAACTTCTTTATCGTAGCTACCAATCTGTGCTAAGTAACCGAAAGGATCATCATCTGGAAGACTCCCATTTAAGAACTTCATGTAGCTTCTTTGACTGGCTGACTTAACATCTACTACTTCGCCATCAATAATGCTATCAATGTGTCCCACAACACCATAGTGTATTACTTCCTTCTGACAATCCTTTACTTCATGACCAGATACTTTAGCTAACCATAATACTAGAGTCTCAATAATATCACCATATAAAAACTTTAATCTATAATAAGAAGGTTCTTCTGAAGAATCTACAGGTTCTTTCAAATCGTACCATAATCTTCTTAAGGGTTTACCTATCGATGATAAAGATAAATGGTCTCGTCTTTTAGAGGACTGTAGTAGTCGGTTAACAATTGTGCTTGTAAGAGCGTCTGCCAATTCTTTTATTTGCTCTTCTTTTATTTCACTACAGTCCTCTAAAACCTTATAGATATCTTCTACTAAATTAGATAAGTTCTTCTTCATCTTCTACAAAGATGTCTTCAGCATCTCCAAAGTCATCGTCTCCAGAGAATTCTTTAACATCAATGATCTTGATAGAACCTAATCCAGCAAACATACCAAACTTCTTACTATCATACTGAGTTACATGTACGTGTGCAATAGAACCATTACCAACTTTCTTCAGATCTTCATCTGACATTATAGCTTTGATTTTATTATACACACGAGGTTTTACAGAAGACTTAAGAGTGATAACTGATTCGCCATCTTTAACTTTAATCTTCTGTCTAGGGTTAATAATTTTCTTAACAGCTTCAAGGTTATCTCCTTCAAGGACCAAGTCTACCTGATATTTATTAGAAGCAAACTCTCCTTTGTTATTAGGAGCAGCCAAGAAAGGCCATTTAAGTTTTACGTTTTTAAGTAAGATTGTATCCATTTATTTCTCCTTGTTACAAATACAGTCTAGCATAATAATATAAACTTGTCAAGCATTTTTTAGTTACAATAGTAATAATGTTTTCCTATCTGTGTTCTCCTTTTAAACTTTTTTGTCCAATGTCCTTTAGGATATTCTTTAGATACAGTATAATGTTTACAAATATTCTTTGACTTGAACAAATCGTGGTTATAATATACCATCTTAGCTATTGCTTTAGCTTTTCGATAGTGCATATTATCTGCTGGTTTAGAGTATTCTGAAGTCCAAGAGAACTGTGCAGGTTTATATACTTCATCAACAGGTACACCTCTATTCATAACAACCACAGCAGTAGCAATCTGATCTTCGATAGAACTATTGCGGGCTTCAAAGTAGATGTTATTAGCTAAAGCTTCTATATTTTTATTATCAGCATTAACAGCTATCGCAATTAAAGTATATATGACTGCTAAAACACCAATTAATAATATATTAAAGAACTTTATAAGCATTAACTAAACATCTCCCCAAACTTATATTTAGCTTTACCTAGATATGCACAGTAGTTTTTTAGATAGTATATATCAAGAACTATAAAAGATTTAGCAGAAGATAGTACAATACATTTATCGCCAGCAACTTCTAATACTCTATATGTAAAAATAGAACTAGAAAATAAATCATCTTCTGTAATATTAGCTGGTATTGGTATGTTTTTTTGAATCATAATAGATGCCCCCAATGTTTAACTATCCAAGTATAATATGTAGGATTCTCTCTTAAAAGTACACTAACAACTTTCTTAAAATCCTCTACAGATACGAAGTTGTCTCTTAGTGGAGGGTATACAATATCATCTTCTTCAAGCATTTTTATTTCTCCTTTAAATAAATAACATGAGCATCTTTCTTAAACACAGCTTTAATCTTACTCCATAGACTAGAAGGCTGTAATACTTTTTCAAGTTCTTGAACATACACAGGTCCAACTTTTCTATAAGGTACTCTTACTTTCCATTTATTACCAGCAATAGCAAGAGATACGTGTGTCTTTAAAGCTTCTTTTGATAAAGCTATAAGAACCATATTAGTTTTTATTAACATTAGTAAACTCCTTTCATTTTATATTATATCAAAGATATTAGTGAGTTTCAAGCCAATTTCTACCTATTTTATATTCACCTTCAAGAGGACAGAAAGAACCGAAATGTTCTCCAGCATCTCGAATACATTGTCTTAGAATAATACCAACAGCTTCAGCATCTTTTTCAGCACAGTCCCATTGCATTTCATCGTGTACTACAGCAACTTGGAAGGCATCTAAACCAGCTTGTTTAATTCTGTGGTATGCTTCTATCATAGCCCACTTCATACAAATAGCTTCATAAGCTTGCAAGTAAGTAGACATAGCTAAATGAGAACTTCTTAAAGGTATTCTACGTCCATCAAGACCTATGAAATATCCTAGCTTAGACCGATATTCTAGCTCTTGTTTAAACTTAGACCAACCTTTACAGTTCTTCTTTAGTCCATCAAAGGCAGCTAATCCTCTATCATAACCACCTAAAATAGAACCTATCTTTGCTACTCCAGCTCCCATAATAATTGCAAAAGTACAAGTCTTACCTTTCTTACGACCTGCAACCATATCTTTATTAGACTCATCATACTCTTTATCAGCAGGATTAAGCCCATAGATTTGAGAGAAATAGTAGTGCATATCTTTATGTACAATATTATACTTAAGACCTTCATCTTTCATATAATGACAAAGACCTCTTAACTGAATATTACTAGCATCACAACCTACAAGCTTACGTCCTTTAGCAACTGTAAACATTTCTCTACACACAGCCCCATATAAACCTTTAGAAGGAATGTTACCTGTGTTAGGATTAGCGTGAGCCATACGATGTGTTGCTGTACCAATACTTAATACACTGCCGTGCACTCTATCATGCTCATCACAAGCTTTAAAGTAGGATTGAATCAATGTTGAACGACTCTTAAGAACTTTACATTGTTTAATTAGCTTTAATTCTTCAGGAGAATCTTTTCTTAATGTGTTTAAGTTCTCTTCGCATACCTTTGGCTGTCCACCAGGAGTAAAAATGTAAGGCTTCCAGTACCCTTTAAGTCGCTCAACAATCTCTGGAGGGCTATCAATATTAAACTCTCTCCATTCATATTTAAATCTTCTATATAAATCTTCATCTACCTGTTCTAACATACAGCTAGTTAAGATACGTTGAGAGGTAGCATTGATAGCACCATCTTTAGTTCTTCTTACTTTCCATAAATCTTTATCATATACTTTAACTTTTCTAGGAGGGAATATTTTCTTAAGTCTTTGAATTAACTCAAAATATTCTCTATCAATCTTATCTTTAGTAGACTCTGCTAGTTCTCTATTCAATAGAAATCCGTGTCTCTTCTGTTCAGATAAAAGATATTGAGACCATAATTCTATCTTAATAGATTCTTTAGAGAAACCTTTAAGAGCTTTCTGTAGTTCTTTATAAAGATATAGATTGACATTAACATCTTGGATACAGTAATCTTCCATCTCTTGAGACCACTTAGACCAGTCCTCATTATGATCTTTATAAACTCCTAAACGCTCTCCCCAATCTCTTAATGAATTTGCTTTACGTGTTGAGTCTGCTAACCTAGCCAATACCAAAGTATCAATGACATTATCAACAGGGATATCAACATTCCAAAGTTTCTTAAGCCAAAATCTATCAAAAGAAATAAAGTTATGACCAATAACCCTATCATAATCTCTAAAAAATTCTCTAGCTTTTCCATCATCACCTTCTCTAAATACTGTAATAACATCTGTATCTACGTCTCTGCAGACACAGCACCAAATATGTTTACAGTTTTCTACTCCGTCTGTTTCGATATCGCAGATACATTTATTCATTATAGTTCTCCGTAATCTATCACTCCTATATAAGGGTATTTAACAAAATACTGTTGCTTATAATCATCAGTACTATAAGTGAAAGCTACACCTCCTATATGCTTTATAGCTACAGTACTATTAGAGCTTTCACTTATAACAGCATCTTTCCAATAATTGAACCCTCCAGAAGGCAAACCTGTTATACTAGAGACATCTTTACGTGTTCTAAAGAAACCCTTTGGGAATTCTATATAAGTTTTTGGATACTCTTTAAATATTCTATTCATCAAATGAATCCTCCAATGCTACTTCTATTAATCTTGTTGTCTCTACATCATATAACACAGCTGCTGCAGGACCTTTAACACCGAAGTCTCTGTTCTTTAATATTCTTAATACAGTTGTGTTAGCTTTAATCTTATCAGGGTCTTGTGAGTTTCTCTCTAATCCTATTACTACATCTGATAATTGTTTAATACTTGAAGAACTCTTAAGGTCATCAAGAGATACATGACCACCTTCTTCGTGTGTCTTATTAGCATTAGCAGATTTTCTTAGGTGACACGCAGCAAGAATAAAGATACCTTCAGCTACTGCAATCTTCTTAAGTTCTGACATTAATTTGTTTAGCTTAGCTGTTGTATTTTCTTCACTTCCTTCAGCAATCATAGTAATGTGGTCAAGGATAATGGCTTTACAATCACGTGCCTTTGCTAGATATCTTATCTTATCCATAAGTAAATCAATATCATCAAAGTCAAAGCCATCAAACAAATCTAATCTACCATCTGCACAGGATTCTTCAAACCATCTCTTTAAATCTTCTTGAGTCTGCGCTTTCCATACATCAGGTTTACGTAGATTCTTACCAGCTTCTAAAGACATAAGAGATATAGCAGTATCTTCTGCAACTTCTTCTAAAAAGAAAGCACCAACTCTAATATCAGTAGTCTTTAATAGATGTTGAATGAATGCTTTAAGGAACTCTGACTTACCTTGTCCAGTACCTGCAGCAAACACTACAACCTGAGAAGGTCTTACACCATATATCATATCATTAATGCCTTCCCAAGGCGTAGGAATATATGAGCGTGTCTTATTAAACTCTTGAAGTCTATCCCATAACTCTCCCATACATACAATATCCTGTGGCTTAAAGTCTTCAGCTCTCCACCATAGGTCTTTAAATTCTTCTACTCTCCCAGCTTTAAGAAACTCATTAGGGTCTTTCAATTCAGCTGGCATTTTAACTATCTTAACTTTCTTAGGTGGCAATAATGCTGCGATTTCTCTTACAGCTTTTCTTCCAGGCTCATCTCCATCCCAACAAAGAACAATATTATCAAAGCTATCTAAGTATTCATAGTTATCTTTTATATCTCGTAGTCCTCTACAACCATTTTTAATAGATACTACTGGATATTTACTACCTTGCATTTGAAATACTGACATAGCATCAAGCTCGCCTTCTGTAATAGTAATGTAAGGGCCTTTAGCAGGAAATACATTCTGTCCAAATAGTGTAGCATTTTGTATAGGACCTTTAACTTTAAATTGTTTGCCTTCTACTGTTCTTACTTTAATAGCAATCTTGTTACCATCTTTATCATAGTAAGGGTATATATGCTGAGCAATACCGCCAGACTTTACAATAACTTTAACACCAAACTTTTTACATGTATCAGCAGTTAAATATCTATCAGGTATACCATCTTTAGGAAACACACCAGCATCTATTAATTCAGGTTCAAGTTTTTTATCATCCATATATCTTACCTCTCTTTCTCCATTACCTTTTCTATATGTTGAACAACTAAAACAATACGTAGACCCATCATCATAGACTGCTAAAGCATCATGACTTCCACAATCTTGACAGGGCTGATGTGCTCTTAAAAGATTTGCCATAACTATTTCAATGCTCTAATAGCAATGCCTACTAGTTTATTCATATCGTGTTCACCATAAGCAATATCTTCTAAAGCTTTACGATATCTTTTAGAGTCATTATACATTTTATAAGAGTAATACATATCTAAAACTAAAAGAATAATCAATATACTATACCACATTTTCTATCTCTTTCTTTATATACAAACCACAATGACATCTACCTTTAGTATCTATCTCAGACTTACATAAATGGCTAATGCAGAAATGTTCAGGGTCATCAGGATAGCAAGGACATTGATATTCATCAATAGCTCTCTCTTTAACTTTAATAATTCTATCTGCTTTATCTGAAAACTTTGCTCCATTAGCATCTGCTAAAGCTTGTAACTTATCTTTTAATGACATTATAATTCTCCATAATCTATTTTATCTCTATTAATATCTATTACAAATTCTTTAAACAAATCATCTGCGTTTTCATTAGTAGAATCTGTACAATACCATCCATATCTATAATTACTATCATACATTTCTTCAGGATAATTTCCACAAAATCTTGCATTATTACTTAAGAAATGTATAGAGCTATAACCAATACATTTTCTAAAAATACCTTTAGTAAATCTTTTATGATTTTTATCTCTTACTTTACAAGGTATATCGATTATATCTATAAGTTGATTATAATTTAAATTCTGTAACAGCATTATAATTCTCCATAGTATTGTGAATCAATAGGTGTAAATGCTTTAATAACTTCATCATATGGTATTGCAGCTGTTTTTTCTGTGTTAAACATATAGACAAAGTCAGTATCATCTATACAATTTCTTAGTTCTTCATTATCTTCAAGGGTTTTTCTATACAAAGCATAAAAAGGATATCCCTTAGACTTATCAGGAAACACACAGATTCTATTATAGACATGGTGCTTTAAAGGATACATTATACATTCATATTCTTTTTCACTATTGTCATACGTTTGTAGTTTTCCAAGTACTCCATACATCATAGTTCTCCATAATCAATACAATCTAACGGTTTAGCAAGACGATAATAAGGTCTTATATTAACACTCCACATAGCTAGATAAGCTCCTTTAGGATCTTTTACTTCTAAATTTAAAGGACATTCATAAGGGTGATCAAATAACTTTGAAGGTCTTGTACCATATTTTAAATATAACTTTACAAGTTCTTTAAAAGCATTCATTACTTCACTAGTTATAATAGTTCCATATTCAAGATGTACGCATATCGCTTTGTGTTGCATTTGTTGTCTCCTTAATAAAATCCTCATTAGACATCTTAAGAAGTTTGATATCTTCATCATCAACATCTAAATATCTTCTATTGTAATCGTTGATTGCTGCCCTACAAACATTACAAATACTTACATACTTACCATCAGGGTCTTTACGAAAGTTATTTGTCTCTCTATCACATATGTAACAATGCATTTAAATCTTCTCCTTCAATCTTAGGAGTACCAATGACTTTAACATTCTTAATCAACCTATACACATCTGACATAAAGTAGTCTAAAGATTTATAAGAAAGTTCATAAGTACCTACACCATAATTAAAACCGCCAAGAGAAACCTTAGCTTCCTTATCTGTACTCTCAGTATATACTGTATCTTTCTTAAAGTCAATAGTAATTTTATCAATAGAAGATTCTTTAGTAGTATTGTTATCTTTAGTAGATAAAGCTAAAATAATTGTATCTCCTTTAACAGTATATTTCTGCGCTTCTACTGTTGTTTTATATGGGCCTGATACATTACCTACATAATCTACAATATATACAGAACCTGATTCAATTTTCTTATTTAACTTAAACATATTAGTATCCTCTATCTTTCCACCAGTGTTTGTTATATTTCTCAGCATATGCAGAAGGACTTGCAGGGTAGTGTACAAAACCTTCTGAAATAACTCTTGCTACATCATCTTTGATTACTTGCAATCTATTAAAGTCTGTAGTTTCTTTCGCTGTGTGAGGTTCAAAGTAAGCTACTGACATATTAACAGTTTCCATAAACTTACAGATTGTATGAGCATCAGAGATACTGCCTGTGTTTACTTCATAACCATTCTTTAAAAAGTTCTTAAGGTTGTATGCAAGAGCTTCACAAAATGGAGTACCTGCACCCTTATTAAGAATGTCGGTGTTACCTTTCCTATCCAGAACTAGACAGAACTTAGCAGCTGTTTCAAACATATTCTTAGCTACTTCAGTAATACCAATACCACCAACCTCTTCTCCTTCTGAAATAACAAAGTCAAATTTATGGCCTGTTTCCAGTAGCTTAAGGATAATCCATACACCATTCTTATCATCAGCACCTAAAGAAGTCCTCTGCCACTTAGCATTGAATGCAAAAATCTTACCAGACTCATCTTTATAGATATGAGCAGCTCTTCCGTTGGTCTCTACTTGGTCTAAGTGAGCTGATAAAAGAACATCATTGTCTCGTGTAAAGTGATAGAGACTATTACCAACTCTTTTAAAATCTACCTTAAGCTCAGTCAATCTATCACAGAGCCATTCGCAAATCTCAGCTTCGCCTTTAGTATCGCTTACTGAATAGATTGAATAGAGTTTTACTAAGTCTTTCATTATTCTTATCCTTTTACATTTTTAAATATTTGAATAGTTACTTTATCATCTTCTATAATTCTAAGTAAGATTGCATCGAGTTTTGTATTTTTAATATTACCTTTTATGTGTTCTTTCAAAGTCTTAAGAGAAATAGCTCCTGCCCTTATAATACCAGTAAAATAATTAGACGCGTACAAGATACCGCCATCAAAGCCTCTATTAGTACTTCTATCTGAAACAAGATAAAAACCTTTACAATTTACAGTGAAACTATCAGGAAGATAATCTACAAACACAGAACCTCCTACATAAGTAAGCATCGCTGTTTTCTTTGAAGGCTTCGTAAAGTATTTAGCTAACGGGTGTTTATCAATATCAGAATCAATAGGAAAGCCTGTTACAGGGCACAGCTTAAGTACTTGAAGAACACCATTACAGATAATATGAGGAGCTGTTAAATCAATATTATCTACCTTAGTAACCTGTTTAGTAAATTCAAAGAACGAAGTATTCTCTTTCTTCCAAATAGGTTTATATATTTCATCGATAGATTGTCCACAACCATACTTAAAACTTACTTTATTATCTTTATCTTTAATAAGAGAATCACTATAGAAGTACAATCCATACTGTGTGTTAAGCTCAGCAATTCCTCTGCCATTATTATAAAGATTTCTCTTAATTCTTTTTTCATAATCACAATGTGCGCCGAACTTATCTTCTAACCATTGGCAGATAAATTCAATCATAGCAGTAGTACCTGTACCGTTACCTCTATACTTTTTATCAATCAACAAATCTCCTTTGTTATCTGCATAAGCCCAAGTACGAAGAAACATTTGAGGATTATGGAATTTAGTACCAGAGATAACTGAAGTTTTATTTACAGCACCAGAGGTTACATACATAATAAAGCTCTCATCTGTGATTACATTTGGCATATAACCATACCAAGCAGACATACTAGAAGTCAATGAAAAGCAACTCTGAAATTCATTACCATAACTACAGAAGTAATAATCAAGAAGATTCTTTGACAAGACTACTGCATTAATCTCTAACAATTTAGGGTCATAAGAACCTTTAGTAGCTTTATATAATTTCTGTTTAAGGTCATATTTATCTGCAGGTGATAGAGGAATAATAATTCTATTATCGACTACTTCAAAATCTTTGAATCTTCTAAGTACAAATTCTTTTTTAGGAGTCATAAAGTAATCAAACATCTTTGGTGCAAGGTCAGTAGGATACTGAGAGAGAGCCAATAAAGTTTTTACTTCATCTTTAGTAGCATCAATAGTTAATTTATTTTTAATTTCACAATCAAAAGCTTTAGTATAATCAAAAGACTTTCTCGTTGCTTCAATCTTTTTAAGAAACTCAGGGTCTAGAAGTTCTTCAGATACACTATTAAAGGTAGCCATACCAATTTCTTTTAATGCTTTAATAACTTGAATGGTTGTATCATAATCTATCTTAGCATTGATAGTACGACCTTCTTTCTTAAACTCTTCATCACTATAAATCTTATACTTTCTATCTTGTCTTGAAAAGATTTTATTATAGATACCTAACAAATCTTTAGACTTATCATCATATAGAATATTAAAGGTTGTACCAGCAGCTTCAATAAGTTTACCAGAAGCATCAGGAACTTTAGAGTAATCGTCTCTAGACAACTTAGTAATATCAACACCATTCTTTAAGAACTCAATAGCTTTATTGATATAAAGAACTTCTAATTGTAACATTTAAATACTCCTTAAACAATTATAAAAGAATAGGGCTGCCTTTCGACAGCCCTTTATAGTTTAGATTAGTCTTCAATCAAGAAGATTTTAGAACCCAATCTTTCCTCATCAAGTTTCAAACCAGTACGATAGTGACAACCATTATCTCCAGTAACACGGGTATAATAACCCTTATCATCTTTCTGCTGAATTGCATCTACAGTACCAAAGGTATGCTTAGTACCTGAACCATCTTTCTTAATATGGCATACACAAACTCTATCACCAACTTTGAAATCTGTATCCGGCAATGCAGGAACTGCAGGTACATCATCAACCGGCTGGTTAGAGTACACATTAACAGTCAAGTTAACAGTACCTTTAGCAGCTTTAACGGCAGCAATCAAATCAGCAATATTAGTATTCATATTCATTTCCTTCCATAAGTTAATTAAGTTAAGTTAAAATAAAAGTAAGCACAATTGCCTACAGTATTCTCCTTTTTACAGGAAGAATTCTTTCACAGTTCGCCGTAATCTTGTGTTAATTTTCTTACATCAAACGGCTTATAAAAATCTATAGTATATTTAGTAGCTTGTAAATAAAAAGCCCCTTTATTAGATATGATAGTATCCATATTTCTTATATATCTATAGCAACTAAGAGTATAAAAATTAGCACGACTATCATACTTTAATACTTTATTCATTTCTTGTTCAGACTTAAAGAAACCTTTAGGTATATATACATTTTTATCATAAGCTTCTAGAAAAGGCATTATAATTCTCCATATTCTAAAGGATTATCGTCAATCATTATACATTCGCAGCGACCTTTTAAATAAGATGCTTCTTGATTCCAATATATAAAATTATCACCCTCTAGAATCATAAAGCACATATTGTTTTTTAAGAAATATTTTCTAGAGACCTTATCAAGTGAAGCAAAACCATCCCAGCCTCCAGCACCAGGGCAAGGAACATATCTTGTTAGTTTATCAAGTTGTTCTTCTATGTTACTACTATTGACTCTTATAAAGTATGCCTTATTCATTTTTGTCCCTCAACTTTCTCTTTCAATACATTCTTTAAATATTCTGTACATAATCTATTAAGTTCTGGTATGTTCTTTACCGTCTCTTTAACAGCACCATTCTCTACTATTTGTGGAGCTATCCAAATAAATGCAGCTTCTTTAGTAGTAGGGATAGCAGCCCATAATAGAATAAAGAATAACCAGACAGGATAAAGAATCTTTATAGGTTTATTAAGCTTTTCTTTTAAATAATCTTCAAAACACATAACAGTACTAATAGCAACAGGAAAAGTTAATACAAAAGCTAACATAGAAGATATCATTTTTAAATCTTCTAAACGTGTGAAAAGATAAGCTAATAACATATTGATATTCCTTTATAATTAAAAAAGTTCTTGACAACTGTTAAAAAGTAGTGTATAATATCTTTGTAAAAGATTGGGAAAGGTAATATTATAGTTTACTATTAAAAAATTTAAACTTCTCTTTCTTATATAATTCTTTACAAATATTTAATTGATTAGAAAGTTCCTTCATAGTTTCACTTTCTACTCTTATAGAATTAGCCTTCAACATACTAACGTGATTAATAGATTCTATTAATAGTTTCAATCTTACTTTAAAGTTCTCTGTCATCTCTAATATCCTCATAATAGTTTTTTAATCTTATCCCGTGTTTGTTCCTGCTTATCAATCATTATAGTTCTCCAAAGTCTATAGATTTATCTTCTAAGTATTCAAGAACTTCTAAATCTTCTTCTTCATAAGAATGCTTATGGAATCTATATTTATACCTACAAAGCTTATTAGTTATAATCATTACTATTATCCTCTATTAATATATTATAATATCTT
>ERZ780195.396-NODE-396-length-44027-cov-16.783453_pt1 | contig 44027 bp, 30 predicted proteins | sample MGYA00511017_ERZ780195 | MGnify/ENA primary metagenome ERZ780195 (study PRJEB29588, sample SAMEA2159974) | human gut metagenome | biome: human gut; feature: human-associated habitat; material: faeces | place: Denmark | collected 2008/2010 ...
CGAAGCGTCCCTGCCAGTAACTTCGCGCGTCCTCAGACGCGCCCCCAAGCTGCTCATTCGACCAACTGTGCTGTGTCGCGCCAAATGGGCGCGACCGAATTGCATGGCTTCCAGTCATAGCTGGTCTTTTCCGTAAGCAGGGGATTTCGCGCCTGCGGGCGCGAGTCGGGGGCTTTGCGGTCGCCCCCGACACCCCTTCGCAGTGCACACCCATGCGGCTTGATTTTCATCGTTAGTTGGGTGAAATGGCGTTGTCCCCCATCTGCGCCACAATCCTTTCCACATGCCGACGCGCCTGATTCGCGAACTGCTCCGCCTGCTCCGGGGACTGCGGCGCGTCGCCCATCAGCCCCACAAACTGGCTGACCTTCAAGCCCAGCGCTTCCTGCATCACCGCGTCCGAACCCTGCGGCGCGACGAGGTAGTAGCACAGAAGCGAATCCTCCTGCCCCATGCGGTGCGCGCGATCCTCCGCCTGTGAATGCACTGCCGGCGACCAGTCCAGCTCGCCGAAAACGACGCATGTCGCGCGCTGGAGATTGAGACCGCTTGCCGCGCGCAGGCTGATGCACAGCACGTCCGTCCGCCCGGATTGGAAGCGGTCAACCGCGTTCATTTTCGCCAGCGTCGTCTCCCGCCCGGTGATGAACCCCGGCGAAAACGCCTTCAATTCCTGCTTGTAGATGTCCATCACCTGATGGTGGTGTGCAAACAGCAGCACTTTTTCGCCGCCGTCCAGCAGCGCGCGCACAAATTGGCACACATACGGCGCTTTCGCCACGCCCGTGGCCTGCCGCGCGTGCTGGCTGATGGATTCCTCCAGCATTGCCCGCTCCTGCGCCGAAAGCTGGTCGTCCTGTTTCCAGCGCAGCACGTCGCGCATCACGGGCGCCATCAGCTGGGCGTATACCTTGTCGTTCCAGTCCAGCTCCTGCACCAAGCGGCGCTTCGGCGGCAGCTCGCGCAGTACCTCCTGCTTCGTCCGGCGGAGCATCAGCCCCTCCCGCCGCAGGTACGCGCCGAGCAAATCGGGTTTCAGCACAAGCTGATTGCCGTAGCCGCTGCACCACTCGCGCGAGAACGACTCCCAGTCGCCTAAAAAGTGGTAGTCGAGAATGTTGATGACGTTCCAGATTTCGCCGCCGCGGTTGTAAATCGGCGTGCCGGACAGCCCGATAACGCGCTCGCAGCTTTCCGACAGCAGCGACGCGGCGGAGTACTTTTCCGTCCCCGCGTGGCGCAGCTCCTGAATTTCGTCGAAGATGACCGATCGAAAAGGCAGCGTCGGCAGCACGCTCTTCCACCCGCGCAGAAGCAGATAGTGCATGATGTACACGTCCGCTTCCGGCAGGTCGTAGGGCTTCAGCCCGCGGATAATGTGCACGCGCGGCGCTTTGCCGTCCACCCGCAGGAAACGCAGCGTTTCCTCCTGCCAGTTGCGGGTCAGGTGCGCGGGCGGAATCACCAGCGCGGGCAATGAACCGGTGGAGGATAGAAACGCCAGCGCCTGCACCGTCTTGCCTAAGCCCATTTCGTCCGCCAGCAGGCATCGATCGTGGCTGCACAGGTACGACAGCCCTTCCTCCTGAAACGGGCGGAGCGTCCCCAGAAACGCGCCGTCGGGCGGGGTCATGCGCACGGGCATCGTTGCCATTTTCGCCTGACGAACCGCGTATTCCCGCGCGCCCGTGACCGCCTTTTCCCACAACGCGCGGTCGCTTGCCTTGATTTCCAGCGGGAAGCGCATCATCAGCCAGCAGAGGTCGCCCACCGCCCGCCGATGCGCCGTGAACCGCGCTTCGCCGCGCCTGCTGCCCGCGCTGCCCGGAAACAGCCGCTTGCACACCTCCGTCACCGACGGGTCGCCCTTCACCACCCAGCACTTGCTGCGGCGGTTGTAGCTCAGCGTTCCCAGCGGTGCGCCGGAGGGCGGGTACGGGCGCAGGTACGGCGGAAGCAGTTCCGCTTCTTCTTCATTCATAGTGCAATTCCCCACAGCCGGTTCAGGCATACGCACGAAATCGGCTTTCCGTGAATTCGATTGGGTACGGCGACTGTCCGCTCAGTCACGAGAATTAAACTGCTGATTTGCCCGCACGCGGCGTAGCGGGTCAGCTGCATCACAATGCGCTTGCGGTCAGGCTGCCCACGCTTGATTTCGATGCCGATGCCGCCGGGGCACACAAGGTCGATGCGGCAGCGCGGCGCGAGCGGGACTTCGTGCGCACAGGGGATTTCCGCCTCCGCAAGGGATGCCCGCACGAGGTCGTGCAGGTCATATTCGCCTTGCTGGATGGGGGCGCGGATGCCGCGCAATGCGTGGAGGATTTCTGCGAGAGAATCCGCCGCCGTGTTTGTTTGTGTATCCATTAGTAGAGACCCGCCATCGCCTGCGTCAGCTGCCCCATTGCGGACGCAACTTCCGCCGTCGTCGGGGCGGGGAGGGAGATGACGTATTCCAGATTCGTGATGGCGGACTGAATCGCGGAGTAGCGCTGCGCGTCGTTTACAATGTCCATGCTCTGCAATTGCGCGTAGGCTTGCGAGAGCAGAATCTTCGCATCGGGAATCAGCGTGTTCTCCACCATCGTGTTGCTGCCGGAGCTGGATGCGCTCGTGTGGTACGGGCAGGTGCCGCTTGCGCCCAAGACCGCGTAGCTGCCGAGGTACTCAATCAGCACATCCTCATATTCCGTGCCGATGAAGGAGGCCAGCGGGTGTCCCGAGGGAATCGTCAGCACGCCGCGCGTGACCGTGTCCGGGCAGTAGGGGGAGGCGAGCAAGCCGCTGACGGAGCAGATCGTCTGCGTCGTGTGCATCTGGCAGGAAACCGTCGGTTCTGTGCCGGCTTTCCAGTAGTCCGTCACGACCCCGTAGCCCATCGCGTCGCTGCGGCAAGCGTCGGTGGCAAGCTGCCCCGATACCGCGCACGTCGTCACTTTCACCAAGCCGTAGTCGCTGGCGCTGCCCTCCAGAATGTCGCGGTTGGACAGCCCTTGATGAATCTTGCTCATGTAGCTCTGCCACAGCGGGGCGGCGGAGCGGGAGCCGGTGGATTTCGACGACAGCGCCTTGTAGTTGTCATGCCCAACCCACAGGGCGGAGGAGTAGTAGCCCGTCATGCCAGCGAAGAAAACGCCCTTCTGGTCGGAGTTCGTGCCAGTTTTGCCCGCGACGGTCTGCCCCTTGATTTTTGCGTTCGTGCCCGTGCCGGACGAAACCGCCTGCTTGAGCATGTCCACGACCATGTACGCCGTGGATTCGCTGAACACGCGGTGACGCTCCTGCTGCTGGTGGCCGTCCCAGATGACCTTGCCCGTGCTGTCGGAAATGCCGAGGACGGAGATGGGCTGCTGATACACGCCGCCGTTCGCCAGCACGCCGAAGGCAACCGCCATCTGCATGGGCGTAATGCCGCTGGAGCCGAGGGACAAGCCGAACGGCGTTGCGTCAATGTGCGCATCGTCAATGCCCATCGCGTGCAGGAAGGCAACGGAATTGTCCACGCCCACAAGGGTCATCAGCGCCTGCGCGGCGGCGGTGTTGTGGCTGTTGACGAGCGCCTTGCGCAGCGTCTCCGGGCCGGCGTAGGAGCTGCCGCCGTAGTTGCGCGGCCAAGAATCCTGCCCGTTTGACCCGCGCCAGCCGGAAATCGGCAGCGGCATGTTCATCACGATGCTCGCAGGGGATGCGCCAAGCTCAATCGCGGGTGCGTACACGGCAATCGGCTTGATGGACGAGCCGACGGGCATGGTCATATCCACCGCGCGGTTGAAGGTCTTCATGGCGGTCGGGCGCGTGCGGCTGCCGACAATGGCTTTGATTTCGCCCGTGTGGTAGTCCACAACGACGGCGGCGGCCTGCGGCTCAACCGTTTCGTCGTATGTGCCGTCGGAATTGCGCGTGCGGTAGACCTTGTCCGCCGGGTCGCGCAGGGAAGGGTAGTTCGTCCAGTTTTCCAGCGTATCCTCAACGGTGGACTGAATGGAGGTGTCGATGGCGAGCTGGACGTGGTAACCGCCGGTGCGCAGCTTGTTTTCCATGGCGTTGCGGTTGGCGGAGGTGTCCTCAAGGTTGTTCAGCTGCAGCAGGATGTCAATGACCTCATCCACCGCGTATTCGACGTAGTGCGCGTAGGCGTACATGCCGGTGGACGTGTTCGGGTCTTTCTCCAGCACATGCGCGGTCGCCGGGTCAAGCGCCTCCTGATACTGCTCATAGGTGATGTACTGGTTTTCGTACATGCAGCGCAGGACGTAGCTGGTGCGGTCGTTGGTGATGGCGGGGTAATCCACGCCCTCCTTCTGCCGCGTGTAGAAATTCCGGCGCGGATTGTAGTAGTAGGGCGAGTTGCATGTGCCCGCCAGCATCGCGCATTCGCGGAGCGTCAGTTCGCCCAGCGATTTGCCGAAATACCCCTGCGCGGCGGTGTACACGCCGTAGTAGTTTTCGCCAAGGTAGATGGTGTTCAGGTAGCTTTCGAGAATCTGATCCTTTGTGTAGCGCGTTTCCAGCTGCATGGCGAGGTACGCTTCCTGAATTTTGCGCTTGTAGCTCTGCTCGGAGGAAAGGAGCGTATTCTTAATCAGCTGCTGGGTGATGGTCGAGCCGCCCTGCGTGGAGGAGGAGGACAGGTTCGACACGAACGCGCCGATAATGCGCTTGATGTCCACGCCGTTGTGCGTGTAGAAGCGCGCGTCCTCCACGGCGATAAAAGCGTGCTGGAGGTATGTCGGCATGGCCTGAATCGACACCATGACGCGGTTCTCCGAGCCTTTGTATTCGGTGATGAGGTTGCCGTTGGCGTCGTAGATGAAGGAGGTCTGCGCCTGATCGTCAATCGCGGCGAGGTCAAGCGTCGGGGCAGTTTCCATGTACCCTTTCGCAATGCCGACCACCGCGCCGACTGCCGCCAGCCCTGCCACCAGCACCAGCACCGCGAAAATGCGGATGACGTTGACGGCAATCGACAGCACGAAGTTCGGCTTCTTCATCTCCGGCTTGAAAATGGAGTGCTTGTAGACCTTTTCCTCCTCCGGCAGCGCTTCGCTATCATCCGCCGAAGCGTTCCAGAAATCCTCGTGCGCGAACATGTCCGCCTGCCCCGCAACTTCCACGGGGTCGTCGTCGTCCGCCCAGTTCGGGTCGTACTCGTCAGGATAATCGCCCTGCGGGTCGTCGGGATGACCGTCCTGATAGGCAAAATCGTCGTTTTCCGGCACAAAATCCGGGAAATCGTTGCGTTTCTTCACTGCTTCAGCCCCTTTGCGCCGTCAGCGGCATGATGCGCGCCCCGGCGGAATATGAAGGAATGCGGAATGCTATTTTCGGATTCGCCTGCGCCATCTGCTCGCGCCTTGGCGCATTTTCATCCGAAAATAGCATAACCCGCAGAGCATACAGAATTACATCCTATATTATAGCACATATTCGCGCATCCTGCAATGGCAGGCGACGAAAGGAGGATGCACCATGCCCCAGACAAACAACGAATCAGAAGCGAAAATTCCTGCAAAGCGGCGAAAATCTCCCCGGCGGCGGTGGAAACGCGTACTGCTGCTGCTTGTGCTGATGACGCTGCTGATTCTCCGCGTCGAGCGCAACGTGACGGACGTCGTGCTGACGCTCTCGCAGGCGACGGCGCGGTCGCTGGCGATTCAGGCGCTCAACGAGGCAGCGTCTGAGATGCTCGGACTCGGCGTGCATTACGCCGACCTGATGACCGTCGAGAAGGACGATCAAGGGCAAGTGCGCCTGATTCAGGCGAATACCCCGGAGATGAACCGTCTGGCGGCGCAGGCGTCCCTACTTGCGCAGGAAAGATTGACCGCCATGGGGCAGAAAACCGTCGTTGTGCCGCTGGGCAGTGCCATCGGGCTGACGCTGCTGGCGGGCGCGGGGCCGGGCATCGCCGTGCAGATTCTGCCTGTCGGCTCGGTGCAGGCGGCGTTCAGCACCGATTTCACCACCGCCGGCATCAACCAGACACGCCACCGCATTTCCCTCGTCCTGACTGCGAACGTGCAAATCGTCATTCCGACCGGCGCGAAAAACGTGCAGGCCAGCACGCAGATGGCGATGGCGGAAAGCATCATCGTCGGGCAAGTGCCGGATTCCTTCGCCGAGGGCGGCAGCGACAACAGCATCATCGACCTTGCGCCGTGAGGGGGAATGGGGTATAATAGAACGGAAATCCCGCTGATTTCAGCAGAAAGAAGCATTACCATGCGCGTTCTCGACATTGACCTCGACTTTTTCCTCGCTGATTGCTGCCCTCTTGCCGAATTAGGACACCGCCCGTCCCTCCCCGGACATGAGCCGTGGGAAGCATCCGCCGTCCGCGCGTTCCTCGAAAACCAGTGCGGTCTGTCCCGCACCGCCCCCAAGCCGGGGCGCATTTTCGAGACGCATGACCAAGCCCTCACGTTCTGGGAGGAGCAAATCGCCGCCGGACGCCTGACCGCCCCCTTCGACGTCACCCACGTTGACGCGCACAGCGACCTCGGCATCGGCTATCCCGGCCCGAACTTCGTGCTGTTCAACGTCCTGTCCATGCCCGTCCAAAAGCGGCTGGACTACGCCGCCTTCTATGCCCAGAAGAAGCTCGATGAGGCGAATTACCTGCTTTTCGCGCTGGCGATGCGGCGGATTTCGTCGCTGGATAACGTGCGCAATCCGCGTTCGCGAGCGGACATCCCGCAAGTGCTGCTTGACGCGGACGGCAACATCCATCTCAATTCGCTGACCGCGCAGATGTTCGCTGCGAAAAACGGCGCAGAGCCGACCGTACCCTTCCGCGTGTACGACGACTACCGCGATTTCCGCGCGGCGGGGGCGTATGACTTCGTGACGCTCGCGATTTCGCCGCGGTACGCGCCGAAGGAGGCGGATGGGCTGGTGGATGTCGTGGGGGAATATATTCGTCACATCTAATGCGCTGCAAAAAAATGGCGACGTGACTTGACAAAACAAAAAGCACATGCTATATTACAAATGAAGATACTGGCATGAAAAACGAACGATACAGAAAGGCGTGAATCCCATGGGGCAGACAGCGCGGCAATCGTAATCCTACTGTGACAGATAAAGGAGAAGCGAATGAAAAAGTTTCTGTCGCTGATGCTCTGCGCCGCTCTGACTCTGTGCGCTTTTGCCGCCCACGCGGAAAATGCAGAACTGAACATTGCCACCAATCAGTATTATGCCTTGATGGAACGCATGGAGCAGTTTGAACAGGAAAGCGGCATCAGCATCACCTGCGAAAAGTCCGTAGACATCATGGACACGATTTCGACCGCCTACGTTATCAAGAATCCCGACATTGATTTGTTTGTTTTCACTGCTTACGACGGCTTATATACCCTCAAAAACATGAAATACTACGCGCCGCTAACCGGCAGCGCGATTTTGCAGGACGCTTTCCAGCATGTCTATCCCGCTCTGCGCCCCGTCTGCACGGATGACGATACGCTGATGGGCTGGATAATAGATGCTTCCCCGATGGGCATGATGGTCTTGACGGAATATCTGGACGAATGGGGAATGAAGTCGCCCGAAACCTTCGACGAACTGCTGGATGTGTGCAACGAAATTCTGGAAGAAGGGCTTCTGCCGGAAGAGACAGGGCTTCTGATGCAGAAATACACCCAGTCGGGCATGATGGACTTGTTCATGAAGTATTACATCATGACCTCCCTGCAGGAGGGACGCAGGCTGGACTTTACGGACGAAACGTTTCTGCATTACGTCCAGCGCATCAAGGACGAACTGCCCGCGGAAGAAGAGCCGCGCATGGCATTTGAAAATATTTTCATGATTCCGGGTGCTTCGTCCGCCCCGTCGCAGATGATTCAATTCGTGCCGCGCATTTTCCCGGAGCAGAGCAGCGCGGTTGAAACGTATGTGACCATTGCTGTGGTGAACCCCTACGGCAAGAATCAGGCTGCCGCGATTCAGTTCTTGGAGTACTGCGCGACGCATCTGACAGATGGAAGTTACTTTATCTATGACAACCTGACCGAGCCGATTGAAAATCCGTCGATGGTGGCGCAGCTGGATGAACTTGCGGAAAAAATCGCACTGCTGGAACAGAAAGCAGATAAAGAGCGCGCCGACGAGGACACCCTGCGCGACTTGCAGGAGCAGTACGCAAACATGGAGCAGTGGCGTTACTTCTCTTCGGCGGAGGATATTGCCTACTATCAGGAGATGGCGAAATCGCTGTATGTGTCCGAGGGTTCGCCGCTGACGTATGATGACGCGCTTCAGGTGTTGGTGCAGCGCTATCTGAACGGCGCGTTTGATGCGGCGACGTTCGCGAAGGAATGCCAGAATCATGTGGAAATGATTTACGCGGAAATCGGCGAATAATCAATAGAACCAAAAAACCTCGCGGCATCACCTGTCGCGAGGTTTTCATGTGCAAGCAATGTGGATAACTCAAATCCCCGTTGCGGATTTCGCGGACGTGGCGATATTCTCCGCGTGGTCGCCGATACGTTCGAGGTTCGTCAGCATGTCCAGATAAATCATGCCGTTCTTCGCGGAACACTTGTGGTTCTTCAAGCGGTCCATGTGGTGGCTGCGGAGGGCTTCGGTCGTCGTGTCGATTTCGTCCTCCACGCCCTCCACTTCGCCCAGCAGCGTGTCGTCCGTTACCTGCGCCTTGAACATGTCCAGCGACCGCTGCATCTGCGCGCGCACAAGGTTCGACAGGCTTTCCAGCTCCTGCACCGCCTTGGGCGAGAATTTCACCTCGTCCTGATTCTTCAGCTGCGCCGATTCCATAATGTTCTGGCTGTGGTCGCCAATGCGCTCCATGTCGTTGACGACGTGGAACATCGAGCCGACCAGCTTCGTGTCCTTCTCGGACAGGTCAAGCCCCTTCACTTCCACCAGCGAATCGGTGATTTCGCGGTTCAGGTAGTCCAGCACGTCCTCGTTCCGCGCCAGCTCTTCGGACTTCTTCGCGTCCCACTCGTTGAAGCACTCCATCGCCCGCTGGAAGTTGCCCATCGCAATGCCGCCCATGCGCTGCACTTCGTTGAACAGCTGCGCCACGGCAATCGGCGGCGTTTTGAGCATACGCGCGTCAAAGTAGAGCAGCTTCATTTCCTCGGCGGTCGAGCCGTCGCCCTTGATCAGCAGGCACGCCAGCTTCTCCAGCCAGCTTGCGGCGGGCAGCAGCAGCGCCGTCGTCGTGACGTTGAAGAGAATGTGGACGATGGCGATTTGCAGCTTGAGGTTGCCGGGGGAGAGCATCTCGACCCAGCTTGCCAGCGGCAGGCAGCAGGCGATGATGACGAAAATCACCGTGCCGATGACGTTGAAGAGCAGGTGCACCGTCGCTGCGCGCTTGGCGGTGGAGTTTGTGCCCGCGCACGCCAGCAGCGCCGTGACGCAAGTGCCGATATTCTGCCCGAAGAGGATGAAGATGGCGCTGTCCAGCCCAATCAGCCCCTGCGCGACGAGCGTTTGCAGGATGCCGATGCTGGCGGCGGAGGATTGCAGGACGGCGGTGATGCCCGCGCCAATCAGCACGCCCAGAATCGGGTTGTTGATGGACGCCATCGCCGTCTGGAAGCCCTCCCACGTCCGCAGCGGCTCCATCGCGCCGGACATGGTGTTCATGCCGATGAACAGGATGCCCAGACCCATCGTGATGGTGCCGAACTGCTTGGCGGTTCTGTACTTGTCGGGAAGATTCGAGAGAATCAGCCCCAGAAACGTGAAGATGGCGGCGAAATCAATCTGCACAGACAGCAGCAGCGACGTGACCGTTGTGCCGATGTTTGCACCCATAATCACGCCGACCGCCTGCGTCAGGGACATCAGCCCCGCGTTGACGAAACCGACGACCATGACCGTCGTCGCGGAAGAGGACTGCACCACCGCCGTGATGGTGATGCCCGCGAGCATGGCGAGGAAGCGGTTGCCCGTCACCATGCCGAGGAGCTTTTTCAGCCGTGTACCCGCCGCTTTTTCCAGCGCTTCGCCCATCAGCTGCATCCCGAACAGGAACAGCCCAAGTCCGCCGAACAGGGATAAGACATTCATAATCGTCATGGTGGTTCGTTTCCTCCGAGCGTGCCGCAATGCAGCAAAATTCCGCCTGTGCGGGGAAAAATCGCATACATATCTACTTTACCACACTTTGCGCTTGTTTTCAACTGAATTTTACAGATTCACGGAGATTTCAGGCGGCGTTCGGCGGGAAAACAAAAAGCCGCCCCGAAAGGCGGCTGTGGTTACATCGGCTTGCCGTACTCGTAGAGGGTGTCGCTCGGCAAATCGACATCTTCGTTCCAGAATACGCACGTCCGGCTTTCGTCCAGCTGCACCTGCTGGAACAGCCCGTGTACATCCCGCAAAACGCCGTAGCCGGGCAGGGCAAAATCCTCCTTCACGTCGTACCGCACGCGCCGCCCGTCGTCGAAGGACACGGACAGGCAGTAGTCCGGCAGCGGGGTCACGCTCTTGATGCGTGGAATCATTTTCGCACCTCCTTACAGGGGCGGCAGCTTCCCAATTTTCTGCTCATCCCACATGGTTTGCAACGCCGTTTGGTGCAATTTCAGCCATTCGGTCACAAGTTCCTGTGCCTTTTTGGGCAGGTCGCCTTCTATCATTTCTAAAGTACGAATGTTAAATTCTCCCATATACTCGCCGTAAAGCGCATGAATGTGGGACGGCTCATGTTCCTTGGGCTTGAAGAACATTTTGATAACAATGCCATAAAAGCGGCTAATTTCCGGCACATTCATCCCTCCTATCATGGGTGTCCGGCTGTGCTTCCCACTTTTATTATAGCGGATAGGGAATCAAAAAGCAACTGATTTTTCAGCAGGCGCTGTTTACTTCACTTTTCCCTCACCATATGGTAAAACGTCCCTTCTCCGCTGAGCGTCACCCGCTTCACCGGCTCGCCCACCACCCGGAATCCCGCCTTCTCGTAGCAGCGAACGGCGCGCGTGCCGTACCCCTGCCCGCAGTGGTCTGGATGCGCCCCGATGCCGAAAAACACCTCGCTGCCCTCGTCCGACAGGTTCACGAAGCCCACCAGCGTTTCGCCATCATAGAAAGAATAGAAATTGCTTGCCGGATTCGCAAACCCGTATCCGTGCTTCTTCTGCTCGGCATACGGCGGATTGTTGTACATCGCGTATTCGCCGGGGTACTGCCACGCGCAGATGGCTTCCTTCTCGGCTTCGGTGGTCGGATGATACGTCAGCATGGGCGTTTTCCTCCTTGGGGATATTTCTGATTATGCAAAAAACCGGAGGCAGCCTGCGCCGCCCCCGGTCAAAATCCTCGATTATTGCAGCACAATGCCTTCTGCTTCCAGCTCCGCGCGGGTGCAGAGCCGCAGCGTCACAAAGTTCTGCTGGCAGATGATGTAGCTGCCGCCTTCGCGCGTGTCCTTGTTTTCCAGCGTCACGATGCCCTGCGCGATGCAGTCGTGGTCGGTGCAGCTGGCGTCGGTCATCTCGATGCTCGTCTCCGTGACGTGGATGATGTTCACGCACACGCCGTGAATCAGCCGGTAGTACCCGTCCTCCAGCAGCGGAATCGGCTCGTACGTCTTTGTGCCGACTGTCACAAGCAGGAACGCGACGGCTTCCGACGGGTCGCGAACCGCGCTTGCCATCGGGGAGGGCGCAATGCCGGGGTCAGTGCCGCGCGTCGCCGGGTTCAGCTTCGCGAAGCTCAGCGATTCGTTCGATGCCGCCAGAATCGCCTGCGCGTCGGCGAGGGTTTCCTGCGTCGTCGTCAATTCCGCCTCTGTCGCGGCCAGGGTTGCCTTTGTGGCTTCCAGCTCCGTCGTGGCGGTGGTCAGGCTGTCCTTCGTCGCGGCGAGTTCGTTTTGCGCGGTGGTCAGGCTGTCCTTTGTCGCGGCGAGTTCGTTTTCCGCAGTGGTCAGGCTGTCTTTCGTCGCGGAGAGTTCGGCTTCCTTCGCGGTCAGGGTGTCCTTCGTCGCGGTGAGTTCCGATTCCTTCGCGGTCAGGCTGTCCTTCGTCGCGGTGAGTTCGGCTTCCTTCGCGGTCAGGGTGTCCTTCGTCGTCGTGAGTTCGGCTTCCTTTGCGGTCAGGCTGTCCTTCGTCGTCGTGAGCTCGGCTTCGGTGGCGGTCAGCGCCGTCTTGGTGTCGGACAATTCCGTCGTGGCGGCGGCAAGGGTGTCCTTCGTCGCGGTCAGCTCGGTTTCAGTGGCGGACAGGCTGGTTTTTGTGTCGGACAGCTCCGTCTGCGCGGCAGTCAGCGTGTTCTGCGTCACCGCCAGTTCGGCTTCCGTCGCGGCGAGCGCTTCCTTCGTGTTCTCCAGTTCATATTCCTTTGCCGGCAGGGATGCTTTCAGCGTGTCCAGTTCGTTCTGCGTGGTGGACAGCGTGTCCTTCAATGCCGCCAGTTTGGTCTGGGTGATCATCAGCGTGTCCTTCGTGGATGCCAGCGTGGTGTCGCGGCTGTTCAGGGCAGTCTGCGTTTCGGCGAGGGTAGCTTCGGTGGACGCGAGGGTGTCCTTTGTGGCGGACAGTTCAGTTTCGCGGTCAGCAAGCGTACCCTGCGTTTCGGCGAGGGTGGCTTCGGTGGACGCGAGGGTGTCCTTTGTGGCGGACAGCTCGGTTTCGCGGTCAGCAAGCGTGCCCTGCGTTTCGGCAAGGGTGGCTTCGGTGGACGCAAGGGTGTCCTTTGTGGCGGACAGTTCGGTTTCGCGGTCAGCAAGTGTACCCTGCGTTTCGGCGAGGGTGGCTTCGGTGGACGCAAGGGTGGTCTGGGTATCCGTCAAGGCGGCGGCGGTCGTGTCCAGCGTGGTCTGCGTGTCCGCGAGGGTCGCTTCGGTGGACGCGAGGGTGTCCTTCGCGGCGGACAGGCTGTTTTCGGTGTCCGCTAAGGTGGATTGGGTGGAGGACAGCGCGCTCTGCGTGTCCGTCAGCTGATTCCGGGTGTCCGTCAGCGAATTGTGGCTGACGATGAGACCGGCGCCAAGTGCGATGGAAGAGACTGCCAGCACGATGGCGGCAATCATCCAGATGATGGTCTTTTTCCGGGCGGCAATGGGGCTCATAGCAATCCTCCTAACAAGCGACGAAAATGGGCAGAAACCTTCCGTTTTTTCCAGTTTACCACCATCGGGGGAAGTTGTCAATCTCGAATTTCGCGGAAGCACAAAAAACGCCCCTCCGCCGACAAAAGCAGAGGGGCAGGGGAAGGAAGATTATTGGTTCTTCACGGAAAGTTGGGGGGCAAACAAGGACTTAGGCGAAGCCCCAAAAAGCTGCACGCGGAAGGAGCATGAAAGCGCGACCAACTCAATCGCGCGGAGGGGTCAAGGGGCAATTGCCCCTTGCAGGGTGCAGGGACAGCGTCCCTGCTGGGGTTTGGGGCAACGCCCCAACTGTTCCTCGTCCGACCAATCCCAAGGAAGTCGCCAACAAAGGTGCAGGCAGCGAAGCGTCCCTGCCAGTAACTTTGCGCGTCCGCAGACGCGCCCCCCAAGCTGCTCTTCCCCCAAGATTCCGTGAAGAACCGAAAAAACCTCCGAAACACAGCCGCGTTTCGGAGGAAGAAAGATGTATATATAGAGGAAGTTACTTCTTCAATTCAATCCCTTGACCCTTCAGCCGCGCAACCACGCCGTCAACAACCGCCTGCACTTCGTCGCGGGTGAGCGTGCGCTCCGGGTGCGAGAAGGAGAGGCGAATCGTGATGGTTTTGCCGGTGATGTCGCTGTATGTGCCCAGCACGGTCACTTTCTGCACCAGCGGGGAGTTCTCCGCCTTCACCGCGTCCAGAATCGGCTGGCAGCGATTGACCACGAAGGTCAAATCCTGCTCCATGCCGGGGAAGCGGGACGGCTCGCGGTAGACGATGGGCGCGGGCGCGATGGACGCAAGCGCTTCCGTGTCGATTTCGGCAAACACAATCGCCGCCTTCTTGTCGATGTTCTTGCCGACAACCGGGTGCGCCACGCCGATTTCGCCGAGTTCAACGCCGTCCAGCACGATGGCGTTCAGGTTCTTCGGATGCTCATAGGAGTGGGTCGCGGTCATTGCGTGGAAGGACAAATCCTTGTGCAGGATGTCGCTCACGGCGACGCACAGCATGTCGCGCAGGCGGAAATACAGCGTTTCCACGTTATCGACCTTGCTGAAGAGCGTCACGCACAGCTTCTTGTGCTCCTTCGCCAGGTTGTTCTCGTCCACGCCATCGACGATGTGACCAATCTCGAAGATGCCGAACGACGGCGCATAGCCCGTGTTGCCCTTCACCTGGCACAGCTGGGTGGGAATCATGGAGCGGCGCAGCGTCTCGATGTTGGGGTTGGAGGCGTTGAGCAGCTTCACGTTGTCCTCAACGGCAATGCCGAGCTTCTTGTAGTCGTCGGCGTACTGCCAGATGTAGGAATGCACCTCGTGCAGCGAATAGCGCTTGACGAGGATGTCCTTCAATTTGTCCTCCACCGTCTTTTCGGTGGACATGCGAACCGGGTAGAGCGGGGATTCCGCCGTGTGCAGGTCGAAGTTGTCGTAGCCGTAAATGCGGGTGATTTCCTCGATGATATCCGCCTTGATGGTCACGTCCTTCGTCGCGCGCCAGGAGGGGACGTCCGCGGTGAAGGAATCGCCATTGCGCGTCATGCCGAAGCCCAGCGCGGTCAGCGTGTGCATGATTTCGTCGGAGGAGATGTTGATGCCGGTGTAGCGGTCAACAAACGCCTTGTCGAAGGACAATTGCACCTTCGGATAGTGGAAGGCGTACTCGTCGGTCAGGCGGGAGGTGACGCGCATTTCCGGGTCGTATTCCTGCAAAAGCTTGACGAAGCGGGCGATGGCGACGGTCGTCATTTCCGGGTCAAGGCTCTTTTCGTAGCGGGCGGAGGCGTCGGTGCGGTGGGCGAGGCGGACGCTGCTCTTGCGGACGGACGCCGCGTCGAAGGTGGCGGATTCCAGCGTCAGGCTCGTCGTGTCATCGACGATTTCGCTGTCCAGACCGCCCATGATGCCCGCGATGGCAACCGGCTTGTCGCCGTTGCAGATCATCAGCGTGTTCGGGTCGATGGTGCGCTCCACCTTGTCCAGCGTCTGGAAGGTGAAGCTCTCCGGGAAGCGGCGGATGCGGATTTTCTCCACCTTGCGGCTGTCGAAGGCGTGCATCGGCTGCCCCATTTCCAGCATCAGGTAGTTCGTCAGGTCGGCGAGGAAGTTGATGTCGCGCATACCGCAGTAGTTCAGGCGGATACGCATCGCCATCGGGCTGACGTGGCGGTTGATGTTCTCCACCCGCAGGCAGGAGTAGCGCTGGCACAGCGGGTCTTCAATCTTCATGTCGATGGCGGGCAGATTGTTGTACGCCGCCAAATCCGCCACGGGCAGAGCTTTCAGCGGACGGCCGGACAGGGTGGAGAACTCGCGCGCCATGCCGTAGTGCCCCCACAGGTCGGGGCGGTTCGTCAGGGACTTGTTGTCCACCTCGAAGATAATATCGTCAATGGGGTAGAGCGCCTTCAAGTCCGTGCCGCAGGGAACATCCTCCGGGAGGACCATGATGCCGGAATTGTCGTCGCTGATGCCGATTTCCTTCTCCGAGCAGCACATGCCGTAGGACGTGTACCCGGCGAGCTTGCGCGGGCTGATGGTGATGTCGCCCAGCTGCGCGCCCACCTTCGCGAACGCGGTTTTCATGCCCAGCTGCACGTTCGGCGCGCCGCAGACCACGTCGGTCAGCTGCCCGTCGCCCGCGTCCACCTTCAGCAGGTGCAGCTTGTGGGATTCGGGGTGATTTTCTACGCTGACGATCTGCGCGGCGACAACGCCGGACAAATCCGCGCCCTTGTGGAAAATTTCATTCTCAACTTCCGCCGTGGACAGGGAGAACTGGCGAATCAGCGCCATTTTGTCAAGACCCGTCAGGTCAACGAAGTCGGAAATCCAGTTCATTGAGATCAGCATGTTCGTCTTTCCTCCGCATTACTCGTCGTCCGTGAACTGCGCCAAGCGCGTCAGGCTGCCGCTGTTCAGGTCGCGAATGTCCTTCACGCCGTACTTCATCATGGCAAGGCGCGTCATGCCCAAGCCGAACGCGAAGCCGGTGTACTGCTCCGGGTCGATGCCGCCGGCCTTCAATACTTCGGGGTGAATCATGCCGCAGGGGCACAGCTCCAGCCAGCCGGAATGCTTGCACGACGGGCAGCCCGTGCCGCCGCAGATGAGGCAGGAGATATCCAGCTCAAAGCCCGGCTCAACGAACGGGAAGAAGCCCGGACGCAGGCGGACTTTGATGTCCTTGCGGAACACCTCGCTCAGCATCGTTTTCATGAAGTAAATCAGGTTCGCGATGGAAATGTCCTTATCCACCATGATGCCTTCCATCTGGAAGAACGTGTTCTCATGGCAGGCGTCGGTCGCCTCGTTGCGGAAGCAGCGGCCGGGGAAAATCGCCTTAATCGGCACGCCGTCGTTCACCAGCGCGTCGCGGTAGCGGCGGTAGATGGCGTTCTGGGCGGCGGAGGTCTGCGTTTTGAGCAGCTGCCCGTTGTCCAGATAATAGGTGTCCTGCATGTCGCGCGCGGGGTGGAACTTCGGGATGTTCAGGCTCTCGAAGCACTCGTAGTCCGTCACGACCTCGGCGTAATCCTCCACCGTGAAGCCCATCGACTTGAACACCTGCTCGCACTGGCGCTGCACCAGCGTAATCGGGTGATACGACCCGCGGGTCATGTCCGGCGGCATGGAGATGTCAAATTCGGGCAGGGCGTTGATTTCGCGCTGCAATTCCTGTGCCTTGAGCGCCTCCAGCTTTTCCGCCAAGGCGACGGTGATGGCGGTCTTCAGCTCGTTCGTCTCGCGCCCGACGGTCTTTTTCTGCTCGTCGGTCAAGCCGCCCATGCCCTTGAGCGCGTCGGTCACTTTGCCCTTGCGGCCGAGGTAATTCACGCGCAGGGCTTCCAGATCCACCATGTTGGCGATCTTCTTCAGCTCGGAATCAAAGCTGCTTTTCAGGGCTTCGATCTTCTCGTTCATTCCGGATGTTCCTCCTTACAGTTGGATGAAAAAAGCCCGTCCCATCGTTTGATGAGACGGACTGAATCCGCGGTACCACTCGTCTTGCGGCAAAGGAAAAAAATCCCGCTGCCGCCGCTTGATAGGCGATAAGGCTGCCCACGCCGAAAAACTCACGGGATGAAGGTTCACGCCGTGCGCCCTGCCACCTCGCACCACCCGGCGGCTCTCTGATATCCTATTTTCTGCATTCGCCTGTGCCATCTGCTCGCGCCTTTTTCCTTCTGGCGTCCGCTCGTTCCACTTAGCGTAGCGCTGCTACGCTGCGTTTCACTCCCGTTAGCCAGCAGAAAAAATTCGCTTCGCATCTTGGCACATTCTCATTTGGAAATAGGAAGGGGACTTGCACGCGCTACTGTTTCCCGGTCATCGCTTCCAAATATTTCGCTGACTTTCGTCGGCACGCTCTATCTTACCATAGCCGAACGACTTTTGCAAGCGGAAAAGCGAAAATAATGCGGAATGGAGGACGGAAACGCGCACCGAAGTAAAAATCTTTTCATCTTACAGGCGAACAAACCGTGAATTTTTCCGATTTATTATTTACAAGCCATTTTTTTGTGCTATACTGTAAGATGCGTTATCATGTAAAGCGCGATTCAGGCGCTTGCGTGAAAGTCCGCGCGCGGGAGGATGCAATTCCTCCGTCCGCAGGCGCGGCAGGGAACTTCGCGCACAAACGCGCGGAAGAAAGGAAAGGAAGCCGGATGAGCAACAGCCGTCCACCCTATGATGGCGCCGGGGACGCCGGACAGAATCCTCAGCAGCCCGGTTTTTCGCAGGGCAATTATCCGCCGGCGCAGGGCTATGCCCCGAATGGCGGCTACGCGCCCAATGATGCCTATGGTCAGGGCTACGCGCCGCAAAACGGCTATGGGCAGCCGCAATATGGTCAGCAGGGGTATGCGGACTATCAGCAGCCCTATGGTCAGCAGGGATACCAGCAGCCATACGGTCAGCAGGGCTACGAGCAGCAGGGATATCAGCAGCCATACGGTCAGCAGGGTTATCAGCAGCCGTATGGGCAGGGCTATGAGCAGCCATACGCCCAGCAGCCTTATCAGCAGCAGCCGTATGACCAGCAGGGGTTTGTGCAGCCCGGCGGGTATCAGCAGCCCTACGAGCAGCAGGGGTATCAGCAGGGGTACAGCCAGCAGAATCCGCAGGAAACGGATTTGCCGCCGGAGCAGCAGTACGCGCAGTACACCCCCGACGGTCAGCGCGTGTACCCGACGTCGGGGCGCAGCGGCTTCCGGGTGCAGCCGGCGGCGCACAGGGAAATTCCGTGGGATACGATTGCAAAAGTATTGATGTTCGGCGTGCTGCCGATTCTTTTCATCTTGAGCATGGTCTTCGCGTGGACGGCGGTGAAGTGGGTCGTCCTCGTCGGCGCGGTGGCGAGCATCGCCGCGTTGTGGCTCCGCGAGCTGGTTACGCCTAACGCGCGGCTGGTGCTGTCGCTTTTGCTGGCGTCGGCGGCGGTCGTCTGCCTCGTCAGCGCACTGGCGACGAATGCGGCGGACAATCAGAACCCCGCGCAGCCGAATCAGCCCGGTCAGATGCAGCAGGGGAGTACATCGGGCAATAACCTCGATGTCAACCTGAACGCGACGGACACGCCCAATCCCGCGCCCACGCCCACCGCGACGCCTGTGGATGACTCCGAGGAGTGCTACGCGCAGCTGCATTCCTTCTTCACGCTGTGGAAGAACAACGCCATCAGCCAAATGGTCAACCTGACGGCCCCGTCGTGGCGCAGCAGCATCAAGGGCGGCACGGACGCGGTGACGCAGAAGCTCTTCGGCGAGGTGCTGACCAACCGCACGCCCGTCAGCTGGGATTTCACGGCCATCACGGGCACATCGAACGACATCGCCCGCATGGTCACCGTGCGCGCCGTCATCAACAAGAACAACACCCTGGGCGAAAGCGTCTACCTGTGGAAGGTGCGCATGGTCAAGGAGGACGGCGTGTGGTACGTTGACCCCGCGACGCTGCAAAGCAACGAGCAGGAAAGCATCGCCACCCCGACCAACGCCCTTGCCACCCAGCCCGTGCTGAACACCAGCCATCCGGACTTGATTCTCTACTACAACCAAAACGGCGGAACGTATTACCACATCGACCCGAACTGCGCGTCCATCAATCAGCGGTATCGCCCGCTGACGGCATCCTTCAAGTGGACGCAGATTGACGACGAACCGTACAAAAACCTGGAGCAGTGCAAGGTGTGCGGTGCACCCCTGCGCGAAGACAAGAGCAACTGATACTCACATATAATATACATATAATATTAGGAGGACAACACGATGGACACCAATGCCAAGCTGTATCAAGACATGACGAAGATTCTCGTCAAGCGTGAGGACATCCAGAAGGCCGTTGCCCAGCTGGGACGGGAAATCACCCGCGACTATCAGGGACGCGATCTGGTGATGGTCTGCATTTTGAAGGGCGCGAGCGTCTTCTTCTCCGACCTCATCCGCGAAGTCGATTTGCCCGTGACGCTGGATTTCATGGCGCTTTCGAGCTATCGCAACTCCACCAAGTCCTCCGGCGTGGTCAATCTGGAGAAAGACCTGTCCGTGTCCATCAAGGGGCGCGATGTGCTGATTGTGGAGGACATTGTGGACAGCGGCAACACGCTGTTCTACCTCGGCAAGTATTTGATGGGCCGCGGCGCGTCCTCCATCCGCATTGCGACGCTGCTGGATAAGCCCGACCGCCGCAATCCCGAACACAACCTGACGGTGGATTACCACTGCTTCAAGATTCCGGATGAGTTCGTCGTCGGCTACGGGCTGGATTTCGCCGAGAAGTACCGCAATCTGCCGGACATCGGCGTGCTGGACAGCCGCGTGTACGGCGCGGCGCACGAATAAATCAGCCGATTCTTCCCCAAATAAAGATAAAATTTTTGTAAAGATGGATTTTTCCGCACACGTCATTCGTCTATATGGGTATACACCGCAACAGGCGGATGGCGCTGGAACGGAAGGAGGATGCTCGCATTGAAGAAGTCTCGCGGGATGTTCGGCTACGTCGCGGTTTTGCTGCTGATGGTGCTCACCATTTCGATGCTGTTCACCAACGGCTTTGGCAGCAATACCCGTGACCGCCGCATCACCTATCCCCAGCTGCTGACGATGATTGAGGAGGGGCAGGTTCGCTCCGTCGCCATCCGCGGCACGTCGCTGGTGGGCGTGACGACAACAACAACGGTCGCCGACGCGGATTTCCCTGACAAGAACTACGATTTTGAAACCATCATCGGCGCTGATTTCATCGTCACCGCGCGGCAAATGCAGGCGGCGAAGCTTAATAAGCCGCTGGACGAGGTGTCCGTCAAGGATTTGGCGTTCACCATCATCTACCGTCAGCCGCTGACCACCCCGTGGTGGTATGATTTGATTCCGCTGGCAATTTCGCTGGTGCTCTGCGGCGTGATGTTCTGGCTGATTATGCGCGCGCAGACCGGCGGCAACGGCAAGGTGATGAACTTCGGCAGAAGCCGGGCGCGCATCCATGACCCGAACAAGAACAAGGTGACGTTCGCCGACGTCGCGGGCGCGGAGGAAGAGAAGGAAGAACTCAAGGAAATGGTGGACTTCCTGCGCAACCCCAAGGCGTACATCGACATGGGCGCGCGCATCCCCAAGGGCGTGCTGCTCATCGGCCCGCCCGGCACGGGCAAAACCCTGCTGGCAAAGGCGGTTGCGGGCGAGGCGGGCGTGCCGTTCTTCTCCATTTCCGGCTCTGACTTTGTGGAGATGTTCGTGGGCGTGGGCGCGAGCCGCGTCCGTGACCTGTTCGACCAAGCCAAGCGCGCTGCCCCGTCCATCATCTTTATTGATGAGATTGACGCCGTGGGTCGCCACCGCGGCGCGGGGCTGGGCGGCGGACACGACGAACGCGAGCAGACGCTGAACCAGCTGCTGGTCGAGATGGACGGCTTCGCAATCAACGAGGGCGTTATTGTCATGGCGGCGACGAACCGCCGCGACATTCTTGACCCCGCGCTGCTGCGTCCCGGCCGCTTTGACCGCACGATTCTCGTCAATTACCCCGATATGGCGGGGCGTGTTGCCATCCTGAAGGTGCACGCCAAGGGCAAGCCCCTTGCGGATGATGTGGATTTGGAGAATATCGCCAAGCGCGTACCCTTCTCCACCGGCGCGGAGCTGGAAAACATCATGAACGAAGCCGCGATTCTGGCGGCGCGCGGGCGCTTGAAGGCCATCAATCAGCAGACGCTGGTGGAGGCAATCTCCCGCGTGCAGATGGGCCCGGAGAAGCGCAGCCACAAGGTGACGGAGCGCGACAAGCGCATGGTCGCCATCCACGAGGCGGGTCACGCCATCGTCGGGCACGTCCTGCCCAACTGCGACGAGGTGCACCTGATTACCATCGTCCCGCGTGGGCAGGCGGGCGGCTACACGCTGTCCCTGCCGACGGAAGAGGACGATTTGCAGACTTACAGCCAGCTGATGGACTTCGTGGCGATGGGGCTGGGCGGTCATGCCGCGGAGCAGCTTTATCTGGGCGAGTTCACCACCGGCGCAACGAGTGACCTGAAGAAGGCGACGGAGGTCTGCCGCCGCATGGTGACGCAGTTCGGCATGAGCGAAAAGCTGGGCCCGGTCTATCTTGACGGCGATCAGGAAGTGTTCGTCGGCATGGAGTTTGGGCAGAGCCGCGGGTACAGCGAAGAAATGGCGGCGCGTATCGACGCGGAAGTCAAGCGCCTGCTGGAGGAATGCTACCAGAAGGCGGTGGATGCCCTGAGCGCCAACCGCGACCGCATGGAGAAGCTGGTGGACGCGCTGCTCAAGTACGACACCATCAGCCGCCGCGAGTTCGTCACCCTGATGGAAACGGGCGCGCTGCCGGATATTCAGGATGCCGACACCCGCACCACGGGCGATGTGATGATGCAGGATATGGCGGACGAAAAGAAGGAAGAAAATTCCGAAAAGTCTGCCGAAACGCCTGAAAAGAGCGCGGAAACGCCTGATAAGACGGCGGATGCGCCCGAAAATCACCCAACTGACCCCCATGAAGCCTGATTTGCACACCCACACCACTGCCTCCGACGGGCTGCTTACGCCCGCGGAGCTGGTGGCGCTGGCGGACAAGCACCGCGTGACGCTCCTGGCCGTGACCGACCATGACACGTTTGACGGCGCGGCGCAGCTGCTGGGAAAACCCACGCCGATGCCGATTCTGCAAGGTGTCGAATTGTCCTTGCGCGATATGCCCGGCCTGCACCTGCTCGGTTACGGGCGCGGGACGGATACGCCCCTGCACCGCAAGGTTCGGGCGCTGTCCCAACTGCGGCTCGGACGCGCGCGGCAGATGGTGGAGAAGCTGAACGCGCTGGGCTATCCGCTGGATTACGACGAAATCGCCCGCGAAGCCAAGGGCAGCGTCGGTCGGCCGCATATCGCCCGCGCGATGGTCAGCCGCGGCTATGTGGTGGACACGCGCGAGGCGTTTGATCGCTTTCTGGCGGATGGCGCACCTGCCTATGTGGCGGGGGAGCGCTTGAGCATGGCGGAGGCGCTGCCGCTGATGCAGAAAAGCGGCTTTGTGCCCGTGCTGGCGCACCCGATGGAGCTGGAGAAAACCGGCGCGCTGCTGCGCCATCTGCTCGGCGTTTGGCAGGAGCAGGGCTTGCGGGGCGTTGAGGTTTACCACCCGTCCGCCGGACGCGCCACGCCCCTGCTGGATTTGACCGCGCGGCGTATGGGCTTTCTGGTCACCGGCGGCAGTGACTTCCATGGCGATGGCGACCGCCACGGCATGGTCGGCTGCACCGCGCCGATGTGGGCGAGGGCGGCAGATGATGTGGAGAAATTGCTGCAAGCAGTGGAAGCTGCTCAAATCATGTGATAGATATAAGATGAAGAAATACCGAATTGCCATCAGAAAGGGGTGCTGAAACCATGTCCGAATTCAACGACAACAGGCAGCCGCGCCGCCGCCGCACGCAGCTGAACGCGGCGCAGTATGCCGGGCAGCAGACGCTGGACAACAGCATCCCCCTTATCCGCACGGAAGACGCGCCCATGCAGCCGACAAATCCGCCGCGCCGGAATCCGCAGCCGCCCCCCGCGCAGCAGAGCGCCAATCCGCCCATGCAGCCGATGGGTGTGGCTCAGCCGATGAGTGCGGCTCAGCCGATGGGCGCGGCTCAGCCGATGCGCCCGCAGGGGATGAATCAGCCGGGGCAGGGGAGCCAATATGCGCAAAGCGGGCAAATGCACGGCTTCCGCGGCGTGCAGGGGACGCCCATGCAGCCGCAGCAGGGCTGGAACAACGGCGTGCAGCCGCTCGATGCGGCGCATCAATTGGAGCAGTTCTCGTGGGGGCAGAACCCGACAAGCATGAACACCGGGCGCAATCAGCCGATTCGCGGCGGGCAGATGATGCGCAATCAGCCGATGAATCCGCAGCGCCCGCAGAATCCGCCGTATCCGCAGCAGAATTATGGCGGATGGCAGCAGCCGATGTATCCGGCGAATTTTCCGCAGTATCCGGCGAACGGCAATGGCGGAAACGGCGGCAATGGCGGCAATGGCGGCGGCAATCATCCGCCGACGGGGCTGGGGGGCTTCAACCCGGAGCATCGCGAGCCGAAGAATGAGCCTGTCCGCCGCAAGCCGTCGGGGCAAAAGCTGCTCAAGCGCATCCTGTTCTGCGCGTGCGCGGTGGCGGTAATTTGCGGACTGGTCGCGGCGGGCGGCGCCATCAGCAATGCCATCCAGGAGCAGAACGAGCGGGAAGCGCTGGTCGCGTCGGTGACGGCGTATGACGACAAGTACGTCCCGAACGTGTATGTGGACGGCATCCACCTCGGCGGCATGACCCGTGCGGAGGCGGAAGAGGCGGTCACGGCGCACGCGAATCAGCAGCGTGACGCGTGGAAAGTGCGCCTGATGTACGCCGGTCAGCTGGTGAGGGAAATCACGAGCGCCGACCTGAACATGACCGTCGATGTGCAGGAAGCCCTCGACGCGGCGTGGCAGCCGGGGCACACAGAAGGCGGCATTGACGCGCGCAAAGCCGCCATGGACGCGCTGGCGGAAAATCCCTACGAGGGCTATTCCGCCACGCCCAGCGGCGACAATGTGGTGATTGACAACATCCTGCTCAGCATCGCGCAGCAGGCGTACATTCAGCCGGTGGATGCGCATATTATCTTCGATTCCAACAATTTCAACAATCCGCTGACGATTCAGCCGGAGACCGTCGGGCGCTATATGGACACGACCGAGGCGAAAAATCAGGTGTACCAGATGATGTCGTCCCTGGTCAGCGGCGAGGTGGAGCTGACGACGCGCGAACTTCAGCCGACCACGACCAAAGCCATGCTGGAGCCGCAGATTCAGCTGCGCGCGACGGCGTACACCCCGATTTCGACCACCAGCACGGAAGAGCGCAACCTGAACATTCAGGTGGCGTTCGAGCGCATCAACGGCAAGATGCTTGCAGCGGGCGAAACGTTCTCCTTCAATACGGTTGTGGGCAAGCGCACGAAGGCAAACGGCTTCTATCAGGCGATTGAGTACGCGTATGGCGATCAGCGCATGGGCTACGGCGGCGGCGTGTGTCAGGCGAGCACGACGATGTACCTCGCGGCGGCGAAGGCGAACATGACGATTCTCAAGCGCGAGCCGCACTCTGACGCGGTGGGCTACACCGACTACGGCAAGGACGCGACGGTATCCGACAACCGCATTGACTTCAAGTTCCGCAACGACACGAACAGCACGATTTTCATCGTTGCGACGGTGATGAAGGACAGCCGCTACGACAAGTCGCACAAGGTGTGCGTGGTGTCGATTTACGGCGAGAGCCTCGGCAAGGGCGTGAAGTACGAGCTGGAAACGGTGACGGTGCAGACCCTGCCCGCCCCGACCGAGCCGGAATACCGCAAGGACACGAACCACACCTACGCCACCTATGTTGACCAAGAGTACACCTACCGCAAGGCAACCGACGGCTGTGTGGTGGAAAGCTACCTGGTGAAGTATGTGGGCGGCGCGGAAACCGAGCGCAAGCTGATGTACACCGACACCTACAAGGCGAAGAGCGAAATCATCTACGTCGGCACGGTGGAGCGGACGGAAGAGGGGCAGTAACCAGAGGCTTTGCCTCTGGACTCCAGCAGGGGCGCTGCCCCTGCACCCTGCAAGGGAGTTCCTCCCTTGACCCTTTTGCGCGATTGAGTTGTGCGCTTCGGCATACAGCGCCCGCGTGTTTATGTGACCTCATCCGTCGCTGCGGCGACACCTTCCCCAGAGGGGAAGGCGGAGAAGGGTGCGCGTCCCCAAACCTTCCCCTTTGGGGAAGGTGGCTGAGCGAAGCGAAGTCGGATGAGGTCGTCCTACGCCAAAAACTTTGTGAAAGAAAATACAACTTGTGAAAAAACCCCCTTTTCTATTTCGGCAGAATGTGCTATAATAGATTCGGTGGAAACCCCTACATTATTGCATCAGGAGGGAAAATCCAATGGCGCTTGTTACGACGAAGGAAATGTTCAAGAAGGCGTATGACGGCGGCTATGCGGTCGGCGCTTTCAACGTCAACAACATGGAAATCATTCAGGGCATCACCGAGGCGGCGGGTGAGCTGAAGGCTCCCGTCATCCTGCAGGTGTCCAAGGGCGCGCGCGCGTATGCCAACCACACCTATCTGGTGAAGCTGGTGGAAGCGGCGGTTATCGAAAACCCCGAAATCCCGATTGCGCTGCACCTTGACCACGGCGACAGCTTTGAGCTGTGCAAGAGCTGCATCGACGGCGGCTTCACGTCCGTCATGATTGACGCTTCCTCCAAGTCCTTTGAGGATAATATCGCCCTGACCCGCAAGGTCGTCGAGTATGCCCATGACCACGGCGTGGTCGTCGAGGCGGAACTCGGCACGCTCGCCGGCGTCGAAGACGACGTGAAGGTGGAGCATGGTCAGGAAATGTACACCCATCCGGAAGAAGTCGAAGAGTTTGTGACCCGCACGGGCTGCGACTCGCTGGCGATTGCCATCGGCACGTCCCACGGCGCGTACAAGTTCAAGCCCGGTCAGAAGCCCCAGCTGCACTTCGAGGTGCTGGAAGAATGCTCCAAGCGTCTGCCCGGCTTCCCGATCGTCCTGCACGGCGCTTCTTCTGTCCCGCAGGAGTTCGTGAAGGAAATCAACCAGTTCGGCGGCAATATGCCCGACGCAATTGGCATTCCGGAAGAGCAGCTGGCGAAGGCGGCGAAGATGGCGGTCTGCAAGATCAACATCGACTCCGACATTCGTCTGGCGATGACCGCGAGCATCCGCAAGTACTTTGCGGAACATCCGGATCACTTTGACCCCCGTCAGTACCTGAAGCCTGCCCGCGCTGCGGTGAAGGCGATGGTCGCCCACAAGATTGTGGATGTGCTGGGCTGCGCTGGCAAGGCGTAATCAAGGCACAAAAAGGCTCTGTCGTGAATGCGGCAGGGCTTTTTGGTTATGGCAACACCAAACAATTTTACGCTTCTTTGCTGCTGTAGGAGACGAAAAAAAGGGAATCTGCGCACGCCAATTGTATTTATGAAGTTTTTTCGGTTGACATCATGCATTTCTCGCCTTATAATTTTTGTAAGACTGCGGTGGAAGCCGCAGAACGTGAAAGGAGCAATCCTCATGAAGAAGATGCTGGCACTGGTTCTGGCACTGGCAATGTGCCTCGGCTGCGCTGCACTGGCGGAAGAAACTGCCTTGGTGTACGCGCTTGGCGCGCCCATGCCCGATTTTACCTTTACGGACATTAACGGCGTGTCCCATACCCTCTCCGAAACCTTGAAGGAGAAGGAAATGGTGCTGATTAACCTCTGGGCAACGTGGTGCGGCCCGTGTGAATCGGAGTTCCCCTTCCTGGAGGAAGCCTATGAGCAGTACAAGGACAAGGTGGAAGTCTTTGCGCTGAGCATCGATGAAAACGATGACGATGCGAAGCTGACGGAATATGTGGCGTCGCATGGCCTGACGTTCCCGGTCGGGCATGAAACGTTCAACCTCTTTGCGGGTTTCGGGCTCAATGGCGTCCCGACCTCGATTGTGGTTGACCGCTTCGGCAATGTGGCTTTCCTCGCAACGGGTTCTCAGACCTCTACGGACGCGTTTGTCCGCCTGTTCGGTCTCTTCCTCGGCGATGAGTACACGCAGACGAATGTGCTGGCGTTCCTGCCGGGCGAAAAGCCCTCGATTCCGCCGACGGATGAAGCGGAACTGAACCGCGCGCTGAATGTGGAAGGCACGGCGGCGCCGCTGTCCTTCACCAATTCTACGGATGAATACACCTGGCCGATGGCGGTTGCGGTAAAGGATGACCGCACGGTGCTGGCCAGCACGAACACGGGCAAGGATACTTCTTCCGCTTCCGTGCTGACCACGGTGGAAGCGAAGGCGGGCGATGTGTTCGCGTTCGATTACAAGACGTCCACCGAAGCCGGCTGCGACCTGTTCTACCTGTCTGTCAACGGGCAGACGGTGAAGGCGTTCGGCGGCGTGAAGGAATGGGCGACCTACGGCTATGAATTCCCGGCGGACGGTACTTACGAAATTGCCCTGTCTTACATCAAGGATTCCTTTCAGGCCGCGAATGAGGACATGATCTGGCTGGACAACGCGCGCGTGGTGGACGGAGAAGAAGCCGCCGCTGTGCTGGCGAACAACCCGGTCTATCCGGAAGGCACGAAGATGACGACCCTCTCCTTTGTGGGGGACAACGTGAAGCAGGTTTTCTTCACCGACCCGGAATTTGCGCTGATGTCCACCTTTGGCATGACCAACTATTATGTGATTGACAACACGGAAAGCGCGACGGTGAAGGTGACGCTGGCGAAGGGGCTCGACCCGGAAATGTACGCCTTTGGCTGCGAGGCTGCCCCCGAAAACTATGCGCTGACGGACTACATGACGGAGGACGGCTACGTCATCCCGAATCAGCCGATTGACACCAATCAGGCAAGCGGCTATCCGTATACCACCTATTTTGTGGTGAAGGCTGGCGCGGAAAACGTGGAAGCGTCCGCCATTGCAATCGCTGATGAACCCAACGCCAATGCGTTTGTCGCCATGCTGCAGCAGTATGGCATCAATGTCCCCGGCTGGAAGTACGCCGATGGCACCCTGCCGTCCACGGATGAAGTGGCGGAAGCGCCGCAGCTGCCGATGGAGGGCATGGCGAGCTACACGATCAAGTGCGTCGATCAGGACGGCAACCCTGTGACCGGCACGATGATTAACGTCTGCACGGATGAAACGTGCACGCCCATGCCTGTGGATGAGAATGGCGTGCTGGAATTCACCATGCCTGCGTACCCCTATGTGCTGCATGTGCTGATTGTGCCGGAAGGCTACGAGTTCGACACGACGGTGGAAGAAATTGCTCCCGAAGCGGGCGGCGAAGTGGTGTTCACCTTCCAGAAGGTGTAATCCAAGGCTTCAAGGGGCGGTGTACCTGCGGGTGCGCCGCCCTTTTTCGGTGCTGACTTTTGGGCAAAAGAAACGCACCTCATCTGCTGCATTAGCTGGATGAGGTGCGTTTTGTGGCTTGAGTTTTCTATGCGGATTTGCTTGTGTACCGCAGGGGCGAAGGGGTGGAGGGGGCGATCGCAAAGCCCCCTCCTCGCGCCCGCAGGCGCGAAATCCCTGCATCAACACGCGGAAGCAGCCTGAAAGTGTCACCAACCCAATCGCGCGAAAGGGTCAAGGGGGGGGGACTTCGTCCCGTTTCATTCGCCCCGTTTCATTCGCCCTTGTTATTGCAGCTTCAGGTCGCCGCCCTTGATCCAGCCCCACTTGCGCAGGAAGAAGGCGAACAGCAGCGTCAGCACAGCGGGGAGAACGAAGCAAATCAGGATAAGCCCAACCCAGTCCATCGGCAGAATCGCGGCTTTCGTGCCGGCGGCAATGTCGTTCAGCCAGCCGGTGTAAACGCCAATCTGCCCGACCAAACCGCAAGTGCCCATGCCGCTGGAAACCGCCGGGCCGTTCATTTCGAGGTGGAACAGGCACGTCGCAATCGGGCCGGTGATGGCGGAAGCAAGCGTCGGGGGAATCCAAGTGCGCGGATTGCGGATGATGTTGGGCATTTGCAGCATCGACGTGCCCAGCCCCTGACTGACCAAGCCGCCCACGCCGTTCTCGCGGAAGGACATGACCGCGAAGCCGACCATCTGCGCGCAGCAGCCTGCAACCGCCGCGCCGCCCGCAAGCCCCGTCAGCGAGAGCGCCGCGCAAATGGCAGCGCTGGAAATCGGCAGCGTCAGCGCCATGCCGACGACGACGGACACCAGAATGCCCATCAGCAGCGGCTGGAGGTTCGTTGCCCACTTGATGAAATCGCCGACCGAGCTGGCAGCCGCGCCAATCGTGGGCGCACACAGCACGGACAGCCCAACGCCGACAAGAATCGTGACCGCCGGGGTGACGAGAATATCCACCTTCGTCTCCTTGCTGACGATTTTGCCGCATTCGGACGCGACAATCGTGATGAAGTAGACCGCCAGCGGGCCGCCCGCGCCGCCGAGCTTATTTGCCGCCATGCCGACGGCAATCAGGCTGTACAGCACCAATTGCGGGGCAGAGAGCGCCGCGCCGATGGACACCGCCATGGCCGGCCCCGCAACCTGCTGGGCGAAGTTGCCTGCGTCAATTAGGAACTGCACGTTCAGCTGCTGACCGAGCGTCTTGATGATTGTGCCAATCAGCAGCGAGGCGAACAGCCCCTGCGCCATGGCGCCCATTGCGTCTATCCCGTAGCGTTTTGCGGAAAACAGAACGTTCTTCCGCTTCAGAAACGCGCTGACCTTTCCCATGTCCTCCTAATCTCCCTTGTACGGGGAAGCCCCGCGAAATTTCCGCCGAAAAACGGTGGATTGCATTCCATTATAACACATTGACAAGAAAGAAACAAGCATATATCACAGAATGTGTGGATTGCGTGAACAAAGTGCGAAAATTTCGCCCAAAACCGATGATAACAGTCGTTTTTGTTGCAAGGCAATCGTAACCGTGATATAATGGGGCGATTGCAAACGGCTCACGCGCTTGCAGTCAGCGCAGGAGAGGAGGCATCCGGTCAGTCAGCGCCGGAAGAGCACGGATGAGAAAGAAAAACTCCATCATCAATATGATCGTCGGGCTGGTGGGGCAGCTGCTGAACATGCTGCTTTCCTTCGGCGGACGCATGGTGTTCGTCCACTACCTGTCGCAGGAATATCTCGGCGTGAACGGCCTCTTCGGCGATGTGCTGGGAATGCTGAATCTGGCAGAATTGGGCATCGGCTCGGCAATGATTTTCAGCATGTATCGCCCGGCAGCGCAGAACGACGAGCGGCAGCTGGCGCGCCTGATGAACCTCTATCGCACGCTGTACCGCATCGTTGCGCTGGCGGTGCTGGGCATCGGGCTGGCGCTCATGCCGTTCCTGCCGCGGCTGATGAAGGGCGGCGAGGGCATCGAGAATTTGCAGCTGATTTATCTGCTGTACCTCCTGCAAGCTGTCACGTCATACCTGCTGTCCTACAAGAACGCCATCTATCAGGCGTACCAGAAGGCATATATCCGCAAGGCGGTTGACCAAATCATCGGCATTGTGCGCCTGATTCTGCAAATCGTTGTGCTGGTAACGACGCGGAATTTCATCCTCTACCTGATTATCCAGCTTTTCATGCCGATGCTCACCAGCGCTATCATCTGGGCGCGCGCGGACAGGGAGTTCCCGTACCTCAAGCAGTACAAGGAGCTGCCCGAACCGCAGGAGCGCAAGGCGATTTTCAGGAACGTCGGCGCGCTGAGCCTGCATAAGCTGGCGACGGTTATCGTCCGCAGCACGGATAACCTGATTATGTCCGCGTTTGACGGGCTGGCTACGGTCGGCATATACTCCAACTACAAGCTCGTTTTGATGAACGTCAACAACCTGCTGGGGCATGTGACGGGCGCATTCACCGCCAGCATCGGCAACCTGAACGCGCTCGAGGGCAGAAAACGCGTCTACGAAATCTTCCGCATCCTCGATTTCGCCGCTTTCCTGCTCTACGGCTACCTCTCCGGCGGACTGGTGACGCTGATCAACTTCTTCATCCGCATGATTTTCGGCGAAGAGTACCTTTTCTCGATGACGGTCGTTGTCATCATCATGGCGGAGTTTTTCATCAGCGGCCTCCGTCAGATGGGGCTGCAGTTCCGCGAGGCGCTGGGGCTGTTCTGGTATGACCGCTACAAGGCGCTGGCGGAGGCCATCATCAACCTTGTTGTATCGCTGATTCTGGTGCGGCGCTTTGGCGTGGCGGGCATCATCGGCGGCACGATTATCTCCAGCCTGCTGACGTGTGTCTGGTTCGAGCCGTATGTGCTGATGCGCTACGGCATTGAGGAGGACTGGCAAAAGAAGCTGCGCCGCTACTTCATGGATTACATCGTCCGCTGGGTGGTGGTCGCGGGGGTCAGCGCCGTGTCCTACTGGATTTTCCAGCTGATGCCGCAGACGAATTTCCTCTGGTTCATCGTCCAAGGGCTGATTTACACCGCGATTTTCGCCGCGGTTGTGTTGACGGTATACGGCAGAACGCCGGAATTCCAGTACCTGCTGGAAATGACCGTCCGCAAGCTGAAAAAGAAACTTCGGGGTGGGGAGTAAGCCGGCTTGGAATCGCGAAAAGAGGTCAAGGGACGAAGTCCCTTGCGGAGTCAAGGGGCAGCGCCCCTTGGGTTCCCTCAATAAACACGCGGAAGCAGTATGAAAGTGTCACCAACTGAATCGCGCGAAAGGGTCAAGGGACGAAGTCCCTTGCGGAGTCCAGAGGCAGAGCCTCTGGCGTCTCCCGCTAATCAACGTGGAAGGGAAGGAAACCGATGAAAATCCTGATGGTCAATAAGTTCTTGTACCCGCGCGGCGGGGCGGAAACGTATATGCTCCGCATTGGGGAAGAACTGACGAGACGCGGTCATCAGGTGGAATATTTCGGCATGTACGACGAGAAAAACACCGTCGGGAACGCCGAAGGGCTGACGACTGTCAACATGGACTTCCACGCGTCCGGCGCGGAAAAGCTGCTGTACCCCTTCCGCATCATCTATTCCGGCGAGGCGCGGCGCAAAATGCGGCAGGTCATCGACCGCTTCCACCCGGACATCATCCACTTCAACAACATCAATTTCCAGCTTACCCCGTCCGTCATTCTGGCGGGGGCAGAGAAAAATATCCCGATGGTGCAGACCGTCCACGATTTGCAGATGCTCTGCCCGAACCACATGATGATGGAATTCGGGACGTGGAAGCTCTGCGAGGAATGCAGCGGGAAGAAGTGCAAAATGGCGTGCGTGCGCAAAAAGTGCATCCACGGGTCGCGCGCGAAGAGTCTCATCGGCGCGATAGAAGGCACGATTTATACCAGCAGCCATGTGTATGACCGCGTGGCGCGCTACATCTGCCCAAGCCGCTTCATGGAGCAAAAACTGCTGTCTGTTCCGCGCTATGCCGGAAAAACCACCATGATTCATAACTTCTTGAGCAAGACGGCGGAGATCGACGTGCCCAAGGGCGATTATGTCCTGTATTTCGGGCGCTTGTCGGAGGAAAAGGGCATCGACCGCATCCTTGCCGCCTGCCGCCTGCTGCCGGAGATTCCGTTCGTCATTGCGGGCGGCGGGCCGCTGGAGGAACTCTGCCGAACGTGCGGTTTGCCCAACGTGCGCTTCGTCGGCTTCAAGACTGGAAAAGAACTGCAGGAGCTTGTCGCGGCGGCGCGCTTCACCCTCCACCTCTCCCTGTGGTACGAAAACTGTCCGCTGGCACTGCTGGAATCGCAGTCGCTGGGCACGCCGGTGCTGTGCAACCGCATCGGTGGAATGCCGGAGCTGGTGGAAGAGGGCAAAACGGGCATCCTCAACGACACCTTCACGCCCGAAGCCTATGCGGAGAAGATTCGCGCGCTGTATAGCGATTCGGCGCTGCTGGAGGAAATGGCGCGCAACTGCCGCGCGAAGAAGGAAAGCATGATGACGCTCGACCGCTACTGCGACCGGCTGCTGGAAATCTACATGGAGGAAATCGGAGGAAAACGCGCGTGATGGATGGCAAAAAGCGCAAAGTAATGTTCCTGATATACAGCCTGTGCGGGGGCGGCGCGGAGCGGGTGCTGGTGGAAACAGTCAACCGCCTCCCCAAAGACCGCTACGACGTGACGCTCATGACGCTTTTCCACGACGATACCCGCGCCGGGATGCTGTCGCCGGAGGTGCATTACCGCCCGGCGCTGCGCGTGAAGAACGGCAGGGCGCAGAAAATCCTCAGCGGCATCATGCAGTACATCATCCCGCCGAAATGGCTGTATCGCTGGTTCTTCAGGAGCGACGCGGATGTGGAAGTCGCCTTCATGGAGGCGTTCCCGACAAAAATCCTCGCGTACTCCACCAATCAGCACGCGAAAAAGTACGCGTGGGTGCATATCGACGTGCAGACGTACACCAAGCAGGATCGCCTGTTCCGCTCCATGCGGCATCAAAAGGCGTGCTATGAGCGGTTTGACGGCATCTACTGTGTGTCGGAGAACGTACAGGAAGCGTTTTCCGCGAAATTCGGCTTGACGGAGCGCGTCCATGTCGCCTATAATATGCTGGATGAGCAGGCAATCCGCCGCCGGAAGGACGAGCCGGTGGACGACATTCCGAAGGGCGAATTCCTGATGGTCAGTGTCGGCAGCCTGATTCCGCGCAAGGGGTTTGAGCGGCTGATTCATGTCTGCGGGCGGCTCAAAAGCCGTGGCTACCACTTCCACCTGCTGATTCTGGGCAAGGGGGAGCTGTACGAAGATCTGGCGGAGCAGGTGATTGACGAGCATTTGCAGGACAGCGTGCAGCTGCTGGGCTTCCGCGATAACCCGTACCCGTATATGGCGGCGGCGGATTTGTACGTCTGCCCGTCCTATGTCGAGGGGTTCAGCACGGTGGTGAGCGAAGCCGTTGTGCTGGAAACGCCCGTCGTGACGACGGACTGCTCCGGAATGCGCGAGATTCTGGGCGACAGCGAGTACGGCCTGATTACGCAGAACACCGAAGAATCGCTCTTCGAGGGCTTGCGGACGATGCTGGACAAGCCGGAAGTCTACCAATACTACCAGCAGCGCGTCCGCGAGCGCGCGCCGTTCTTCTATATGGAAGAAAGGCTGAAGGCGTATGAGGAGATTCTTGACCAGTAAGGGAAAAATGTTATGAGCGACATCCTGCGAAAATTCCGCCGCGGCGCCACCCTGCTGGGCGAACTGATCAAGTACGAGGCGGCAGCCCTCTGCGCCGGCGTGCTGAAAGTCACCAATCCGCGGTACCGCCACGTTTGGCTTGTGTCCGAGCGCGGCAGGGAAGCCCGTGACAACGGCTACCACTATTTCGCGTATCTTCGGCAGGCGCACCCCGAAATCAACGCCGTCTACGTCGCAGACCCCCAGCTGCCCGACTATGACCGCGTCGCGCAGCTGGGCAGCGTCGTGCCGTATCGCAGCTGGCGGCACTACCTGCTCTGCGCCGCGTCGGAAATGAAGGTTTCCACCCATGTTTCCGGTTATACGCCTGATATTGAACGCTATTATATGCTCGATAAGCTCCACATCGTGCGCGGAAAAAAGGTGTTTTTGCAGCATGGCATCATGATTGACGATATGAAGTGGTACCATTACCCCAACGTCGTCATGGATTTGTTTGTCACGACGCTGCAAAAGGAGCGTGATTTCGTCGAGTCGGCGTTCGGGTATCCGAAAGGCGTCGTCCGCCGATTGGGGCTGTGCCGATATGACGCGCTTCTGCATCCGCACGAGACGAAGCGGCAGGTGCTGTTTATGCCGACGTGGCGGACGTACGCCGTGGAGGGCAAAACACAGGCGGAGTTTGAGCAGACGGACTATTTCCAGCACTGGCAGGCGGTCATTTCCGACCCGGAGCTGGAGAAGCTGCTGACGAAATACGGCTATGACGCCGTGTTCTACCCGCATTTTGAGGTGCAGCGCTTCCTGTCCGCCTTCCACACGGAGCATCCGCACGTCAAAATCGGCGCGCTGGGGCAGATGGACGTGCAGACGCTGCTGATGGAGTCCGCGCTGCTGATAACGGACTTCTCCAGCATCCAGTTCGACTTCGCGTATATGCTCAAGCCCGAAATCTACTACCAGTTTGACGAGGCGCGGTACTGGGGCACGCACCACGACCGCGGCTATTTCGACTATCGCGTGGACGGCTTCGGGGAGGTCGTGACGACGCAGGAGGCGCTGCTGCAAGCCATCGAAACCGCGCTTGCGTCGGAGTGCGCCGTCACGCCGGAAATGCAGAAGCACATCCGCGATACCTTCGGCGCGCTCGACGACCACAACTGCGAGCGAAATCATCAGGCAATCAGGGAGCTGATGTCATGAAAGCAAACGACGGGCAGGCGAACCTCATTCTGCTGGACAGCGCGCCGCAGCCGGAATGGAACTTTGCGGCGCTGATGGAAGCGGAGACAGGGGAAAAGTGGAACATCTGGCACATTGACAGCTATTTTTCGGACAGCGCATGGAAGAAGAAGGCGAAATTCTTCCTCTTTCCACTCAAAGTCCTGCGCCACCGCAAGGAATTTGGCACCATTCTGTCCTACCAGCAGTTTTACGGGCTGCTTTTCGCTTTTTACAGCGCCATTTTTCACCTGAAAAAGCACTGCCATCTCATCGTCACCACGTTCATCTACCGCCCCAAGCAGGGCTGGAAGGGCAAATTGTACGCGTGGTTCATGCACAAGGCGGTGAACAGCCCCGCGCTGGACAAAATCGTCTGCTTTTCCAGCAGCGAACCGGCGTATTACCAGTCCATTTTCGGCACGGACAAGTTCACCTATGTGCCGCTGGGGCTGGGCGATTTGAACCGCGGCGGGCACATTCCGCAGGGGGAGGAGCGATTCATCCTCGCGGCGGGAAAGAGCAACCGCGACTATGACTTCCTTGTGGATGCGCTGAAGGACACGCCGTATCAGGTGCGCATTCTGTCCGACGCGTATAACCACCCGAACCCCGGCAGCAACATCCGCATTTATCACGATGTGTTCGGCGAGAAGTACTATCAAATGCTGTCGGAATGCTGCTGCGTGATTGTGCCGCTTGCCGATGCGCGCATTTCGGCGGGGCAGCTGGTGTTCCTGCAAGCGATGATGTTCGCCAAGCCGATTATCACCACGGAATCGGACACCGTGCGCGACTACATTGAATCGGGCAAAAACGGTCTGATCATTCCCAAACAGCGTGATGCGCTGCGGGACGCGGTTCGCCGACTCTACGAGGATGAAGCGCTGTACCGCGGCATGGCAAAGGAGGGCAGATGCCGATTCTTGGAAAGCTATTCTGTGGCAAGCATGGCGCGGCGAATTGGGTCGATCTGGCGGAAGCTGGACGAAAAGAAATGCTGAAAAAGGACATTCAACCGCGCCCGGCGTATCTGAAATGGGTGTATATCGGCATGATGACCATCGCCTTCTGGAATGGTGGGCTGGGGCTGCCGTGGTTCACGAAATATGTGCTGCAAGTCGGCGTGCTGGGCATGGCGCTGCTGTTTATGCTGGTGACGGGCGACTTCCGGCGGCTGAAAACCGTGGGACAGTTTGCGGTGATGTTCGGGCTGCCGTTTGTGATGATGGCGGCGCTGTCAATGCTGTACTGGGCATTGGATTTTCAGCAGCTCAACTACATGTCGCGCGGCTGCTCGACGATTCTCTACCATGTCATATCGCTCAGCGCAATGTGCAGCGCGGTGTACCTCTTCGGCCGCAGGAGCATTGATTATACGCTCTACGGCATGTGCGGCGCGAACTGCTGCATTGTGCTGGGATCCATCAAGGAGAACGGCATCGGGGCGTTTGTGACGGGGCTGATTGCGTTTGCAAAGTCCGGCGGGATTGACACGAACGCCGCCATCAAGGCGCTGGAAGTGCATGACCTGACGTTTGCCTTCGGGCTGATGCTGCTGTTCGCCCTGTGCTGCGAGCGAGGCAAAAAGCGCCTGATTTATGCTGCCTTATCAGGGCTGTTCTTCTTTCTGGGCCTCAAACGCATCGCGCTGATTGGCTTAGTCGGCGTGTTTTTGATGGGCGAGTTCATCCGCAGGAGAAAACCGAAAGCCCAAAGCATCCTGATTCTCCTCATTTCCATTGGCGCCATTGTCATTTGCTTCGGGTATGTGTACCTGATTCAGTCGGGGCTGTTCAACGAAATCGTCCACGCGCTGGAGATTGACACGATGGGGCGCGACAGGCTCTATGCCGCGTTTCAGGAGGTCTACGATTTTTCCCCCGCCTTCCGAGGGTATGGCATTGGCTATGTTACACGCTATATCAGCATCATGACGGAAGCAGGCGTTGGCGTATTCGGCACGCACAACTTCGGCGGAATGCACAACGATATTGTTACCATGTACATCGAGTTAGGCTTCTGGGGCTTCGCGTTCTGGATTTGGTACAGCTGGAACGGGCGCATTGTGTGGTGCCAGAAGGAGTTCGGGATGCAGACAGCCCTGCTGCTGCTGTACGAAACGATTTACGGCTTCATTACCTACGCCACCGACAACACGGTGTTCTACTGCTATATCAACACGGTCTTTATGCTGCTGCCGATTGCGATGGCGATTGGCGAGCAGGAACAAGGCGAGGAGAAAGGCAAGCATGAAAGAAAAGAACCGGAAACGAGCAAGGAGCGGCGTGTGGTCGCTTCTTGAGCGGATGCTGCAGGGTGTGTGGAGATACCGCCTGCTTTGCCTGCTGCTGATCATCGCGGCGATGGTGACCACCAGCGCCCTGATGCATCCGGGAAAGATGCAGTCGGCAACCGCCCTCATTGCCCTGAACTATGAGGAAGCGACAAGGGGACTTTATCCGAATCAGACGCGATTCAACATTTCGCTGCTCAAGTCTGATGAGGTGCTTTCGCGTGCGCTTGAAAAGGCGGGCGTGACGAACATGGAGCCTCTTGCGCTGGCGGAGCACATCAGCGTAAGCGCGTCAAGCGTCGGCGGCATGTCGATTGATTCCGGCAGCGCCAGCGCCTACAAGATTGCCACCACCTACACCGTCTCCTACAAGCGCAATGAGGAGCTGCCGGCAAGCATCAGCACCGGCGACATGCTCCAGCTGATTATCGAGGCGTACAAGGAAGTGTTCTACGAGAACTACACCTACGTCGATACGGCGCTCAATCCGAACTGGGATGAACTGGATGAACTGGAGTATGTGGAAATCGGCACATTCTTCGAGAAAGAAATCGGCAAAGTCAGCCGCTTTTTGAAGAGCCGCGCGAACGAGAACGGCACGTTCCGTTCCTCAGCCAACAACGAGACGTTTATCTCTTTGCAGAAGAAGGCACAGAATTTCTCTAACATTGACCTTGAAAAGTACACCGCGTATGTGCGGCAGAGCGGGTTATCCAAAAATCGCGACCGCTATGTGTCCAAGCTGAAATATCAGAATCAGCTGCGCAACATTGAGTATCAGAAATTCATGAGCCACTATCAGAACCATCTTGCAACGATTGATATGTACGATTCCGCGCTGACAAGCGTTGTGCTGATTCCGACGCTGGATACGCAGGCAAACTTCTATATGTCGCGCACGAAGGTGGCGATTGACTATCAGGCAAGCTCCGCTGAGACGGAAAACTTCCATGCCCATGATACAAAGGAGAAAATCAAGGACAATGAGTACACCATCGAGAAGATGCTCGCGGAAGACGCCAATGCGGCGGAGAACATCGTCACGGCGGAGATGCTGATTGATACCATGAAGACCAAATTGGCGGATTTGATTGAACGCACAAATGTCATCAACCGCGAGTATGTCCGCTATAAGACGCGCAATTATCTTACCGTGTCCTATGAGCAGATGAGCGCGATGGATGAATACAGCATCAAGTGGTCGATCTTGATGGGCGGCGTGGCGTTCTGCGCCTGCTGCGTGCTGTTGCTGGTGATTGAGGGCAGAAAAAAGCATGAGAAAGTTTAACATCATCCGCTACTTAAAGCGCTGGTGGCCGCTGATTGCGCTGATGTCCATCTTGGCCGGCGCGTTCTTCATGCGCTATGCCAGCAACAATCAGGCGTACACGGCGCAGGCTGTCATTAAGTACACCTACGACGCGGTTTCGGAGGGCTTGACCCCGAACGGCGAGCCGCTGGACGTTTCCGAAATCTTCTCTTCGACCGTCGTCAAGGAAGCGATTGAGCGCCTCGGCTATTCCGTCAACGTCGATACCATCCGCTCCGGCGGCACGGTGACGGGCATCACCCCTGCCGAGGTGCAGACGCGGCAGGATGCGCTGGCGGAAAAAGGTGAAGAGGTGGAGGAATACTATCCGACAGAATACGTTGTCAAGCTGACTGTTGGCAGCAGCCGAACCGCTGAGTTCGCGCGCTTGATGCTGGATGAAATTTTGAGCTGCTATTTTGCCAGCTTCGGGGAGAAATATGTGGATTACTCCACCATCCCCAACAATGCGGAAAACGTGCTGGCGGGCGGTTATGATTACATTGAGCAGGCGGAAATTCTCAGCAATTCGGTGGATGAGATTATCGCGCAGTTAGGCAGCCGCCAAAGCGCTGCGCCGGATTTCACCTCGTCGCGCACGGGTCTGTCCGTTTCCGACCTGTTTGACGAATACAGCTATATCCAGTCGGTGCGGATTCCGTACCTGTTTTCGGAGATTTTGGGCGAAAAGCTGACGCAGAACCGCGAAATCCTGCTGAAAAAGTATCAGGAGCGGTATGCGAATTACATGCTGACAAGCGGCACCGATGGCGACAAGGTGGCAAGCGTCAAGGAAGTCATTGAAAGCTATGGCAATAAGAATAAGGAAGGCTCGCTGTACTATGCCGGAACGAACGGCACGGACACGCATGGGCAGAACGGCCTTGTGCTGAATGACGTCTATGAGGAGCATGATGAGGATGGCAAGATTAAAGACCGAACCACCGTTTACGATACGCTCATCAGCGACTATGTGACGCTGCTCAACCGCAAGTCCGACAGCCTGATTGACGCGGCGTACTGCCAGTACATCATCGACACCTTCTCCAAGGCGCCGGACGCGACGGAGAACACCGCCGAAGCCCGCGCGTCGGTGGAGGCGGAAATCAGCGCGCTGCAAACCCGGCTGGATGACCTCTATCAGGTGCTGCTGGTGACGATGGAGGAGTACAACGAGTACATGGGCGCGGTGAACGTGGGCGTGCTGTCCACCACCGCGGTGAGCGCGCGCGTCAACGTCAAGCTGTACATGATGTTGGGCGTTGTCGTGTTCTTCATCCTCGGCGTCTGCGGCGCCATCCTGCTGGGGCGAATCCAGGACTTTGTGGAGTACCTGTTCTTCACCGAGCAGGCGCTGGAAATGCCGAACCGTACGGCGTGCGACCTGTACATCAAGAACAACACCGAGCGCGTGCTGGGCGACGACAACGTGTGCGTTGTGCTGGAGCTGACGAACCTGAGCCACATCAACAACGAGCTGGGGCGCGTGAAGGGCAACGAAGTGCTGCGACGGTTCGCGGACTTCATCAAGGAAGCGTCTGCAACCTGCGGTACGGTGTATTACAACGGCGGCTGGCAGTTCATCGGCTTCTTCGAGCAGTGCCGCCGCGAGGACGCGGAGAGCTTTGCGGACTATATGCACCGCCTCGTGCACGCCTACAACGAGGAAAGCGGCGACGCGAAGATGGAATACAGCCTTGGCATGGCGGAAAGCCGCACCGCCAACGCCCATACGCTGCGTACCCTGCTGCGCGGCGCAATGATGGACCGCAGAAAGCAGGAGGACTAAGCCATGAAAAAGTGGAAAAAAGTGCTGCTGTATGTGCTGACGGTGCTGCTGGTGATGGCGGGCGTTTGCGGATACTTCCTCTTCCTGTATCCGCATGAGCAGGACTTTGTGGAAAGCTACTACAAAGTGCAGTCGGATAAGCTGACGAGCCATCTGCGGATTGTGCAGCTGTCCGACCTGCACCTGCGGGAGTTCGGCGAGAACAACTGCGATTTGGTGGCGCGGATTCGTGCCTTGAAGCCGGACATCATCGCCATCACGGGCGATATGAACGACAAGAAAAGCGACGACACGCACGTCGTGACGGACTTGTGCGCGCAGCTGGTGGAAATTGCCCCGGTGTACTATGTGCCGGGCAACCACGAGTGGCCGAAAATCGTGTTCGAGGGCAGCACACTTGCGTCGGATTTGGAAGCGCTGGGCGTACACTTTCTGGCGGATAAGTACGAAACCGTAACCATCGGCAGCAATACGCTGCTCATCGGCGGCATTGCGGAAGCGCCGGTGTCCTATGAGAAGTATGCCAGCGGATTTCTGGAGGATTTCGCCGCCCAGCCGGGCTACAAGATGCTGCTCGTCCACTATCCGGAATACTACGCGGAGGATACGGGCGCGCTGATTGGCAAGGACATCGACATGGCGCTCTGCGGCCATGCGCACGGCGGTCAGGTTCGGCTGCCGTTCCTCGGCGCGCTCTACACGCCGGATCAGGGCTTCCTGCCCGATTTGACCGAAGGCGTGCAGACGATTTCCGGCACGAAGGTCATCATCAGCCGCGGACTGGGGGACGACGTGGGGCAGATTCTGCCGCGCATCAATAATCCGCCAGAACTGGTGATTATTGACGCGAACTGGTATTGATACCTTCATTTTCAGGAGGATGGAATCAATATGCGTGAAGCAGACAAATTGGTCAGCGTCATTATTCCGGTTTACAAGGTGGAAACGTACCTGCCGATGTGCGTGGACAGCGTGCTGAATCAGACATATCAGAACTTAGAGGTTATTCTGGTAGACGACGGTTCGCCGGACGACTGCCCCGCCATCTGCGACGAATATGCCAAAAAGGACAAGCGAATCCGCGTCATCCACCAGAAAAACGCAGGGTTGTCAATGGCGCGCAATGCTGGATTGGACATCTGCACAGGCGACTATATCACCTTTGTGGACAGCGACGACGCGCTGCATGTTGCCTTTGTGGCGCGCTTGCTGGCGGCGTGCGAGGAGAACGGCGCGGAAATCGCTGTCGGGGATTTCATGAAGGCGACACCAGCGGAATATCTGCCGAAAATAGCCGTGCCGCTGGCGAATAAGCCTGTGCGCGTGGTGGATGGGCGCGAGGCAAACATGATGCTTTACCGCAGGTCGGAATGGGTGCGGATGGTGACGGCGTGGGGGAAGCTGTTTCGGCGCGAAATGCTGGAAACGGAACGCTTCCCGGACGTGAAACTGCATGAGGACGAGGCGCTGATATACAAGCTGCTTTACCGAAGCCAGCAGGTGGCAATGGTGGATGGCGCCCTGTACCTCTACACGGCGAATCAGGCCGGCCTGATGGCGAACCGCTTTACCCCGGAGCGCATGACGATGCTGGATATTCTCGATGAGCGGCTGGCGTTCTACCGCGAAAACGGCGAAACAGGTGACTTAATCCGCTTTACGCAAAACCGGCAGTTTATGTTTGCGGCAGAATACTATCTGCATACGGCGGATAACAAGCCTTTCCGCCGCAAGGCGCGCAAAAAGCAGTGGGCGCTGTATTGGCCGCTGATGCGCTCCTCGTACTGGCTGCGCAGGAAACTCGTGTATACCTATGCCATGCTGCTGCCCGGACATTTCAAGAAGCTGTATTTCTAAGGCACCACCGCATTTGTGCGGTGTTACCCTAATGCAGCGGGTGGAATCCACGAAAGGAAGAAAAAGGATGAATCAAGTCAGCATCATCATTCCCGTGCACAACACGCCGGAGGAATATCTGCGCGAATGCTTGCATTCCGTTCTGCGGCAGGATTACACGAATTGGGAAGCCATCCTGATTGACGACGGCTCGACCAGCGGCGCGGAGCGTATCTGCGACGAATACGCGGCGAAGGATGCGCGCTTTTGCGTGATTCATCAGCGGCAAAGCGGCGTTTCGGCAGCGCGCAATGCGGGCATGGCGGCGGCAAATGGCGACTGGCTGATTTTTCTGGATTCCGACGACTGGTGGGAGGACAATCTGCTGTCATCCGCAATGAAAAAGCTGGCGGAGGAACCGGCGGATCTGCTGGTGTTTAATTTCAAAACGTTTTCGCAGCAGAAAACGGACGAGACAGCACCGCCCGCAGAAAAGAAGCGGCACGCAGGCACCTCCATAATGGAGGAAATGCAGCTGGGCTTGCTGGATCGGAATGAACGGTATGCTGCAAACTACTTTGGCGGACCGTGCATACAGCTGATTCGCCGGACAATCGTCGTCGAGCATCAGCTTGCGTTTCCGGAAGCGATTCATCAAAGCGAAGATGCGCTGTTCAATATGCAGATGCTGGAGTACGTCAAGTCCGTGGATTTTCTGCATGAAACGCTGACAACGTACAGGGTTTGGGGCATGTCATCGTTTCAGCGGTTTCATGCGGATTTGCCGCAGCAGATGGAGCAGGTGAATCAGCAATTCCTGACATTCGGGAAAGTGCACCACAAGGGCGATTTCTATTGGAATGCCTATGAAGTGTGGCTGATGGAAACCTACATCCGCCTGCTGAAGCGCTACTTCTATCACCCGAATAATCCGCAGTCGGAGGCGGAAAAGAAGCGTGCATGGAAGGCGCTGCTGACAACCTGCCCGTCGCTGAAGCAGCTGCGCCGCGCAAGCTGGAAGAAGATGTACCAGTCTCGCAAGTCGTATCCGCTGCTGCTGTTTTTCCTGCTGTACTGCCGCTGCTACGCGCTCAATCGGCGCGTGATGGAATGGCTTTTGCGGACGGACAGATACTGACAAAAAAGGGTTCTTCGCGGAAAGTTGGGGGAGCAAACAAGGGCTTCGGTGAAGCACTAAAAAGCTGCACGCGGAAGGAGCATGAAAGTGCGACCAACTCAATCGCGAAAAGGGGTCAAGGGGGGACTTCGTCCCTTTTCGTCT
>ERZ780195.407-NODE-407-length-43663-cov-22.785957_pt1 | contig 43663 bp, 35 predicted proteins | sample MGYA00511017_ERZ780195 | MGnify/ENA primary metagenome ERZ780195 (study PRJEB29588, sample SAMEA2159974) | human gut metagenome | biome: human gut; feature: human-associated habitat; material: faeces | place: Denmark | collected 2008/2010 ...
TGGAATCGCAGATCACGGCTGCGACTACGCGAATGGTTTTCATACTGCCTCGTTCTCCTTTGAAATATTGCTCTGTAAATATCTTAATAAATCCTCGCGTACAGGATGATGCATTTTCATGGTCACCTTCGCGATCGGTTTCATTTTACCATTATTATCTTCCTTCTGGCTATCTGCAGATTCCACAATGTCAAATTGTCCCATATAATAAAAACCGGTCTCTGCATCACTCTTTTTCACCAACAGATGTTTCCTCGGAGCCGTCAAAACCTTCTGCATATAAGGGCTGCTATTATCTTTACCAATCTGAGAATCCCACTTGAAAATCAGATTATCTTCAAAAGCATCTGCATAATCCGGCTTGCCATCTGCGTAATTTTTACCTTCCTCGGCTTCTTCTTTATGGTAAGTAATAAAAATGAATACATCATCACCTATTCGACTCATTCCATACATTGTAGATGACAGATCTTTGCCGCAATTCATCAAAAGGCTCACATCTCTTCGGGAATACTTCTCATATAATACAAAAGGTGTATCTTCTGATTTACCGTTGGTATATTTATCCTTATATCTAGTCAGTCCAACTTTGATAATGTCCCTGATCTGCGCATTAAACTCTTCGTTCTGCAAGCATCTCTGATAAGCTTCCACTCTCCTCATATTGCGTTCTCCATCAGGGAGCAATATATTCATAAATTTATATTTCTGGTATTCATCATCTTTACTAACAAAATGCCCTTGCAGAACTTTGACGGATTCCTCTACTTCCTGATCCGTTATAAAATAATCATACTCATATTCAAGTTCCCTTCGAACATCGCTGGTCAAGATGGTATCTTTGTCTAGAAATTCTTTTAAAATGCATAACTCACTAGGCCTGACTCCACTTAAAATAGTCTTAGACAGATATTCCAATATCAGCTTTTCCTGATCATTCAATTTACAGGAGTCCTTTCCCGTCTCAACAGCTTCCAAGAACTGCCAATATGTCTTATATTCTTTGATAATTACCAACGGATCAATCTCTCCCTGCTCATAGAAGTCATACAACAGGGGAATTCGTCCAATTCTATTTATCAGAGAAATGTAGCTTTCTCTTATAATCGATTTCATTCCTCTGATCTTATCAATAGAATTGAATATTTTTTCTTTTGCAATTTCATCAAAATGTACTGTGGATGCTCCGGGTATCGTATTATTCCCTGAAATCACATATTTTCGTAAACGTCAAATCATGCGCCTTGTCGAACTGACTTTTTTATGCCAAACTCTAAAGAACACGAAAAAACTAATAGTTTTTTAGAGGAGGCAAACACAATGGATCAATCAACTCACGATGTTCGCATGACCAACTGGCTAAACATCATCAGTCAGTGCCAGAACCGTCCTGCCGGTATTTCGGCAAAGCAATGGCTTGCCGAAAATGATGTAAATGAAAAATCTTACTATTACTGGCTCCGTAAGATTCGCCGGGAAGCCTATGAGCACAGGGCAGAACTTCCGGATGTAACCAAGTCTTCAGAACTCTCTTTTGTGGAAGTGCCATTAAAAGCTCCGGAATCTTCCGATGCATTACACCACACAGATATCAGCATGGTACCTTCCGCGGTACTAAAAACAGACAGACTTACCATTGAAATTTCAAACGATATTTCAGCATCCCTGCTGACCGGTCTTTTACAGGAGGTGCTTCATGCTTGAAGATTCAGCCGGGATCCGCAGGGTAGTTCTTGCCTGCGGATATGTGGATCTCCGTAAAGGGATCGATGGTCTGTCCATGATCATCGGTGACAGATATCATCAGAATCCTTTTGAAAAAGGAACCCTCTTCCTCTTCTGCGGCAGACGGTCTGACCGGATCAAAGGCCTTCTCTGGATGGGTGACGGTTTCCTCCAGCTTTACAAAAGGCTGGAAGCCGGTTCCCTGTCATGGCCAAGAACCAGTGAAGAAGCCGCAGACCTTACCGAGGAGCAGTTCCGGTATCTTATGATGGGGCTGAATCCACTGAACCCGAAAGTAAAGGAAGTAACGCCAAAGAGTCCGGTCTGATTTGTGCAAAACATAGATTTTTTCCTGCCGTATAGCGGTTCCGGTTTGTAGCAGTGCCAGCCGGATTTTGAGCCTTCTGTATGGGGCCCATGCCTGCACCGTGCGGAGAGGACGGCTTTTTCAGTTCCTTGAAAACTTTATATTTCCTTATGCCTACAGCTGTCATACAGCCTTACAGGTATAGGCAGAATGACGAAGCCTGCTTGTCAGACGATTCGCAATCCCTTTTATTTTCTGGTATAATAAGACCAGAAATAAGGAGCAGATGATGGCAGCAAAACACACACTGGAAGAACTGAATAACTGCAGCCGGGAAGAACTGATCACGATGATCCTCATGATGCAGGGACAGCTGGATGCCCTGAATGAGAACATCGAGAAGCTGATCGAGCAGGTGCGTATCGCCAACAGTTACCGGTTTGGAAAACACACGGAAACCCTGGATTCCATTGACGGACAGCTATCTTTCTTCGATGAGGCGGAAAGCTGCTGTGACCTGTCTGCACCGGAACCGGCCGAAGAAGAAGTCATCCCTTCACGCCGCCGGAAGAAAAAGGGACAGCGTGAGACCGACCTGAAAGATTTCCCGGTGGATATCATTCCTCCTTATCGTGTATCCAAAGAAGAACTGGATAACTTTTACGGAGCAGGCAACTGGCGCCGACTGGAGGATGAAACCTATAAAAGGCTGCGGCATGAGCCGGAATCCTGGACGGTTGAAGTGCACACCGTAGAGGTCTATCTCGGAACAGGTGGGGAACACCAGGATGAATTCTTACGCGGAAAGCGCCCGAAGGATCTGCTTCGCGGAAGCATTGTTACTCCTTCCCTGCTTGCGTCCATCCTGAATGTAAAGTACGTGAATTCCTCTGCCCTGCACAGGATCGAGCAGGAATTTAAACGTAACGGTGTAAATATTTCCCGGCAGACCATGTCGAACTGGATCATCCGCTGCTCGGAAAAATATTTTGTTCCTTTTGTGGAATGCATGAAGCAGGAACTGCTTTCACTTCCCGTCACACAATCAGACGAGACTCCGACACAGGTGATCGGGGACAGTGACCGCCCCAACAGCATGTGCTATATGTGGGTGCACCGTTCCGGAGAGTTCTATAAAGACCGTCCGGTAGTGGTCTATGAGTACCAGAAGGGACGTGGCCACGAAAAGCCCCTGAATTTCTACCGGGATTATAAAGGGATCCTTGTCACGGACAGTCTGGAGCAGTATCATCTGCTGGACAGAAAGCTGCCGGATGTGACAAATGCCAACTGCTGGGCGCATGCAAGAAGAGCTTTTGCGGATGCGGTGAAAGCAGCAGATAAAAAGGATCCGCAGGCCGTGAAAAGCTCCGTGGCATACCGGGCATTGCAGAAGATCGCGGAATTCTACAGCATCGACACCGGGTTAAAAGAGCTTCCGAAGGAAGAACGTCTTAAGCAGAGGCAGGAAAAAATACAGCCGATGGTTGAGGAGTTTTTTGCGTGGGTAAAACAGCAGGTGTCTGAATATGCCGTACCGCCAAAGTCAAAAACCGGTCAGGGACTGAATTTCATCATCAATCAGGAGAAATATTTAAAAGTGTTCCTGACAGATGGTGATGTTCCCATAGATAACTCTGCATCGGAACGGGCTATCCGTACTTTCTGTGTCGGTAAAAAGAACTGGATGTTCCATAACACAGCAAGAGGAGCCGAAGCGAGTGCCCTTGTCTACAGCATTTCAGAAACAGCCAAACTGAATAACCTGCGCCCGTACTATTACTTCAGACATATCCTGACAGAGCTGTCGAAGCTGTGCCATAAAAAAGGAAATATAGATCCGGCAAAACTGGACATTCTGATGCCCTGGTCATCAGAGCTTCCGGAGGAATGCCGAAAACCACGTCACTCATAAGGGTGGCGTTGATTTTAAGTGCACGCGCATGATTTGACGTTTACATATTTTCTGATCGTATCCGCATTATAAGTTCTATCCCCGGACAATGCCACCGGAATCATAAAATTGTTATTATAGTTTCCAATGAAATCAAGAATTACCACATATTCCTTGTTCTCGGCTTTTCTAAGTCCTCTGCCAAGCTGCTGTATAAATACAATCGGAGACTGCGTGGGGCGAAGCATGATCACCTGGTTCACTTCTACGACAGCAAAATGACTCTAGCAAGATTTATATATAAGTCCTCTCAATTCTTTTGGAAGATTATCTACATCTTTTAATAATGCCCTATAAAAATCACAAATCTGAGTCACTGTAACATTATCTCTGTTAGCATTTTTTCTACTTGAAGGGTTTTTATCCCGATTTTTTATTAGAATTGCCAATAATTCAGCACAAACAACAGGATAAAAGTTTTCTCCTCCCTCAATGCTAGATCCATTTTAAAAAGAGTTGGATCTATTTCATATCGCTCAAAGACTTTATCTCTTTTGTTTTCAAAAGTACTGCTGGCTTTCATTCCGCAAAGCTTTACCATCTCTGAAGTCGAATAATCAGCAAGCCTTCTTTTTTTCTGCTTTGGCACAAAATCCCTCCTTTCTAAGAATAAGTATTTTACCCAAAGTCATATATTAAGCTGAAAATTTACCATATCAGAGAGCGACGTAATATTCTCATCCAAGATCAGTTTTTCTTCTTTTATTTTTACTCTTCCATTCGCCGAAGAAAGACTTTCATGTGTTTTACATAAACAATCGAATAAAGCTTTTATTTTATCTTTATCTATTCTTGAAAGATAATAAATTGAGAAAATTGTAAAATCTCCCCACAACGAGGCAATTATGCCATAATCACTTTCTGCGAATCGAGTTACTATATTCTCAAATAAAAGATTCCATGTATTATCATTGAACATTTCATAATAACGTTCAAATACATCGCTAATTCCGCTGCCTATATAACCATACTTGCTTTCAGATAGAATAAATTTAACAACACATCTATTTACATATTCTTCCATATGTTTTTGGGCGATAATATCTCCTGCCTCCATAATCAGCTTATGTAATCCGATTTCTCTTTTATCTATTTGTGTAAGAATTACTCCTTCCGCCTTTTCATTATATCCATCTTCTTTTAAAAGATTGATAATTTCGAGATTATAGTCCCTTCCTGTTTCTACAGAGAAATCTTTATGTTCCGCTTTATCATACAATCCTTTTGCCATAAGCTTTTCCCGAATTTCAGAACTTGAAATGCGAGAAATAATTTCATAATTGTAACTTCTTAAGGTTTCCAATCGATTGTATTCTCTATCATTCTCTATATACTCTTTAATCCATGAATTTGTAAGTCTGTATAACGCAATTAATTCAGAATCATCAGAAATCAAATCTATATTGCAATATAGAGAATCAAGAACTTTCATTCTCCAATAAACTAAATCTTTAGGAGTATTTTTTAGTTCAAATAATGCATTACAGTACTTGTACCCCAATTTAACGGCATCCTCTAGCAACTCTCGGTCAACTTCACTTGAAAACCTATTATCACCAATAGAATCCGCTAAATTTGAAACGGAAAACAGTCTCATGCCATAACAGCATAATTTTTCTTCATTCAGAGGAAGTTTTTTATAACAATCAAGTAAACCATTTAACGAATAGTCTTTTCTTCCCACATAGCCAAACATTCTATATTTCTGTTTTTCACGTACTTCCTCTATAAACTTGTTTTCTCCAAAGTATTCTAATGCAGGTATCATGTTTTTACATAAATCTTCCATCTCATCATATTCTGATCTCCAAGCCACTCCATCTTCGCCACACCAATATTCTGCAACTTTTAGGAAATCAGCATGCGCATTTGATATACAGAACAACTTGTTAAACTCCGGAATAAATCGAGTCTTATCCCATTCCAAACATTGAACAACCGCTTTACAAATAGTATCGATAATTCCTGCCTTGGGGTTATGCTTGGAAAAGCTCACCAATACTTTACGTAAAAATCTCATAACAGTATATCCATTACAATCATGAGCAGATCCAGCACCGTACTTATCCGCAAAATAAATCAATGAAAAGATATCATCTTTAGATAATACATCATTTCTGTCCACCGAATAAAATTGTTCACTAACATGCTTTGCAATATCATACTGTGCCAATGCTGGTTTATAACCTCTTTGTGATTCACCATTATGAGTTAGATTCAATATTTCTTTATAACATTTTTCAACTAACGATTCCTCAATCCTACCAAACAGGCACAAGTTAGCCTTAATCAAAGAAATTATTCTTAAATCTTCGTATTTATAATCTCTATCTATTTTTATAATATCACTTAAATGGTTGCCAATATATTCTATCCCAGCTTCGCATTTATATGAGTTTAACAGTCCATATGTGCAAATCTCTATAATTATTTCTATAGATGCAGACATTCCTAAAAGAATATTCAACAATTCGTCAAATGATTCTTTTTCAAGATTCTTTTCTTCTGTAATCTGATGAATATATGCATACAATGAATCTGGATTATACCATTTAAAAGTGAATGTTTGCCTGATATCTTCTTTTGATGTAAGACTTACACTAGCATCTAACCATCCATCTACAAAATAAACATAATCGTTAGAATTTCCAGTAAGAGCATCCATATAATCTGCACCATAGCATCGAAATATATATCCAGCCTTAACAAGCATTTCTTTGTTTAGCTCCCCGCTTAACAATGCCTCTATATTATATCCACTGAGGTATTCATCGAAAAGTTTATGTCCTCGTTCAAATCCAGCCTTAGCAGCAAAATCAATATCTAAAATGATTTGCTCTATATCATTTTTAACATTCAAACAATATTTTTCCGCTTTAGTCTTTTTGTTGATACTTTGTGCTTCAAAATAATCCGATTCTTTTGCATAATACTGTATGCAATTTGCATACTGTGCCAAACAAAGAGACACTGCACTTGAATGTATGCATACTTCTTCAAGATTATCCATTGGCAATTGGTGCGCTAGTATAAACTGCTGAAGTATCCTATCAAACGATATCCCATATATTGCTGAATCCATTACATATTCAACATCAATCAGTTTCAACACCTCATCAGTGGCCTTACAAGATACTAGTAAATTAAAAGAGATATCATATCGATATTTCCATAATTCTCTATCCTGTTTAATTCGATTAATTATTGATTCGGTAATTCCTTTTATATTTGAATTGTGAATAATTGCATTCTGTAAAAAAAGCCTTACATCATTATGAAAAGCGAAGTATCTATCGCCTTCACATACAATAATTGGATATAAGCCATTTAAAACAAACGCCGCCTCGTCGTGTTCAACTCCACACATTTGAGCCACATCATAAGCGTTAATACGTTTACTTGAAAACGCCATAATTGCCTCAATTTTGTATAGCAAAAGGCTTTTTTCCTGCGAACTAATAATCCATTCGTAATATTTATCAATTTGTTTATTTAAAAACCTACTATTTAGTTCCTTCTCTATTGCCTCGAAGGAAAGTGGCAATACCATTTTCTTCAATTCCAAAATTGCAAATATTATATTAAGAACATTGTTCCCAATAACTGAAATAACAGTTTTCGCCAAGTTTTCCATATCGACTGTATTCTCTGCTACACCGCTTTGCTCTAATAATATAACAACATCATCTGTATCCAAAGCCGGCATGCTGTAATATGTAATACCTTTATTATCTTTCATCCAAGACGGATAACCATCATTTATAGACTGTCCGACCAAGACAAAATAAAAATCATCCCCGATTTCCTCTGGTCTTGGCAATTGAGATAAAAATGAATTTCGTGCATCTTTTGATCTTGCAGCATGATCTAATCCATCTATAAAAAAGTAGCAAGGCCTTCCTATACATTTTGCATATTCCGGTAGGAAATGTATTACCGTTTCCCGCATTTCAGAAACAGACATAAATTGGTATATAAGTGGAAACTTTACAACAGATAATAAATTATTCTCTTCAAATTTTTTCTTAAGCTGTACGAGAATACTTCTCCACAAAATATTACCCAAATAAAAGCCTTCATCATCACTATATGAACCATCTACTTTATTTACTGGGAGATATGTGTAAAATCTAAAATCAACTATAGACTCATTCATCTGTGATAAATAACTTATAAAATTTGTTTTTCCACAGCCCGGTAATCCTTCTAAGAATATGATATGATTACTATTCTTTTTAATGTCATCTATAAAGGTCTCCCCAAACCGTTGTCGAGAAGGAAGTATCGGTTTTTCTGGACATAGTTCATATGAAGGAACATCCGGCTCGGTATAGCATAATGCTCCATATACATTTTCTCTTGTTATTTCCTGCTTCTCTCTTCTTGATGTTGCCCATATATTCAATTTAGAAAGAAGACTATTTAAGCAAAAATCTATCGCATCACTATTATCTGTTCCTAGTATTTCGCCAATCTTCACACGTATTTTTTCTTCCACATCAGCAAGACACGACTCTTTTCTAAAAGAGAAAATTTTAGTGAAACACGCCGCCTCATTAGAATCTAAATTTATCTCCAAATTTTCTCTGTACCATTCGATAGCCTTCTGCTCATTAGGCTTTGCCGAAGTATAATTATAATTATCTTGTAAGCATGGAAACACCTTGGAAATAAAGTCATCCATTGAACACTTTCCATCTGTTTCCTGCGGACCCCATTTTTTATTTGTTACAATTTGAATACCTTTAAAATTATAATTATCTTTATTATTCTTCCATTCTAAAGCCAACGCATTCAGTAAAGGCTTTTTCCCAGAAGCTAAAAAAGAATATGTGAAATTAGCATCTTCATCTGTATGTTTTACTTGAATATTTAAAATGCTTTTATCACTATAATTTACTACGACATCATCTAATGCCTGAAAATCAGTTGATTGAAGTATTACTGATTCAATTGATGTATCTTGTAGCATATTCAAGCATTCTAGTATTCCAATTTCCCATTCAAACCAATAAGGTGTACCTATTCCCGAATTATACATGTTCTCTCTCTATTCTTTTCAAAACGTAATTACATAATTGATAACAATACGTCTCAACTTCTTCTGTAGACATATTTATATGGTATCCATTCACAAGCGAATCAAATAAATAGTTTATCTCTTCGTAATAATCCTTATTATAAAATTCAACTCCAAATAATTTATTCAAGCCTCGTACCATTTGAGATAATTCTTTATAATTTACTGGAAGGACATAATCGATTTTGTCATCAATAATCTTCTTCATCAGCCTCTCATTTCCTATTATTTTTGAGGCTATATTTATAAAATCTCCACAAGTGTCAAAAACATTCCAATCACACATGAACTGCCAACGAAAAAAGAAAGGACTCCATACCTCTGCTGGTTCGATCTTTATATTATATGGCACCAATTCCTTCTTTAATTCATCCTCTATGCAATTATAAGTTCCTTCCAATATGGCTATATCATTTTTTCTCACATCAATCGGATAATAAACGCCCTTATCATCGCATATTATGTAACCAATTATTCTGTAATATTTTTCAATGACATTTATAGCATCTCTTGTAAAAAAAACAGATCCTACAACTAAATCATCATTATAATTTGAGGTGTCTAATTCCCTAAAACAATGCTTAAAATCATCAAAAACTAATATTGAATCCATATAAATTACCTTCTTTGTTGTACTTACTTATGTCCACCAGCCTGTTATAGGCTGGTGGACATAAGTAAGTTTTTATGATAACTAAAAAACAGCTTTCAACCGATACTTCTTTGATATCTAATTAAAAGAAATTGTGTTATATCAACTTGTCACAACCATTTTTCACAATCACTTTGATTCTATTTCATACTTCTTAAAAAGTTCGGGACATTCCTTTTTATATCTCTCAGTTGGTGATAAACCACCTTCATCCGGCAACAATCCTTCTCCACTGCTAACAGGATGAGGTAAATACTTGCATTTAAAATATACTGTAGGATATGTGTAAACAATGCTCATATTTCCAAACACTTCTTTCATCAAATAGAGTTCAATAATATACAATGATGATAATGCTATTATTGCATTTTCAAGTGTTGCATCCGTAATAGATCCTACTTCATCATGCTTTATCGAATTATAAGCAAACCACCAATCCAGCCCCTCAACTTTTATATTCTTACCACCGTCAATCCGCTTCGTCTTCCAATCTTGTAACGGTGTATTAATCCAAAAAGGTGTGCTAACTTCAAACTCAATAATTTTTGGGAATGTACCTAGTATTGTTTCGCTTATATCTCCAATCTTCTTAGTTTTTACCCCTTTTTTATGGCATAAAGCTTTACTCATTATTTCAAATTCAGACGCTGATAAAACAATAATCTGTTTAAAAACATCCGAGTATACCTTTCCATGTACAAGTTCTCTTTTCCCGTTATGTTCTTGCAAGCCGTGGTCTATATAATGCTTTGTATCATCCAATCTTTCAGCAAGTGAACAGAAGTAATTCCAATGCTGTATAAGTTCAATTTGCTCCATACATTATTTCCAGCTTTCTAACCTTGAAAGCTTCCCCCTTCATAATTTTCTTTGACATCTATTTCTTGTTATATCCAAATTGCCGCGTCATCAGAAGTTCCTTCCACCAGGATTCTCTTTCTAAAATCGCATCATCATCCGTTGTGCTTTTATATATTTCCAATATGCTATATCTGAAATTCTTTTGGATATAGCTGAAATCTAGATTTTTCAACTCTATATTTCCACCATTACCATTTGCTATGTACTCTTTCCATCTTCCCCAAAGCATGTTTTCTCCGGTAGCTGATCCAACATACTTTTTTCCATTAGAAGAATCAGTAATCAAATACACACCTTTTTGGTTTGCGAGTGCCGTTTTCCAAGCATCTGTATCAATTAATCCAGATAATTCTTCCCACGAAACATTAACTTTGTCGTAACCTGGGAATTCCGTCTTGCATACATCTCTTGTTATTTCAAGTACTTCCAAGTCATCAATATAGTTTTCCAGGCAAAGATATGACGCTCTAAAATCTTTCTTAAACCCAATTATCATCTTACCAATCAGGTCTGTTCCAACATCTAAGAGTTTTGTTTCATATCTATATTTTGACGGACCATTTGGTGTTTCTTTTACAGAAATACTCTCGTATATACCCGCAAAAATCCATTCATCCTTATGCCAATAGATCAGCGATAAAATATATTTTCTTTGAAAATTCTTTTGTGTCTGTTCCTCTTGCCATATTTTAAACTTTGACTGATCCTGAAGAAACAAACGCAGAGGTAAAAATGTATCAGTAGATCCTCTTCCACAATGAACTTTAAAATCTGATTCATTCTCTTTTAAAAATGGTAATACAACTTTTACCTTCATACGTATGTACCTCTATCTCTTCAAATAATCTTTTTAACGCACTTAATCTCAGAACATATGCTCAATCTTTAAAGATTATAGCTATTCAGCATCATCTTCTGGCGTTCTTCTTCTAAATCTGCCCTATAGAATACTTCAAGAAGAGTTCTTGCCCTAGACATCGCTACATAGTTTAATAACCTTTCATCGTCGTCCTCAAAACCATCAATATCAATATACAATATCACTTTGGCTTCAAGTCCCTTAAACGCTTTTACCGTGTAAAATCTTATAAAGTCATCACTATCCAGCTTATTAAATTCATTTAATCTTATCTCACCAATATCAGATGGAATGGATGCATTATAAAGACGGCTATTTGCGTTATCCATTCTATACGGAGACAAGATAACGATATCATTTCTACTGATTCCTTCTGAAAGAAGTCGTCTAATAAGTTTCAAGACATCCGTTTTTTCAGCAGTCTTACTATCATATTTATGATAACCAACCACTTCACCATCAGCCTTCATTATTGAAGCCTGCTTGATATTTGTTGCATACCAGTTTCCTGTTGCAATCTGCTTGGTGTTTCTGCAGTTTACAGAAAGCTCATAGCATGAGGCACCATAATCTTCTAATTTATCATAAATATCCTGAAGTTCTTCGTATTTCCCAAAGATGTTCTGATTTTTGTCATAATATATAGTCCATCTTCCTTTGCTCAGACCGCCTTTTACCATTCCTTCCAAGCACAAGACAGAAACTGTATTCATTAGATCCTGTCCTTCATCGATAACCAGAACATCATACTTTTCATTATCTGGCATATACTCATCAATTCCATCTATGAATTTATTAGGCAAGATGTCTGTAAAGAAATTGGCATCTTCGATTTCAGTTTCACCAGTTTTCTTCATAAGAAAACTATGTAAAGTAGAAACATCTATATCCTGCTTTTCTAATTCAAAATTCTTTCTTACATAGTTTGCAATTAACTTGTTGTAGCATAAATACAACACGTTATATCCTTCTGCTGTCAGTTTTCTGCACTGATCCATAGCCAGCATCGTTTTCCCAGTACCTGCAGGACCGGAAACCAGCATTCTCTTCGAGTGAAATCCCTGCATGATTATGTACTGTTCATCTGTTAAAGAAGCGAGCATCTCATCCGTTCTTTTTAACGCTAATGACATTGCCGGAACAAACGCAAAGTCACCACGACGAATACTTACTAATCGTTCTTTATCCTCATCCTGCAAGTGTCTTCCAGAAAAATGATGTTTTTCCATCGTCTTATCCTTCCAATACTTGAAAGATCTCTCAAAAAACTTAGGCAAATCTTCTTTTGTATTTCTTTTATCAAAAGTAATTTCAGGTATAATTTCTATATTATCATCCGCATCAATCACACAATCCGGAGTCATAACGCAATTGGCATAAGCACATCTACAAATAGGATCCTGCTTATTTTTAAGCCTTTTTTCCAAGTATAATCTTAACGATTGTTCATTTCCCTGCGCTTGCTGATAAGGACCTTCCTTCTTTGTAGAATCCTTACCATATCGATTTATAAAATGCCAATCACCACCTTGGCGTTTAACAATGCTCCTTGTTATTATCATCTTCTTCTGCTGCTATTCTATCACTAATATTTTCAATTGATTGTTCTAGCTTGATTTTTTGAAAAACTTCAAACAACAATTCCTGTTTCTTCTTGTCATTTTCCTTTTGTTTAACAAATTCGTCAATTTCTTGATCGGTTTTTCCCATTATTTCTGTTAATTTATAAAGTTGTATCTCCCCACTCTTTAGAATCGTATCAACATCTTCTGTTTCCTCTATTAAATGCGAAACGACATTATATAGCTCATCTAGTATCACTATTATTCCTCCTATGTGTTATTCACTTAAATAACTATGAATCTTGAGAGCAAAAACTATTTTATCATTAATACCTCTATCACTGTACCATCCAATAAAGAAAGATCAACATTATACTCTAAATGTTCAATTCCCTTAGGAATAGTCCCCCACACAACTTTCCGGAATAATTTTAGGAAAGCTTTCATCTACTGCATATTGAAGTATTTCGTGCACTTGATATTTTTCATCTCTTGCACTGGATCCTATTCCATACTCTTGACGACTCAATTTCCCATTTAACTCATCTTTTGATTCACCAGCTTTTGTGATAAGTCGATCAACAACATCATTTATGCACTGACCATTAATGTTCTGTTCAAATCTACAGAAATACAAAAACAGTCTTTTAGTTTTTTGCATTTGAAATTGTCCTGCAATATGTATTACTTTCTCGTATCTGCTTGTCGAAGATTTAATCTCGTACTCCACATCTTTTCCAATTAAATCATGCGATGTTGAATTTGGACCTCCCCATTCAACATTCACACCTTTACCCTTTATACACATTTTCCCTATGATAAATCATGTACTTTTCTCTTTCATCATCAAGTGGTAATTTGGGAACTTTCATTCCCGTATATATCCCCAGTCTTTTTTGGTTCATAGGGCTAATCCACGGTGACACAATAATTGTTTTATCGCTCTTAAATGTCATAAATCCATTATCAAACAGGCAATCATAATTTGGTGATAACATAAATCCATTTTTAGGATCAATCTTTTCTTTGTCATCCGACTTTGCCCATGGTTTAATATGACTCGCTATAAGTAATCTCTCATCATTAATCATAGATATCGGACAATAGGGACATTCCTCAAGCAGTTTTTGCCGATATTTTCCCTGTCCTTTTCTTGCCTGTATCAAGATTTCTTTTTCGTTTTTGGGTATTGAACTCTCTGAAATCTTTTTCTCTTCTGATAGTTCCATTGGACTTTCATAAGTAACAATATCACTTTTGTAATCAATAAACATTCGGAAATAGTAGAAAATATTTCCCTGCTGACTCTGCACTTTCATAACAGATACATAAGAGATATTAGGTAATCCTAACGTCCTCATCAAATCATAATATTCGGAGTTTGACTGCATATACACTCTTGGGGGTTCTACCTCTTTTCTATATATATTAAATTTCAACACTCCTTTATGAAATGCGGCAACTCTATCTGTCAACTCTGAATATATTCTTCCCATCTCAGTCTTTTTAATATATTCCTGCTGTGGATTCATAAATTCATCTTTTGCATCCAGCAAGTACTTATCAAAATCTTCTTTTACAAAAAAACATTCTCTATTTAAATCGTCAAAAAATTCCCGGAACCGTTCTCCTTCATTTCCGACATATAATTTTGCTTCTCCATGTCCTGTACCTAATTTATTTTTCACAAAAGAATCTGCCAGTGTAATGTTGTTCAGTGCATCAAGTACCTTATATCTATTGCCGGCTATTGTAATATACACATTATTTGTCATCGCTTATTCCTCCGTCTTTGTTATATCAGACACTGTTATTTTACGCTTATAGCTGATCATTTGCATTTTTAAGGGCAAAAATTGTCTCTTCGATTACCTTAACGCATTCATCTGTATTTTTCTTAATATCATTACCCCAAAAACGAATGACAGTCCAGCCCATAAACAGAAGTTTCTTATTAACCACATCGTCATGTTCCCTATTTTTAGATATTTTACTAATCCAAAATTCACTATTATTGCTCTTCTCAAGACGAGGCTTTAATACTTCCCAATCCTTTCCATGAAAGAACTCTCCATCACAAAATATTGCTATCTTATATTGTGTCAATACGATGTCCGGTGTTCCTGGCAATTCCTTATAATTCTTTCTATATCGGAATCCTTTCTGCCACAATGCTTTTCTAAGCAGCACCTCTATCCTTGTATCATTCGCCTTAATATGCTGCATATTTTTACGTCGTTGTTCAGGTGTTAGTACATCCGTCATCTATATCTGTCCCTCTTCGCACACAAGTATACCCCTTACTCAACATAATTCTCTATACAGTTTGCCAATACTGCTATTTTTCTTTCATCTTTGAAAGCAACAGATTTCATAAGCCCTTTTACATCTATTACTATACCCTGTATCTGTTCATAGCTTTTTTGATTAGATTTCCAATCACTAAAAGCCACTCCAATATTCTTCACCTCTTCGGCTTTAGATTCAAAAGGCATAAGAAATGCATTGTATACCTTGTAACGTTCGCCATGAATTCTCTTAAACTTGTCCTGTTCCGCTATATATTCGCCATATGTAATCTGCTTATTTATCGATGTAGACTCCGGCAAATCCGATGGGTGCCTGGTAGCACCGTACTTATAATATTTTGCATCCAGAACATATATATCTCCATTCCATAGCATAATGGTATCTGGTTCCAAACAGGCATTCTGATAAATCTTTCCATCTATAATCCATCGAGTCTTAGGAAAATATGCCTCCTTCCCAATAATGCCATATGCTCTATCTACCATAGCTTCCCATACATATTCAAATCGTTCTGTACCATACTTATAATTTAAAGAGGCGTCGCCGTCACCCAAATATTCAACAACAGCCAGCATATCCCTAAACAGTCTTCTGTTTCTGTCATTAAATGTGTTCGAATTTTTTTGAATCAATACACTTCTAAACAATTTTTTATTATATTTTATTCTCGGTACCTGCGGAATACGAGCTGTAAATAGCCAGCCTATTTTATTAAAACTCTCATAAACACAATATTCATGAATCAGCGAAATCAATTCATTTTCGTTTATCTGATTCTTTCTCGTCACGAAATCTAAATAAAAAACATTATTTCCCTGAACATAGGGCTTTTGTTTTTTAATTGTTTTGTTCCAGTCTATCTTTCCACGTTTGGAAACAACATACTGCTTTTCTCTCTCCTGATAATATCCACGCTCATAGTAGTCTTTAATAATAGAAATATATGCCTGAATTGGAAACGCTGTATAATTATAATCTTTTGCCAAATTATAGATACTGGAATCCTTCTTTCCTGTAGTTGATGCGATAGTGTCCAGCAACAGAATTATATCTTTTCGAAGTTCCTTATCATTTTCAGATATGCCAAATCCTAATGGAAAATGTACACTAAATTCACCGTTTTCGCATTTTAAACCAACAAAAGTATCTGCATCCCTGTTTTGATTTACAAAACATCGATCTCTAATTGATGAATTCAGCATACAACTTCCTCCTTTCCTATTGGTCCCCGTCATTTTTCATTGGCATATCTGCTCTATCATCCATCTCTTTTATCATCTTTTGATAAAGTTCCGCTCGCAATACAGCCTGTAACTTGTCGCCCTTACTATCTTCATATACTTCTATTACTTGTTCAAGCGAGCCAAACCCCGAATCAAATACCAGTTCCCTTTCCATTTTAAAAGCATCATCCCATAAATATTTCAACACTTTCTCAGGGAATATCTCTGCATTGAGTTCATTCTTCTTTACAAAAAACGTTCCCAATCTCTTATCTTCCGAGCTACTAATATCTCTATTGTTCTCTATAATCTGATCATTAATAACCGTAGCAAACGTTCCCCAGTTCACTTTCGTTCCCTGTATCGGGTCAAGTGCATGGCTGCCTTCTTCAAACACAAATTTATTAGGAATATGCTCCATCTGCCATCTTCTTTGAAAAGCAGTATCAAGTGTAAACACATTTTGATCTGCCGTATTCATTGTTGCCAGTATGAACAGATTAGATGGAATTTTCACCTCATGGTCTGAATTTTCATAAACAATATCTGCTACTTCGTAATTTGATATTCCATACTCACTTTCGCCAACAACATCCTCAGGATAATTATCTGCTTCTTTACGATCTAAAAGCTGAAAAATTTCTCCAAAAATTGCTGGTGCATTGCCACGATTAATTTCTTCAATAATTAGATAGTAATAATTTCCAGGATCTTTCCATGCCTTTTCAACCATTCGTGTAAACGGACCTGGTACAAATACATATTTTAGTTCTCCATTCACAATTCGCGGTAAAATCTGTCCTACAAAATCTGAATACGTGTAATCAGGATGGAATACCACCCTTTCCATGCGTCTACCATCTGCACAATACTGTTTTGCTATATGGTGGCTTTTGCCTGCTCCTGGAACGCCATACAACAAAATATTTTTAGCCCCCGGAAGGCGTTTTGTCTTAATATTGTCGTTGGATATATCTATCTCCTCCGGCACCTTGGCCGATATTCCAAAAAATTTGCAAAAATTGCAATATTTATATCTTTCAAAGAAAGCTACCTTACTTTTGGCATCAGGGATAGAGAATTCTGTTTCAATAAATGCTACCTGTTTTTCAAGGTAATCTTTATTTTGCTGTTCTATATAAAAGTAATGCGTGTCATTAAGCTTCTCATATTTTAGCGGAGTACCGTATGCCTTCAATGCATTCATAAGAATGTCATCACTTTTTCCACCTATCCTGCGATTAAAGAAATCATAAAAATCAATTTTTAAATCCCGTTTTGCGAGAATTTCCTTCACCAACTCACAAAAGATCAGTATTGGTTCATCGTCTGAATTAACATATGGATTGGGTGCAAAATATGTTTTAATCCAAAATTCCATATATTTTCTTAAATATTCATCATCAAACGTATATAAATATGTCTGAACACCAAACTGACCTGCTCCTCTATTTTCAAGACCTAATTGGCATGCCTGCTGGTAAGATGTTCTCTTATAACCTTTTGCAACGGATTCCACTAGATCCCCAGCTTCATTCCAGCTCATCTTCTCCGCCTGATCAGGATATACTTCTAACAATGCTTTTAAATTATCTACCGTAAAATTTCTAAACCTGGCAAATGGTGAAAATGACATTTGTTATACCTCCTCTATAATCCCCGGACAACATTTCAGAATTTCTTCCATGATATGAATCAGCACATCCACAACAATAGAATTTCCCGCCTGTTGATACATTGCCGTATCTGAAACAACGATCTTAAAACTATCTGAAAATCCCATAAGCCGCAGGCATTCCCTGGGAGTAAGCTTTCTCAATCTTCCATCTGTTGTTACATAGTTGTCTACGCCAGCCCTATGCATCTTATGCATAGTAGTAAGTAGTGGTCTTGCTACATCCAAATCGATTTTAGGCTTACTATAAAAATTCTTTGTACCTGTAGCCAATACATATTTTCGCACCTTCTCTGATAAAAAGTACTTTTCCAAATCAGGAATGTTATTAGCTTTTGCCTCTTCCTCAGACTGAAACACAAAATCTCCATGCCAATTAAACTGCTGGTTCTTCTTTTGGCAAAGTTGTATATCTCCATCAATCTGTGTAAAACGTTTCTCCAAGTTTTTTTCCATAGTCACAAACTCTACGCCTTTACGAGGAAGAAAATATCCCCCAGGAGCATTTTCCATCAGAAAATCTTTCATTTTCTTTTCAAGAGGTATTGCCTCCGGAAATTCAAAGGTCCTCTCATCAAGCAGGTCTTCTTTTATGCCAACAACAAAAAGTCTTTCTCTGTTCTGTGGTATTCCATAATTTTTAGCATTAAGTACCTTCCATGAAAATTTATATCCAAGTTCTTCAAATACCTCCTGCATCTTCTTCCATGTTTTTCCACCATCATGGGACGTGACTGCACGAACATTTTCATAAATAAACACTTTAGGCTTAATCTCATCTATGAGTCTCGCATACTCATAAAATAAGGTTCCCCTCGTATCTTCAAGACCTCTTTGCTTACCTACAAGGGAAAATGACTGGCATGGACTTCCTCCTACAAAAAGATCCACTTTTCCCGCATATTGCTTACCATTCAAAAAGGCAACATTCCAATGATAGTCCTCTTCAGAGATTTTATAGTTAGCCATATAAGACTGTTTTACCTTGTTGCGATTCTCCTGACCCGCATAAAGTGAATCGACGTATTCTTTACGTGCCTTCCAGTCATCTCCCATAGCTTCAAGTTTCTTTTGGACTTTCATGTAATTAATTTTCTCATGTAACTGGCTGGTTCTCTGTGAAAGGTCCTGGACTCTTCGAATTATTTTCTTTCCATCAGCCAGTTCCAATCTTTCATATAACATTTTTACTGTTTCAGAAATGCTACGCCAGTCAATGTTATCTACACTGGAAAATTCCATATCCTTTCCTAAATCATCAAGAGAATTATCCTTCTTATAATCATTGGAAATTTCTAACATAATCTGAAACTCTCTTAATCTTGCCTGTTCGTCTGATCCTTTACCAATTTCTGACAAAAATTTCTTATATTCTTTAATTCTTGCTGCCTTAACATCATCCATTGAAAGAATCTTTTTTAATGTTTCTGCCGCTATGTTATCCGAATAATTTGGAAGTTCCTTGATGGTTTCATGCACACTTGAATATTCTTTTAAAGCTTCCTTTAGCATATTTTCCAGCTGATCTTTGTATAAATCTTCTACGGCATCATTAAATTGTATTGTATCAATCATCCCCTCAAGACTCTTCAGCTCAGCTCCTATGTCATCAAGGTTCATACCTACATCTTTAGTCAGAATCTCAACATCACCGTTATCACAGGCAAATACTATTTCATTCTCTATATTCATGCGTTCCAGCGCATGCTCTATCGCTCCAATTCCGCTGAATACCGTTGCTAATCTAATCATAATTACCTATTCTCTCCTTTTTTTCTTCTGTCATTTCCATGATGTCTGAGATGTCACATTCCAGGGCTGTACATATTTTCCTTAATATCTCTGTATTAACATTCTCATTTTTAGAAAGTTTTGCCATAGATGTAGAACTAATTCCCGCTTTTGAAGCTAAATCTTTTTTTAACATATCTTTGTCTATAAGAAGCTTCCATAATTTTTTATAGCTTATCTGCATGCCTATCCTCCACGCTTATAATTAATAATACTCTTAATTATACTACCATACTCAGACTCCTTTGTGTATACATAATTACGCGTTCTCAAAGATTAACTATTAAAATAAGCTTTTGGAATCTAGATTTTAATATTTTGTCCTCTTTCGGCTCATCTCCTAAATTATTATACTCGATAGATGTACAAAAAAACGGACTTGTAAAACCATAGTTCATAAGTCGGTTACAGTTCACACCCACGCCAGTAAATGGATGTTTTTGTGCATATCGCCGAAATTTTTTTCATTTTGCACAAATGTTTCCCTTGAAATTTTCTTATCCACATCTATGTCCAGCCTCCCTCTTTTATCCTCCTTTTTCATTGCAGAGTACTCTCTTTTGTCCTTTTTTCTCTTTCCGGAGTTCCCTTTTTCCTTCTCCTTACAGCTTATCCGCTCGGCATTCTGACGGTTCCTCTTTTTTCCCGGATTCGCTTTTTCCCACGCTTTCCTGTATAATCATCTCATAAGAACCGAGGTGATAGATATGCCACATCCCACAATCGAACAACTTATGATTCAAAATCTCCAAAAGCAGAACGATGCTCTCCAAAAACGCTGCCAGACTCTTGAAGAACTTCTGGACACCAAAGAAGCTCTTATTCTGAATCAGAATAAGCTTATCCTGAATCTTCAGGCTCTTTGTGATAAGCAGCAGACACTCCTTGATGAACTGTCCAACCCTCAATAATATGGATGGCCTCCCATGAAAGATTCCCTTTATGAAGAAAATTTTAAACTTCATAGCGAAAACGCAAGGCTCCGGAAAAAACTGGAGCAATTGGAGTCCTCCCTTGGCATTGACAGACTCAGGGCTCATTTTGAAGCTGAGATCAAAAAACAGCTACGCCGGGAAGAAAAACTCAAAAAGGAAGCTGACCGTTATCACCGCCTCTGGCAGGATGCTGTCTCTGAATTACGCTCTAAAGGCGACATTATCGAGCTCCTGATCCAGCTGGAAGACCTGCAGAAACTCTGTGACTCCTTATTTTTCGTCAAAGCAGCACTCGTGATATTGGAACTACCGATGATAATACGATAAATCTCTTCCTTTCTTCCAGTAAGTTTCAAAACCTTACATCCATCTTCTAGCTGCAGTGCATCAATATCATCTGCGTAAGAAGTGTCATCATCATACCCAAAAACTTTTGTATTTTTTCGGATAGGGTTTATTTAGTTTTGGGATTTCGAATGAAATCAAATGCGGTGGCGGGTTATGACTCCCGCTTTACAATCACTTGGGTTACACCGCTATGTAAATCATTTACAATTCAATTATTGGGTCATTAACTAGTCCCTATGCAATCATTGCTCTTATTGTACACCTTGCTCGTATTCTGGTTATAATCTCATTCAATACTTGATCGTAGTATTCAATTTCATTTGGATTAATCCAAGAAATCCCTAATAACGAACCATCATCTGCACCATGATGATATTTCTTTGACGAATCATATATCTCTTGTAACTTTTTACATATACCGTATTTCTCTGCATCATTCTTATTTGCTCGAGTTGTCTTCGCATACATTGAGCCAATATTTTCCGGATCAAATTTATCTCTTGAACTTAGCTGAAAAAAACACGCTTCTATCAAAGGCCTCATTAACAGGACCTTCTTTCTTGCATTTTTCATTGAATCAAGACTTATACTTAAATACATATCTGTAATTGTATTAAAATCAAACCCTGAAAAAGTGTATTCCGATACAATACTATCGCTATCAAAAGATACGCCTGTTGATTCAGCTACTTTATTGATAAATTTTTTTAAACCATCACTGTTGTAATCCTCAATTTTATACTCTATTCCTCTCTTTTTTGAATACAATGTATGAGAAAAATACGTTGACTTTTTTTGTATTATATCATAATTCTCTGCTGAAACTTTTTTTACATAAGAATAAGGTCTTAATGACATTAACGCAATAACTCTAGTTAATTCATCATCACTTTCTTCTGCATCTTGAATTAATTCCGCATAAACATGTTCATCATCTGTCAAATAATCTTTAACATTCAACTCTAAAAAGTCATTCTTTTCAGAACGCAATTCTAGTTTTTTGCATGTCATCCCTCTTGTAAAAAATCCTTCTATTCTTTCCACAAATCCAATATCGTGTGTCATTACTATAACTTGCCATAGTGGATTTTTCATCATTTCCGTAATTTGATAAGATATAATCGATTTTCTACTCAAATCCATACTACATATTGGATCATCAATAACGATAATTTTGCCCTCATCATAGTTTTGTAAATCATTTACTTCTGACAAAAAATAAGCAAATGCTACTGCTCGTTCTTCCCCTTCACTAAAAAGTAATTTTTTCCCATTTTCGTACTCTGCTGCTTCAAAATCTTTTAATCGAATATAATATTTATTTCGATGCACTTCTAAATTAATGTGAGTATTAAGCTTAGACAAGTATCCATTTATTTCATCCAATTGAATTTGATTATAGCAATCATCCACCTGTTCATTAAGTTCTATTATTTTCCTTTGATTGCGAATATATCCCCCTGCATTTGCCTTAATTCTTTCTGCCACAGTTCTATTAGGACCATATGATAATTCAAACAAAACACTCATATCACTCATACTTATTCTTCTATCTATTTTCTTTTCCAAACGTTCTTTTGCTTGGCCGATAATATCTTCAAGTATATATATATTTCTGATCACTTGATTTATTAATGATATACACTGCTCTTCTTCATCGGAAAACAATATTTGTGCATAAGGATTCTCTACTTTTAAATATATTTTACTAATTACTCCCTCTAGCAAAGTTTCTTTTTGTTCATTCCATAAAAGACCTTTTTGTAATCGTTCAGTATCCTTCTTTAACAACAATGAATCCGCTGACAAAACGCTAATTATTTGATTAAATATTTCTACTCGCTTGGCCAAATTAAGCATTTTTAATTGTCCAGCCAACAAACTTAATTTTGTGCAATATTCTCTTGCATTATCATCCTTATGTTGGCTAACATACTTACCCAACTTTTTAAATAATTGAACTGCTCTTTTATCACTAATGGTTTGTCCGCACATTGGGCAGATATTATCTTTTTTTTGATTCCTATATCCGGCCACTGCCCATCGTATGTCAGTTTCAGTTAATGTTTGACTCAAAAATTGAGCAATTTCCTTTGAAGAGACTCGTAACGTCTTTTTTACAGTCTTCATAAGCATTGTTTTATCTATTTGTTCTATTCCTCTAATTTGTTGATATATCTTTTCACACTGTTCAATATCCGCAAGCTCTTTTGTATATTTTGTATTGCTTTTTATCTTATCTTCTATCATCTTCTTCTCAGATAGTGAATACAAGGTCAATCCCGACATAGTTTCAAAGCGTTTCTGTTTTGTCTTTTCTGTCACTTTTTGATTAGAAAAATCTTTAATCTTTAGTCCCGCATTCCCCAACAATCCTATATCAGTATTAATCTGATTTATAAGTTCCTTATTAGCATCTAGTAATAATTCTCTTTGCCTCATGCATCTTGTCCCCACAGTTCCCATTCCAATAGGCACAGCATCTCCCTGTAAATGCTTACTTACGAACACATGGTCTTCTATATAGTACTTATTAAATACATAAAGATTTTCGGGAAATTTATTCCACTCTTCACCCGTAAATATTATATCTTCTCCATTTTCATTACCTAAAACTATTTCCATTTGCTTTGTGCCATCTTCTCCCGGCCTATTTAATGTCCTCCTTAAGGAAAGCGAACATTGATTTTCTCTTGATGTTAATGAATAAAAAATATCACTTAATGTAGATTTCCCAGCACCATTGAATCCAAAAATCATCGTATTTTTGTCAAATTGTTCAGTACTATCAAATTGCTCATACTTTCCTACATTTTTAATACTCTTAATCCCAGAAATCATTTTGTACCTCCGTAATACACTGACACTGCCTTCTATATTTCATTTTCACTAACCACAACAATACTACATACCATATCTACCACAACATTTCTTATACTTCTTTCCACTTCCGCAAGGACATGGATCATTTGGGTATATCTTCTTTTGATTATTCCGTACCAGAAAAGATCTTTTCCTATTATCCACACCCTTCTCCCCAATTTCATACAGTTCATCCATTCGTTCAGGCTCAATATCTTTTCTATTTATAAGTACGGCATGTATATTGTTCAGAATCGCATTAGCATCAAATTCCATTTCAATCAACCAACATTCTTCAGCCTTATGAAATAGCATTAATCCCTTCGCATAATCTGACTTATACTTGTTAGATAGCCTATCAATGCCTGGCTGATATACAAAAACACAATAACAACCATTTTTTACATTTATACCGGCAATTTCTGCACCCACGGTTTTTTCTCGTTCAAGCATCATCAAAATACTTTTAACAAAATTTTCCTTTGATTCCGAACAAAAATCTAATATAAAATTTGTAAACAAACTGCTAACATCATTATTCTCCACCAATTCACATATTTGCTCAATCATGTCAGGTAGTTTTTGTTCTGGTTTTTCAGCCTTAAAAATAGGATTGTGTAGCGATGCAAAGTATTTATCTAAATCTTCTCGATACCCTTCATAATTTACGAAATGTCCTTGTCCCATTTCCTTCGCATGAATCGAGTACATATTATGCTCAATGTATAAACCTAGATGATCCAATTCATCTCTTAAAGACAACTCTTGAATTTTAGTAGCAATTTCCCTTTGTTCTAAAAAATGAATAAATTTTATTGGAGATTTAAAATATTCACTATAAACCCACAAATCATTTATTGAAATTGATATTGTTCCACTTTGTATCCTTACATAGTTCAACTTCTCCGCATGAGCTGAAAACACATTAAAATCATCTAAAGTTACACAAAATGAATATATTTGTGAAAAATCAGCTCGTTTAAGAGTAACTTTTTTCACTCCATTTTTATCAAAAAAATCTACCTGTTCCGACGATTCCAAATAATCTAAAGTTCGTTTGCATTGCTTTCCAGCCTTATTTACCAATGTCTCAAACGATGATTTATGAGCTGTCAAATCCGTTAAAGCTGGAGTATATGTAAATGCCCCTGCTTTAACTTCCACAATAAGCAAAACATCTTTGTATGAAATCAACAAATCATTCTCATAGTCTTTTTGATAATAATTTTCCAAATATGAATTACAACCTGGAAATAATTTTTGAAATAATTTTTCTACAAATGCTTCACTTGTATCTTGTTGTATATTCCCCCAACCATCTTCATACTTTCTACCCTTGCTTCTTACTGCTCTCTGTATGGCTCGATATAAATTGTCAAAAATAATATAATAATCAAATCCATAAGCTATATTATCAATTTTGACAAAAGGTTTTCTTTCTACTGGCAGATTCCAAATTGGCCATCCTGGAAATTCTTCATGCTGAAACAACTCTTTATTTGTTCCAGCTTCAAACGATAAATCATCAATAAAATCATCCGGCCAATTAGTAACATGCTTGATATCAAACAAATTTGTACCCAAAAATTTGCCAAATAATCTCTCACTTTCTTGCATATGAATTTCCATGAAAGAATCTCTTTCCTTATCTGTTATACAATTTGCAAATTGATCCATTAAATCTCCAATTGCATTTATAGAATCTAATCTTCCAGATGAAAGAGCCTTTTCTAATTTCTTTAATCCGTCAATAACCTCATTTGCAGATATTCCATATATTTCATTAAAATACCCGTCAAACGGAACTAACAACTCCTCATAATAAGGAATCTGAAAAACTTGGTATCGGTCACCTCTTACATACGAAAATAATTGTGCTTCAAAAATGTATTTTAAATCTTCATTATTCCTATCAGGGTTCTCCACCCGCATTTTTGCTTCCCAGAACATTAAAAAGATTTTTATTTCACTATATAAGTTTTCTGTATCAACCATTATTTCATTGTATAAAGCACTTTGATCCTCCTCTATCTCCCTCGAATTAATTCCATCAGAAATAATAATGCTTTGAATATACTCAATAACATTCAATGATGCATTATCCTCTGCCGAATATTCCGCTTCAGACGCCTTATTCATCATAACCATCTGACGCATGCTGAATATAAAGTTCATAAGATTTTTTGCATCACATAGCGATACATTTTTGCGTATTTTCTCTATAAGCTTACTTATCCATTCAACTTTTTCATCATACTTAGCAGCTAAAAATTCCAAATACTTTGCATGCATTTCTGGAGTCATATTATTATGAAGTACAACATTCTTACCAAATCTTGCAACTTCAAAAATCCCATTAGAAAAGTAATCATCTGGCTGTATATTCCTTTTCTTTTTCAAAATTGTGCCTCCTTAACTTATTTTTCCAGTCCCAATATTTTCACGGCAGAACTTAATAATAATTATACCACTCCATAATAATCTTTGTTTTTCTCTTGTTAACTCGCTTTTTCTCACATTTTCATTTCTTCATAGAGATATTTTCTAAATCTATGTCATTCCCCCTGACCATGAATCATGGATATTAGGATGTTTAGGGTAAACAAAACAAGTCGTCGTCTTATTCTGTTATGATCGGCCTTTCTTCCCCAACTCCTTGCGGCAGCCTAACCTCCCATGTCATACGGGATCTCTTTTACTTCAGGGGCCTTAATTCCTTCGTTCTGCTTATCCATAAAGGAGCGTCATGATGCTCCCTCGCTGAGTCTCTGCTCTGATGGTAAGAAATCTGACTTGGCTCTCTATGTTTATGAAATTCTTCTGTTCCTTTCAGCACTTTTCGGCGGGCGTCTCCTGAATCTCACAGTTGTTCTTCTTATGCTGCCTATGAATATCTGAAAATATCTTCTGCGGATCGTAAGTCACTCCATTTGCCAGGATGGCATAAAAGACTCTTATCAGCTTACAGCTGATCGCAATCACGGATTGTTTCTTCTTGAGCGGATTGTTCGCTCTTGTCGTGTAATACTCATGCAATGACTTAAACTCCGGTTTCTTCGCTATCAGCGGAATCGCTGCATTGAACAGTACTGCCCGCAGCTTACTCCGACCTCTTTTGCTTATGGTCGTCTGTCCTTTGTGCTTTCCAGAGCTGTTCTCCCGTAATGAGAGTCCTGCCAGCTTTTGTATCTGTCTGGGTGATTCGAAACGCCTCACATCACCCACTTCTGCCAGAAATCCGGCTACCGTGATCACTCCTATACCTTTGATGGCAAGCATCTGCTCGCTTTCGGGTATCTTCCTGCACAGCTTTTCTATCTCCTCCATAACGGCGTCAAGCTGTGCCTTTTTGTATTCGTAATCCTCGAGCAACAGTTTCATTTCATACCGGGCAGCCGAAGAGCCTTTCTTTAAGCCGATGCTGCGTTTTGCTGTCTCACACAGGGTCGTTGCCCTTTTCATTCCTACAGCCCTAAGCTTTGCATCACGCCAGATTTGATTGATTTTCTCGGCTCCCAGTTCCACGATTGCTTCCGGAGTACAAACTTTCTTTAGAAGCAGCATACTGCTCTGTGCTTCATAGTCCCCAAACACATCTGTGTACTCGGGGAAATATATGGCGAACCATCTGGCAAATCTGTTTTTGATCTGGGTCATCTCCCTGATGAGTCTCTTACGATTGGCCACCATAATTCTTAAATCAGCATACACACCATCCGGTGTATACGGTGCAGAATACCGGCCCTCGGTAACCAGCTTTGCGATCACCTTCGGATCCTTCCTGTCATTCTTGCTTTGGCTGTTGTCATCCAGTTCCTTGGTCTGCTTTACCGCATAAGGGTTAACCATAACCAGGAGGATGCCCTCATCCTCAAGATAAGCGCCAAGGTCAAACCAGTAATGACCTGTCGGCTCGATACCTACGATTACATCTGACTTTCTGTACTTGTCCTGCAAATGCTGCATCCATGCTTTAAAGGCTTCAAAACCTTCTCTGCTGTTGCTGAACGTAAAGACTTTTCCGAGTTCAATGCCTCTCCAGTCAAATGCCCTGGCGTACTGTGTTGTGCTTCCGATATCAATTCCAACTACCAAAGTTGATTCTTTTACTTGATTGATTTTTTCATTCTGCTTATAATTCATTTGTGGGTGTCTCCTTTGAACAATGATTCTTATTAACCGCCAAGTTAACAATCATTATTCTATGGGTGGCACTCATTTTTTGCAAACCGGTTATTTGTTACTTAACAGGAATGCTCCTTCTGCATCTTACCGGCAGTAATCGTATTACTGATGTAAAGCGGATGCGGAAAGATTTCTGCATTTCTTCCTCCAATCACAGTTTCATTCGTGTTGCAGACAAGAGTATAGTTTTTAAGATATCCGATAACGCGCTTTGTATAATTGTCTGTGTCTCTGTTCAAGAGATCGTAGATAATCTTTACCGCAACAAGCGTCACAAACTCGATATCAGTAGACACGCCAGGCTCAAAATTAAGCGTCTCTTCATCGTTATCATCAGCAAAGTAGTTCTGATGTGCAGTTGGTCTCTCATCTGAAATAAGATTAGCGAACGCCTCTCTATACAGCGGAAGTCCTGCCCCCGGATACCAGTAAAAACATTCCCCTGCATGAGCTCTCTGCCAGCATCCTGTTGACACAAACGGCACCTTCAGTGCTTTAGCAAGATCGTTGCCAAAGGCACTGGATTCACGGTTGTCCCCCGTTCCGATAATGATTCCATCCTCAAATCCGTCCAAATACTCCACAGGCAGTTCCTGAAGGATGCCCCTGAATTTGATGATTTTTGCCGAAGGATTGATATTTCTGATTGCATCCGCAACAGCATCTACCTTATAGCGACCAAGATCTCTGAATCCAAGCTGATGACGGCAGATGTTATGAATCTCAAGTGTATCACTGTCAACCAGGATGAAGCAGCAAACACCTGCTCTTGCAAGCTCCAGTGCAATTAGTGAGCCGACGCTTCCGCAACCTACAATTAGGGCAGCCTTAGTATTCATTACCGAAGATTCAAGCAGTCCAGTATTTCTTGAAAAGAGTCTGGTTACCATATCAAAGAAATTCAGCGTTATATGAGAACGCTTCGCATCAACTCTGTAGAATACCCATCCGTCATTGATATAGCATCCGAAGAAGTCATAGCCTTCAATAGCAACATCCTTATTCAGAAGCTTAAGGAAATGTTCCTCTGAAACGATTAAACCGCATGAATAAAACTGATTCTCAACTTCGTTAATGTTCTTGCCATCAGACAGCAAATAGTACTTTTCCGTCTCCTCTCTGTAAATACCGTACACCTCGTATTCTGTCCCATCAGCCTTCAGAATGTCGGTATTTGCAAGCATCTGATAATTCTGCTTTACGTTTCCTGCGAAGAAACCTTCCAGAAGCTCTGTGTCTACGTCAAAGTCTTCTTCAGTCTCATCGTCACCAAAACCACCTTCCGTAAGTTCATTCCTTGCAGCTTCGATAATCTCATCATCTGCATCTGCTGTTACTTCCATACTGAAATCTACGGGTTCAACATTCTCGAGAAGTCCGCTTAAAACGCCTGATAATGTGATATAATCCCCCTGATTGCCATTCAGCTTATTCTGAATATCAGTTCTGTTAATCATGGTAAGTACCTCCTTTGCTTTATATCTTTATTAACGATATCATCTATGAATTCTCCACAAATCAGTCGTAACACGAGCTGATTTGTGGAGAATCCCCTCATCCTACTTCCTTGATCTCACGCTGCATCTGCTTCTTCCTTGCGATAAGAGTCTTCTCATTTGCCAGTACAAGATAATCTGTTCCCTTGAAGTACTTATCACCAATCCTCACATCCGGCTTATAATATGAACCAGTTCCCTTGTCATCAAGGTAGTGACAGGTAAGCTGGGCATCAGGTACAAAATTAAGAAGGAATGACAGCGTCCCATTACCGATTGCCTCAGAATAACTGGTATTTGTTCTATTATCATCGCCGGAGAACGTATTCAGTGTTCCGGGATGTCTGTGCCATAAGCCAAGTAAACACAGATCCTTCTCATAAAGCCTCGATATTACCGGATATACATGATTATGGTACTTCTCATCCATCTCGTGATGCACACGGTTATGGAAAGTCGAAAGCCCCGGGTCTGTTGCTTCAACTACATACCACGTATCCTTATCAATGATTCCAAGAAGAATTCCGCCTGTCTCATCTGGATCTCTGGATAATGCCTCTGCAATAATCGACGTATATGCCCTGTCGCTGATTACAATCCGTCTGCACTTCTTACATGATCCCTTAAGATAATCAAATCTGTTCCTTGATCTTCCAGAAAGCTCCGTTCTCTTATGACGGCTCCTCTTCTCAAGCGCTTCCTTTCTCTGCGGTGACATCTTCTTAGTCCAATCACCAATCTCCTGGAAATAATCCTTGACATCGCTTCTGCTCCATACCTCGCCCTGTTTGTACTTCTGGATAATTCTCTTCATACGAGCGGTCTCCAGATAAACTTCACCGGGATTATCCTTATCCGGTCTGACATCAAATGTTGATGCCTTCTTAAATGGTTTTCTCTTTGAATAACCGAAAAGTTCAACCCCCGAAGGAACAACCGGGATAACCTTAATCGGTACCTCAGCATCATCTGCTGTTGAAATGAACACAAGATACTGTTGCTTCACTCCCTCAGCCTCGATACTGATACCGGCGTACATTCCGTCCCCGGATTCAGTAGAACGGAATGTCACCGATAATTCTTCTCCGAAGAGATCAGCAAGTGTCTTATCCTTTGTAGTATGAGCAGTAAAGTCCTGAATGCAGGTAGCATCTGAATCTTTTTTGATTGTCTCGCAAACGGTCTCTGTAATGCGTTCAACCTTGTCAAAGCTATCAATCATAATGTCAACCACAGTACCAACCGCACTTCCGGGTGCCTCAACGATTACCTTTTTGCAATTGCTCTGCATCTTGTATGCATCATAAGGATTCATTGCCATAGTCGTCTCCTCCTTAGATTTCGCCATGTCTCTGGAACTTGCCCCAGGTTACAGGATCAATAAGCCCAAGCTCAAAGATATTAATCCAACGAAGAGCAAATCTGAGAGAAGTCGCTGCAGATGTAATCCCACCTGCTGAATCAAGGCTTGTAGATACATCGCGCGTATCAGCAGAGCAAAGATAGAGCTCTCCGTTTCCATCCCTAAGAAGATGCGGGATATTCTTCGGTGATACACCACTGGTTCTGTTAACGATATCCTGCAGCTGATCCACCGTAGGGTTAAGAAGATATGCTTTAACAGAACTTCCGTATCTTGCCTGAGGATGATCATTGTCATAAATAAGAGCGATATCGTATGCTCTGCAGTAACGCTTGTCCTTTCCGGCGATGGAAGGCTGGCAATGAACCATCCAACAAGCTCTTCCATCCTTTAAGATGCAGAACCTTGCTTTCTTCCCCTGAAAGTCGTACATTGCAGCCTTTTCGGCTGTAAGAAGTTCTGGATTCTTCTCATACCACTGGTCAGCAGAGACAACAGTCTTGGGAACAAGCTTCGGATTGGAAGATGGCTGAGGCTCGTCCACATATGCCTCAACATCGTCATCTGCATCCTCTATCTCAGCGTCCTCTCCACCTCTCATCTCATTGATGAGATCGCTAACGCTTCTTGTAGAAACGATTCCCTTAGGAACTACGCTTGTCTTTTTTGGCGTATTCTGTGTCTGAGGCGCTATATCATCTTCAGTGGCTGCAACAAACTCATCCTCGCTACCGATGCCATCCTCACCTCTCATCTCATTGATAAGATCACGAACACTACCACCGCTTTCCGGTACGGACACGATTGCCTTTGGAACCGTCTTTGCCTTGGTTCCGTTACCCATATCTTCAAACTGAGGATCTCCCGCTCTGCCGATTGTTCCGTCATCATCAATCACGAGATTCTCACCTGATGTGAGCATTTCTCTCATTCTCTGGATCTCCGGATCAACTGATACACTCGTAAAAGGTACATGTTTCTTCATAGCTTTGTTCTCCTTTGCTTTATAGTCTTTTCCCACTTCTGTGGTTCTACTACTGTTAACGATAACTCCTTCAGAATCTCCATAAAAATCATCGATTTTCTTTTCGTCACTCTTATAATCAAAGAATGACACCACTGTTTTAGGTATTGCCTTTGCCTTAACTCCAGAATCCTGATTCATCTCAGCCGCCTCGCTATCATTGTAAAGGCTCCCATCGTCATCAACATATCCGCCATTAGCAAGGATATCTCTCATTCTCTGGATTTCAGGATCGACCGACACACTTGTAAAAGGTACATGTCTCTTCATGGTTTTTATCTCCTTTGCCTTATAATTTGATGACCACTTTTGTGGTTCTATTACTATTAACGATGTCTCAATCCTTTTATCCACTTTCCACATTATTTTTTTCTGTAAAGTCTGGCAATAGTATCTAATAGTTCTCTGATGCAAGATATAATGACAAGTCAAGCGATGGTTCATTTGTTTTTGCTTTTAATGCATCCATCAATCTACTAAAATCATTCCAATTATCAGGAACCTGACAATTTCCTGAAAACTCATGTTTTCTTCTGTCCCCGCACACTGTTAAATTCCAGCCATATCCATCGCATACAGGAACATGCCTATAATTACTTCCATCAGGCATATATACTTTGCGACTATAGCACGATATGTGATTATCCCACAGATCAATCTGTACATGGTTAAAAAGATAACTTATAACAATATTCCATTCATCCTCAGATATAACAACAGTCTTTACTTTCATAGGATCTGCTATAACTCCCGCATCATAATCAATATTGCTTTCATATTTAATCTTGATTTGTCTGTCATTCTCTCTATATGCTTCAATTCTTTCATGTCCACAAAAGAAGCCACACAACTCATATGTAAACGATGTCATTCTCCTTATATATTGTGGACTCCATAAATCCAGCGGCAATACTTCCTCTTTTTCACATATTTTCATGGTCATAGAATCATTTCCAACAGAGGGCTCTGAATCACGCAATTTGGACGTTTCAAAACCTTCTGCATCCTCAAGGCAATCTGTTGTTGCAATAGACCTAATCTCGTCAATAAGTTCAGCAACACTATAGCTTCTTTCATGGATTTCAAGAGTTCCTTCCGCAACGTCAGTGTCATCAAATCCTTGATCAAGCATCTGTCTCATTCTCTGAATTTCGAGATCTTCATTTGCACATTCTTTCATACTCTTTTAATCCTCACTTTCTGCAATAATCATCAATACAAGTCTTCAATTATCCTTCTTCTGCAGTTTCAGAAAAAGAGAGTTCTCCATAATATCTAGCTGCTGGGGCACCGAAATAATCTATACACGCCTGCTTTTGTTTCTCTTGATCGATTTTTGTAAATCTTTCAAATCCAACTCCATGATTGGCTACACCCTTTTCATAGAACTCTATCCATTCTTTAGCCGCCAAAAGCACATTCGCTGCAGAAATAGTGATGTATTGCCTTCTACAATCTGACCAACCTGAAATATATGCAGTTTCTGTCTCACATAAACTCAAGTGCCATTCACCTTGTCCATCTCTCAAAGAATACGACATGCATTCATAATCTGTTCCGCATGACATATTCATTTCATCAAGAAGCATCTTATATGTTGGCTCAATTGGATAAACCCACAGCCCTTGATTTCCTAATTTTGCATTTGGATGTTCGGGGTCGTAAATAAACGCAAGCTTATATTTACGACCACTCAATCTGCTTCTAAATCCTATGTGCCAAAAAGCTCTTCCATCTTTTAAGAAACCAAGTTCCTTATCGTCGTCTTTAGCTATTGTCTCCATCGCTGCTTTCTCCGCCTCAAGCAGCTCTGGATTCTTTTCATACCATTGCTTCTTAATCTCTACCATTTGGGATTCATCTCCTTGCTTATATTGACGATAGATTGGCAAAAAAACTATTTTGCAGAAAAGTGGGAATTTCCATCCCACTTTCCGCCAACGCCATCTTCTTATGTGCACCTTAAGACCTGTACATGATCACCTTCCCAGACTTCTCCGTATCTTTGTTATAGTAGTGTGCTTTGATTGCATCTCTGTTAGGAACATCAAATTCACAGCTTACCAGCCGTATATTGTCAGACATGGCATACTTAAGGTTTTCAGTATCCCCAACAGAAGTGATATGTATCGGTGCCGCATGGAGCAGGTATGACATATTACTTCTGAGATTCTTGAATGACTTGGAATAGACAACCGAAAATCCTCTGTCACTACCGCTCATTTCCAGAATCTGCTTCATTCTCTCGACTCCCTGATTGCTCCTGATCGACCCGGCAGACTGAGTTAATTCCATATACTTATCCGGCTGGACAAACACATTTACAACATATGCTGAATTCTGATTTACCTTCTGTCTCTCAAGCTCATCAAGCTGCTCCTGGACAGACTTGTGATAGCCAATGGTAACGCTTCCGCGTGAGGCTATGCGTGCCATATCATATTCTCCGAAGAAGTGAATTTCAGTCTGCTTATCACTCACGCCCATACGCCAGTTCACCACAGAAGATACCATCGAATTCAGAATTCTCTCATCCGCCCCGGTGAGAATCATATTCTTGATTCTCTGAGGATTGATGGACACCTCTGTATCATCAAGAATAGTATCAATATCAACCTCAGACTCATCTTTACGAAATGCTACAGATCTTCCAATTCTAATCATCTGACCTGCCGCAGGCTGTGACATAGACTTCGCATTACGCTTCAGAAGAATGCTCTCGCCATTACCGTTCATTGAAGCAATAACCTGAATAAAGGTTGCAATAGTATCTGTTGATGCAAAGTAACACTGCACAACAGCATTATCAGCCTCGTTCTGTCCCATATAGGAGTTATAAACGGTATGCCCTTTCTTCAGTAGTGAAGCTCTCTGAATCCCCGTATTTTCCCTTCCTGTGTCTGCACATCTTTCAGCAAGCATGCTCCTTGCTGCATTCTGAGGAGTCTTAAATACAAACCTGGATGTGAAGTAATCCTTCAGTGAAGCTGTAAAACCGTTCCTCGGATTATCACTCACTGCTCTCTGTGAAGACAGGATTACATGGATACCGTATGTGGCTCCCTTCCTTACAAGCTCCGTCATATATGCCGCACATGATGCACCATCGAAAAGCGACTGGAACTCATCAATCAGAATCACGATTCTCGGCATAGACTTGGTTTCTGCTCTGTGAACATCATATAAACTTCTGTAATCCTCATATTTCTGAACAATCTCTCCGGTCAGATCTTCCATCTGTTCAAAGAGTCTCTGTCTTGCCTGCATTTCCTGTACATAATACTTAAGGAAGGAAAGCATGGCATCCGGATCCTCATCATTAACAACAGTATCAACTGACTTCAGATTGCCCTTTGCGTAAACATTAAAATCTGCTCCGTCCTTAAAATCACCAACAGCAATTCTTACCTCTTCCGGCGAATAATTTGCAAGAAGCTGGAAGATAATCGTATGTAACAAACTGCTCTTTCCAACACGGACATCGCCGATGATAAGCCCATATGGTCTCTCAGATGAGATCTCGAATGATGCTTTTCTGCCATTCTCATCAATTCCGAAGTTTACGGTCAGACCATTCGTTGAACTCTTCTTCTGCCATTGTCCATCAGGCGGGAGTGCCTTTCCGATTGGAATAATTGCGGACTGCTCTTCCTTAGCCTTGAGCTTACACTTTACCGATGAGATATGTTCCTGATTAGTATCGCTCTTAAGAAGCACCCATGTGCTACTATTAAGGTAAAAGCCATTGTCGCGTACAGGAATTACTATCGCTGCTTCCTTAACGCTTGCAACAAACTCAGACAATGCTCTGTTATTCCCGTAATCTCTGTTCTCAATCGAGCATATTACATAAACTCCGGCCTTCTCCCCGTTGTTCATGATGCGGAGAATCTGATCATAATATTTCGGTTCAACATTCCCGATCATGTCATCGATAATAAGGCTCTTCCTGTTGCGCTTTGACAGAGACACTCTGTTGTATGCTTCAACACTGTCAAATCCCTCACCAAGGCACTTTTCATATGTATCTGCGATCCATTTCTCAAGCCTTGCCAGACCTTCTGTCACCTGAGCATCCGTACTAAGAACTGACACTGCATCATATCCGTTCAGCGGCTGAAGCTGTCTGTATGAACTTCCGAGCCCCTTTACATCAATCAGAATGATATCCATGTGGTCACATGAATACGTAATATCTGCAGCCATGGAGCACAATGTCTTGGATACACTATCTGCTCCGTCATACGAGAAGAGCATATTCTCCTTGATGTTATCCATCTTCAGACGATATCCCACCCTGTCATCGTACAGATCAACATTTTCGCCGGAAAGACCAGCTTCGGCAAGGAATGATACGTTCTCGTTGCAGAACCAGCACTGTCCTACTACGATGGACTTATCAATCTCATCGAGGACTTCTGTCTCATCGTGAAACTGCCCCAGCCCCTGAGCAAACAGTTCATACGTTCTGGCAATACCCACACGCATCTCTTCCGGAACAACCTGAAGTCTCTCATCCCTGCCACTCTTCTCACGTTCAATGCGGGCATTAAACACCTCACCGCATTCTCTCTGCTGAGAAGTCAGGTCCGAGAAACATATCAGCGCTTCAGCAAGGGCAAGAATCTCATCTCGGACTTTAATAATCTTTACATAGTGACTCTTACGATAGGGTCTTACCACCCCACCCACAATATTGCTGATTGCGGGTGGAATGAATGCCTGATTGAGATCTGCGACAAGATCATCAAATCTACTTACCGCTTCTGTAAGCTTTCTCTTCACAGTCTGTGGATTATCTCTCTCCGAAACATAAGAACCTCTGCCACATTTCCTGATATATCTGGACTCCATCCTGTGAAAATGAGGATCTTTAATATCTGAAAGTGCCACCTTCATGTGCTCCACGGCATGTCTGGCAGCATTATCCCTTCTGCGCTTCTCAGCGGAACAAAGTCTATCCGCACTACTTTTCGTACTCTGAAGCTGTCTCTCGAGCTGCTGATATTCTCCGTTGATTCTCTGCTGCTTCGCATTTGCCGTTCTGACAATCTGCTCAACTTTTTCAATTGTTGAGCCCATGAAATCTGCGAAAAGGCGTGCATCTGTGATTGCTTCTATATATCCCTTATTCTGCATATCATGACCCTCCCAATATTCCGCAAATGATCGCTATTACAAATCCGATAATCAGAATGTAAAAAAGTATCATCACTACAAAACAAATGATTGCTACGGCAATCCCGGTAGCGACAATACCCCCTACCGATGATAACGCCGACAGGATGTATGCCCAGAGGTTGTAATCAACTGATTTCGCGCAGAAAATGCCGTACAGGATGCTTCCAGCAAGAGCGCCAGCAAATACAACAAAGGGCCCAATTGTTGCAATGAAGCCACCATCACTTCCATAGACCTCAGTTCCAAATCCCTGGGTTACCCCAACTGCGATCAGAAGTGCCATAATGATGGAAATGATCCAAAACCAAATGATTCTGCCTTCACTCACCTGATGAATCGGTCTGTACGCTGTCCTTGCATGCGTATGTGCGGCAGCAGGAGCCGGAGCATAGGTGTTTGTACGATTTCCGGCATTATTTACCACAGTCACCGGATGACGATGGATTGAACCATCTTCAGCTACATAAAATTCACTTGCCATAGCCGTATCCTCCTTGTATTTGATGGAATGAGTACCTGCTCATCCTCTTATCATCTATAACGATTTCCCATGTATTTTCTCCATATTTATTTGAAGAGAAATCCAATATCCTTGCTGATACTGGATTTCTCTCTTTGATAGGGACGGATTTTTCCTCAGTGACAAAATGCTACATATTCCGGAAACACCCTCTCAATAACCTGTGTAATATACGTTACAGGTACAACCTCGCATGAATACTGCCCCAACTTATCTTTGTCCAGATGTTCATAATTCTGTGACGGAATAAATACAATATGGCATCCGGAGTCACATGCGGCCTGAAGCTTCTCGTACACGCCACCTACAGCGAATACACCTCCGGTGAGTGAAATTTCACCCGTGTAAGCCACATCATAGTCATCCTTGATTTTCAAGGGTTTTTCTATGGTTGCGCTAAAGATACTCATGAAGAGTGCCACGCCGGCAGAAGGCCCATCTTTAGGAACGGAACCCTCTCCAAAATGCACATGGATATGTTTGCCCTTAAGCAACTCCGGGAACATCTTCTTAATGCATGTAACAGCAATCTTTACTGAATCTGTTGCTGACTCTTTAGGAAGGCCGGTCATTTCAAGTGTTTCATCACCATCAACAAGAACCGTCTCAATAGCAAATGTACTTCCCATATTTCCATTACTTACCGCTAATGCCTTAGAGATTCCGGGCTGATTTCCATCTTCAGGAAAATTACCTCTCGGAATAGGCTCCTCGCCCAGACATCTTCTTACATCATCTTTGCTGATGTTAACGATTGTAGAATTTTCTTTTCCAACCTGTTCCAAAAGCTTACTGCTTACTATCCTCTGCATTGCTTTTTCAGCATCTCTCACACCAAATGATGTACAGTATGCTTCCAGGAGATATGTGCGAGCACTGTCCTCAATTGACACTGAAACACCGCTTGCTGCATAACCTCTCTCTATCTTAGGAATGATGTAATCCGATACGATTTCTGCCTTCTCTTCACGGCTGTACCCATCAACATTCACAACAATGAAACGATCTCTGATCACGGCAGGAACACTTCCCCACTCATTTGCAGTAGCAATGAAGATTGCCTTACTGAAGTCAACCGGAACATCCAGAAAACTGTCAGTAAACTCGCGATCCAACAAATCCAGAAGCGCCGTTGCAACCTCAGGCTTGATCTTATCGATCTCATCGAGCTGAAATACGGTCTTTAGTGATCCCGCCTTTTTTATTCCCTTTACAATTCGTCCAGGTTCACTCCCGACATAAGTTGAGGAAAAACCTCTCAGCTCCCTCACGTCATCAATACCGTTAAGAGAAATCTTCACAAAGTTATATCCCATCGCCTCAGCAATATTTTTGACAATAGTAGTCTTTCCGATGCCAAATCCACCGCACAAAGCCAGGTTAGAGTTAAGGATTGTGCCCTGAAGTGAAGCGGTATGATAGAAAAGCGTTGCTTCCTTAATCACCCTGTCCATCCCGTACAGATTTTCATGAAGTTTTTCCGAGAAAACAATAGGATCAAACTCATCCTGGAATACACCGATCTCACTCCTGCAGGAAAGGAGATAATCCAGTCGTTGCCGTCTCTTGTCATCTTCAAAAGCATCAGAGCCATTATTGGTATTTCCTTTTATGTCTGACAAACAGCGCTTAATTTCCTTCGCAACTGCTTCGGAATATTCCTCCCTATGCCGATTAAAGAAGATTGCCTGAGTTTCTCTCACCAGGGGAGAGAGAATATCATCGATCATTTCAACCGTAAGGTTCCTGTACTCTTTCTGACTGCCTGAGCTGATAACTCTACGAATAACCTTCTCGATATTGTGCTGAAGATCTCTTGCACCGCCATCTTCACAGAAATCCGTGATAATATACCGAAGAACGTCCTCACTGAACCTAAGATCTTTGTCTCTCAGTTCAAAATTCTTAAGCAACTGAGGAATAATAAACTTCTTGCCAATAACCATCTTATCTTCAACGGAATAGTCTTCCAGCATAATGATCGCATTGAACCTGTTTTTAATAGGTTCAGGAATCCCTCTTAAACTGTTTGCTGTTGCAATAAAGATCGTGTTTTCAGTAGAAATACCACATCCAAGGAACTTATCCTCATGCTCTCCCAAAAGGACACGGTAAAGAACACTCATCGGATCCCCTTCTTTAGAGTTGCTGTTCATCTTGTCGATTTCATCAAAGCCGATGACCATCTCGGAAGTACCGTGTGAAGCAAACACCTTGATCAATCTTCCGGCGTCAGCACTATCATATCCGGAATCCAAACCCTCAAGTTCCAATGGGCAGGACATTCCGTTAAGAGGAATTATTTCTGACGGGATATTACGTGCTTCAGCAATTGCCTTCATAATAGATGTCTTACCAACTCCCGGACCTCCCACAAGAAGGATATTAAATCCTCTCTTATTAGCTCTTTCATTGGAGACAAGAACATCAATCAACTGTTGCTTAGGCAACTCCATTTTGTAGAATCTATCATCCAGAATCTTCTGCAGTTCCTTCTTTGATACCGGCTTCCTATCCTTATAAGTAGGTGCAATCCTCGACAGATAGCTCAGCTTCTGCTCTGTTTTATGCTTTGAAGGGTTTGAATCACGGAACATCGCTTCAAACGCTCTCTGTGTATCAGACATATAAGTTTCCTTGCTCAGTGCATACTTAAGCATCTGCTCCTGCTTCGAATCAAACAGAATGTCTTCACTTGCATCGTATCTGTTATATTTTCTACCACGCAACTGATTCAGGATATACTCGCGCTTGCCAGGTGTGTCCTTAAACATTCTGTAGAAGTTTTTGATTGCATTTGCTCTGCCATAAATACTCTTCACCTGCTCAAAGATCCACTTGTCCTCAAATTTAATTATAGTTACTGCGACACTGACCGGACGGTCTTCGGCTTTGATTCCAATTACGCTTAACCGATCACCAATCTGAATAATATTTCCCCCTTCAGCATTCTCAGAAATAGAAGCACTGTAAACAGTATTCTGTACAGGCATAATTGACTCAATGCCAGTCTGAGTACTGAGGGCAATCGTGCCCTCAGTCTCATTGTAATCCTCGTAGATTCCATCTATTTCTACGATATTATCCTGAATATCCTTCGGTGCCAGAATCTCATATCCGTTACCTATACCGCTGGTACGTGATGGTGAAAAGGGGCTGCTTACTGTTCCGATATCAAACTTGCTTCCCACCATCTCTTTTGCTACATCAACCGAAATCTTCTTACTCATCTTTGTCGCCTCCAACCACTTTAGAATCCTTGTCTTCATCTCTCTTGGCAAACATGGAGAGCATACCTGATGCCTTCATAGGCTGATCTTCTGATTCTTCCTCGCTGCTCTCTTCAGACTGTTCCTTCATACGCATGAATTCTTCAGACGACGGAATACATCTTTCTCTTACTGAATGATTTCTCCTTAACAGTTCCGCAAAAAATCCATTATCGTCATCATCATTTTCTGCGTTTTTTTTGAGAATAGAGTTTCCCTCACTCAATTCAGTGTTTAAATCCTCAATACCATATGACACATCATCATCGTCATACTCACCCTTAAGCGTTTCAAGTGCTTTTTCTAAGAGAATCTTATAAAGCGTTCTCTCCTTACCAGATACCATTCCCAGCGACAAATGAGCCATCTTGGTATATACCTCCAGTGAAGGGTGAATAAGTGACATCATATAAATCCAAAACTCCTTCTTATCAAAACGATTAGGATCTTCAAGGATGAATGAGTACTCCATTGTAAGCTCTCCATCATCCAAATCAAGGCACATGTTGGAAAAAGCCTTATCCGAGTTGAACTTAGCCATGTACATAGTCACAAAAGGAATTGCGTTTGACTGCACTCTGAAAGGAAAACTGAGTCTGTAAATTATTTTGCCATTCTGAATGATAATATTCATCCTGAAGGGCTTGTTCTCCATTCCAAAGTCCAAATCAACATGCTTAGATATGCCCGAATCATATGAAAACTTAAGATCATGTTCCTTAAGAGCTTCCTGGATGCTGTCCATAATCTGCTTTTCCTCCGGAGTAACCTCCTTGACGCCCTTGAGCATCCTGTCAATCTCTGCTTTGAGCTGATTAACAACTTCCGTTCCCTTGTCAAGATCTCCGTCCGCCATGTCCATCATTTCTTTTAAATCAGCCATAAATCCATTCCTCCCATAATAATCTTTGTTTTTCTCTTGTTAACTCGCTTTTTCTCACATTTTCATTTCTTCATAGAGATATTTTCTAAGTCTATGTCATTCCCCTTGGCCATGAATCATGGATATACGGATGTTTAGGGTACACAAAACAAGACGTCGTCTTATTCTGTTATGATCGGCCTTTCTTTCCCCAACTCCTTACGGCAGCCTAACCTCCCATGTCATACGGGATCTCCTTTACTTCAGGGTCCTTAATTCCTTCGTTCTGCTTATCCATAAAGGGGCGTCATGATGCTCCTTCGCTGAGTCTCTGCTCTGATGGAAATAAATCTGACTTGGCTCTCTATGTTTATGAAATTCTTCTGTTCCTTCCAGCTTTTGTATTGTCTGGGTGATTCGAAACGCCTTACATCGCCCACTTCAGCCAGAAATTCAGCCACCGTGATCACTCCTATACCTTTGATGGCAAGCATCTGCTCTCTTTCAGGTATCTTCCCTTCCTGCACAACTTTTCTATCGTCTCCATAACGGCATCAAACTGTGCCTTTTCGTACTCGTAATCCTCTAGCAACAGTTTCATTTAAACAAAATTTAGCAAAGAATATATTTTAAAATTATTCAAATAATGCAGTTCTTTCCACAAATGATCCTGTTCTAAATATTTACTTTTTACATAATCCAAAAGATTATTAAAAGGCTTTCGATTCAACATCGTATCATCTGTCATTCTGAATTCTTCTTTAACAACAGAAGTCTCTCCATTAACGAGCAGATAGTGTCGTTCTTCATAATCGTACTCTTTAAAATTTTTATGGATATTAGAATACTCCACTTGATAATAAAAGGAAAATTCCTCTGGAGGTACAGCCTCCGTATTTATCATCTCACAATGATTGTAATGCCCATTCCAACTTTCATAACTTCCACTCCAAACTGCATTAAAATCATCACCATTTTTCACGTTTTCGGATAAACACTTTTCTTTGTCAAGATTCTCAATTCCCAGTTCCTCTGAAAACCTATCTAAACAATCTCTGAGAACCTCCTTTACCTTCTCACAGGAATGATAAAATTTTGCATTATAATACACAAACTTACTATCCTGCACATTTACTGCATTTTGCCGATTAAGTGCCCTACCTTCAACAATGTTACTAGACACGGCATCCTGCACCGCTTCTACTGTTAAATCACAATACATTGTATTTAAAAATTCTTTCTCGTCATCTTTATCCAGCCAGCCGCCAGAAACGGCTTCTTCATATGCATTACGTATCGTATTTGATATTGCCGTGTCCAATTCAACATCAGAAATCTTTCCCTGATAAAAGGCAGTAAGATACTCTTTGCGCTGATCACTGTCTTTGACACTACATTGCAACAACTTACTTTCTTTTTCGCTGCATTGCCACCAGTGCTTTCCCGCTTTCTTTGAAGAATCTACCGTTTTCTCTCCTTTATTATTTACATTTGTAACTTGAGACTGTTCATAACTAACAATTAAATTATTTACTGATGGTATAGAAATCCCCATGCTTTTTTCCATTGTTATAATCCGCCTTTCTGCTTCGCGAAAGTCACCAATAGAATCATGAAAA
>ERZ780195.408-NODE-408-length-43609-cov-14.131216_pt1 | contig 43609 bp, 38 predicted proteins | sample MGYA00511017_ERZ780195 | MGnify/ENA primary metagenome ERZ780195 (study PRJEB29588, sample SAMEA2159974) | human gut metagenome | biome: human gut; feature: human-associated habitat; material: faeces | place: Denmark | collected 2008/2010 ...
AAGGGACGAAGTCCCTTGCGGAGTCCAGAGGCAGCGCCTCTGGTGGGGTCAGGGGCGAAGCCCCTTGCGCCTCTTAAAAGGAGTTATTATGTTTTTAGCGAATACATGGGAAGATTATGAGGTGCTGGATACGGGCGACGGGGAGAAGCTCGAACGGTGGGGAAATGTCATCTTGCGGCGGCCTGATCCGCAGACGATTTGGCCCAAGGCAGACCCGGCGCTGTGGAAACAGGCGCAGGCGCATTATCACCGCTCGGAAAAGGGCGGCGGCGAGTGGGAGTTTCTGACCCGCCTGCCGGAACGCTGGACGATTCAGCATCAAGATTTGCGGTTTTACGTCCGCCCGACGGGATTCAAGCACACGGGGCTTTTCCCGGAACAGGCGGCGAACTGGGTGTGGATGGGCGACCTCATCCGCAATAGCGGGCGCAAGGACATCCGCGTATTGAACCTGTTCGGCTACACCGGCGGCGCGACGCTGGCCTGCATGGCGGCGGGCGCGCACGTCACCCACGTCGATGCCGCGAAGGGCATGATTCAGTGGGGCAAGGAGAACCGCGAATTATCGAAGCTGCCGGAGGAAAGAAGCCGCTGGATTGTCGAGGACGCGCTGCGGTTTGTGCAGCGGGAAATCCGCCGCGGCAACACCTACGACGGCATCCTGATGGATCCGCCGAGCTACGGGCGCGGGCCGTCGGGCGAGGTGTGGAAGCTGGAAAACGAACTGTTCGGGCTGGTCGATACGAGCGCGAAAGTACTCTCCGACAAGCCGCTGTTTTTCCTCATCAACAGCTACACGACGGGCTTTCAGGCCAGCGTCCTCAGCAATATGCTGATGAAGTGCGTCAGCAGCCGCCATGGGGGCATTATCGACGCGCAGGAGCTTTGCCTGCCGGTGACGACGGGCGGCGTGCTGCCCTGCGGCGCAAGCGGAAGGTGGTCGGCCAAATGAACGAATTCCCGCTGCATCAGCTGGCGAATATCGACGTGCAGTATGAAGATAACCACGTCATCGTCGCTGTCAAGCCGCCGAATATGCTCTCGCAGGCGGACAAAACGGGCGATACCGACATCCTTTCGCAGCTGAAGGAGTACATCAAAATCAAGTACAACAAGCCCGGCGCGGTGTATCTGGGGCTGGTGCACCGGCTGGATCGCCCGGTTGGCGGGCTGATGGTCTTTGCGCGCACGAGCAAGGCGGCGTCCCGGCTGTCTGCGCAGATGCGGGAGCACGAGATGGGGCGCGAGTACCTCTGCGTCGTCGAGGGGCGCGTCAAAGACCGCTTCACCTGCATCGACTACCTGAAAAAGAACGAGTACCTCAACAAGGTCGAAATCTGCGACGCGGACGAGAAGGGCGCGCAGCTGGCGATGCTGTCCGGCGAGTGCCTTGCGCGCAAGAACGGCACGGCGCTGTGTGCCATCCGCCTGCAAACGGGGCGGAATCACCAAATCCGCGTGCAGATGGCGAACATGGGCGCGCCGCTGTGGGGCGACAATAAGTACGGGCGCGGCATTGCGGGGCAGCAGATTGCCCTGTGGGGCTACCGGCTGGTGTTCGAGCATCCGACGCGCAAGGAAATTATGACCTTCCAGAACCTTCCGTGCGGCTCCATTTGGAACTGCTATGCTGAAGAACTGACCGATATGGCCATCCGCTTCAACAACTCTGCCGAAGCGATTTTGAACCCCGACATCCCGGACAACGGAGGAATTGAGCCGTGACACAACCTTTTTCCTATGAACTCAAGCACATTTGCAAGCAGTCTGGCGCGCGGCTGGGCGTGCTGCACACGCCGCACGGCGACATTCAAACGCCGATTTACATGCCCGTCGGCACGGCAGCGTGCGTGAAAGCCATGACGCCCCGCGAGATGGAGGAAATCGGCACGCAGATTCTGCTGTCAAACACCTACCACCTGCACCTGCGCCCCGGCGAAGACCTCGTGCAGGAGGCGGGCGGCCTGCACAACTTCATGGACTGGCATAAGCCGATTCTGACCGACAGCGGCGGATTCCAAGTATTTTCGCTTGCCGGCATCCGCACGATTAAGGAGGAGGGCGTGACGTTCCAGAGCCATCTGGACGGCTCGCGCCACTTCATCGGGCCGGAAGAGTCGATGGATATTCAGCAGAAGTTAGGGTCGGATATCTGCATGGCGTTTGACGTGTGCAGCCCGTACCCCTGCGATTACAACACCGCGAAAATCAACATGGAGCGCACCCACCGCTGGGCGGAGCGCTGCAAGAAGCACCACACGAAGGAAGATCAGGCGCTGTTCGGCATCGTGCAGGGCGCGTTCTACAAGGATTTGCGCATTGAGAGCGCCAAGACGCTGGCGGATATGGACTTCATCGGCTACGGCATCGGCGGATTGTCTGTCGGTGAGCCGAAGCCCGTGATGTACGAGATGCTGGATGAAATCGCGCCGTACATGCCGGTCAACAAGCCGCGCTACCTGATGGGCGTCGGTACGCCGGACTGCCTGCTGGAGGGCGTGCTGCGCGGCGTGGATATGTTCGACTGCGTGCTGGCGACGCGAATCGCCCGCAATGGCACGGTGCTGACGAGCAAGGGACGCGTCGTCGTCAAGAACGCGCAGTACGCGCACGATTTCGGCCCGATTGACGCCGAATGCGACTGCTACGCCTGCCAGCATTTCTCCCGCGCGTATGTGCGCCACCTGCTCAAGGCAGGCGAAATCACCGGCGGACGGCTTGCGTCGATTCACAACCTGCGCTTCCTGATTCACCTGATGGAGCAGATTCGCGAAGCCATTGCCAACGACTGCTTCCTTGATTTCCGCAAAGAGTTCTATTCCAAGTACGATATGTCCCGTAATTTCTGATGTTTCCTTGCACTCCCGCGCCGAACGTGGTGCGGGGGTGTTTGTCGTTTTTGGAAAAGTGGCGGAAAATCGCGAAAAAGTGGACTACCATGCAACCGCGCTTCGTGGTATGCTAAAAATGCCGAAGAAATTCGGGACAGGCATCGAATACACCGGTTACGCGACGCCTGCCGCGGAAAGCCCGTCCCCTTCCACTTATTGCGGTTTGCTTTCCGCCCCACAAAAGACACGCTCCGGACGCAGCCTGCACCGCTATGCGTCCGGAGTGCAGTCTGTGGGAAGCAGAGCACGGCAGAGAAAAATCGCAAAATGGGCGGAAGGAAAAAGGAGGAAAAAGAAATGAAAAGATTCTCACGCTTGGTAGCGGCTATGGTGGCGCTGGCTTTGGTGCTGACGGGCGTCGTCTTTGCGGAAACGCAGGGGACGATTGCGGAGCGGTATCAGGACGCGCTTTCGCGGCTGGAACGTTACTTGATGAACCTGCAGGATGATTCGGTGAACATCACGACGCTGGCGGAAGATTTCCAGAAACTTGGCAATTACGAGGGCAGCAACGCCTTCTATTACTACACGCTGGGGCTTGCGGACGCGTCGGCTAATAACTACACGCTGATTCCGATGTATATCGACGCGCTTGTCATCAACACGAGCTTTGATGAGCGCCTGACGAACCTCCGCGCGAACGGCGTCAACATTCCCAGCGTTGCGGAATGGGCGGCGTACCTGAATGGGCGTGTGGCGGAAAACGAAGGGAACTACGCGGAAGCGGCGGAGCAGTATCAGCAGTGCCTGAACTTCATGGACGCGCAGAACCGCATTCTGTATGCGCTGGCGTGGAGTCGGCAGACTTCCGCGGCGGCGACACCTGCCCCGACAGCGGCGCCTACGTCTGCGCCGAATAACGCGAACACGACCGTGACGGTCTATCCGCCGACGCTGTATGCCAACGTCAGCGGCAAGGCGGTTAGCTTGGAGTGGACGACTGTCAGCGGCGCGACGAATTACAGCCTCTATCGCCGCCGCACCAATTACGACAAGAACTTCCAGCTGATTTACAGCGGTTCGGCGCTGTCCTACAAGGACACGTCGGCAAACGCGAACTACAATTATACCTACTATGTTGCCGCGACGACCAAGGAAGGGCGGCAGCTGTCCTCGAATGAGAAAACGGCGCTCATCAGCAGCAATTCCGCCTCGAACAACACAAGCACCACGACGACGAAGCCACCCGTCACGAAGCAGCCGGTGACGAATCCGCCCGTTACGAAGCAGCCTGTGACGAATCCGCCTGTGACGACGCCGCCGATTACGAAAGGACCTACACCTACGATTACGACAACGCCGACCCCGCCGCCGCAGTGGTCTGCATGGACGCAGTGGTCTACCACTCCGGTCAGCAGCAGCGCCACTCGTCAGGTGGAAACGAGGGTGGAGACGGAAACGTACTCGATTCCTGTGTACCATTACTCCCGCTGGCACTACTATAACACAGGTTACAACAAATGGTACTATTCCTATGCTGAGTATACGGGTTCCAACTATAAGCCGGGTACTGGAAATTGGGAATACATGAGCAGCTATGAGCCACTTTCTAAGAACGGAACGGCGGATGGACATCAGCGCTATGAAAACTACTGGTGGAACGAAACGGTCAGCTATGAGCAGGACAGCTACGAAGTGACGTACTACCGTTACCGCGACCTGCAATAAAATTCCGCATACCAAAGACAACGCTCCGGGCGCAAGGCAGCACGTTTTGCCCCCGGAGCGAATTTATTAGGCGGATAGGGGAGGAAATAGAGGATGTACATTCTGATTGAACTGGTGCCGGTGGCGGCTGGAACGGGGTTTGGCGTTTTCTGCGGCGGTTTGCTGGGATTGGCATTCCTGTACCTTATGGCACAATACGCCATGACGTGGCTGCTTGCACCTGCAGCAATTGCCATGAGCTTGATGCAAAATGAGGGGCTTTGGTGGATTCTACCGACGTTGTTTGTCATTGGGGCGATTGTGAATTGGATTTTCGCAAAGAAAATGGGCAATGCGTGGTGCCCACTTATGCCTATATTACTGACGCTGACACTTGAATCAATTTTTTGGGTTGGCGGAATGATTATTGGTCTGATTATTGAACTCATTAGCAAACACTTTCCGGCAGAGGAACTTTGGACATTGCTGGGTCTGCCGATTGCCATTGCGTTTTATGCGCTTCTGTTCTACCCGCTATTCAATATGCTCATTGCAGCTTCATCTGTTACAACTTTGCTATGCGGCTATAAACCTTGCTTAGGTGCACTTGCTTCATTTGTGGGCATGGTGGGTGGTGCGCTGTGCATTCAAGGGCTGGTGGAGGTTGTCGGCGGCTGGTTTGGTGAATCAAGCTATCTGGAGAACATTCATTTTCAGTTGGATGCGAATTTGATAAAACTGTCAGTGCTATATACTGTAGATATTGATGAGAAAACCATATTTCCGAGGCTGCAAGGCATCATAGATACGGTGAAAGTCATTCCCGCCGGTCTGCGCTTCCTGCTGGGGTTGGCGGCAGTTATCGGCGGCGGGTTCTGCGAACATCAATGTTCCGGCGGCAATTCGCTGTTCAGCTAAAAATTTAGCAATCCCCCCCCTTGCCAATCCCCTGAAAATGCGCTACAATAAGTTTGACGTGACAAACTCATTCGCGAAAGCAAGGGGGAGGCAAGCTCATGAAGTATGCAGGAATGCCGATGGGCATGTGGATGCTGTTCCATCGCTCGTTTACGCATCAGCTGACGGTGGTGCTGGGGCAGTCGGCGGAATCCGCCAAGGCAACGGAGAAGGCAGCGAAGCAGGAGTATCGGCGGATTATCGCGCGTGTGCCGGATTTTGAGCCGGGCGACCGCTTCCAGATGAACCTCGTCAACTGCGCGATGCTCTGCGCGTATGTGCTGCATATGCCCAAGCGCCCGACCGTGCAGACGCTGACGGATTACTACGCGAAGTCCATGATGACGCCCGCGATGCGCTGGTTCTGCCGCAAGAGCGGGAAGAACAAGTTCTCTGACAAGGACATTGCGGGGATGAAACAGGCGGAGAAGTTCCGCGCTGCCGACCGAAACCCCTACTCGTGGAACATGGACTATCTGCCCTACGCGGACGGCAGCGGCTACGAGGCGCGGTTCTATAAGTGCGGCATCTGTGTGCTGACGAAGGAGCTGGGGCTGTATGACCTCACGCCTGCCATGTGCCGACTGGATTACACGATGGCGGAAGCAGGTGAAACGTCGGACTTTGTGCGCGAATACACGCTGGCATCCGGCGGACCGTACTGCGACTGTGGGTATCATAAGAAACAGTAATAAAGCAAAACGTCCCTTTCCAGCAGCGGAAGGGGACGTTTTCGTATTATCCGCGCACAAGCGCCTTATCAGTGAATTTGGGGAATACCATATGCACCAGCGCGAACAACCCGCCGCCGAGCATTCCGCCCGCGAAATTCAGCAGCACGTCGTCTACATCCGTCATGCGGCGGATGAACAACTGGCATATTTCAATGCTGATGGGCAGCAACAGGCACATCAGCGAAAGTTGCAGCGGATGGCGATACCGCTTCCACAGCAGCGGCAGGAAGAAGCCGTAGGGAATGAAGAGCAGGATGTTTCCCCAGATGTTGATGAGCATCTCCTCCTGCCGGGCGTACTGCAGCTGCCGCGTAATGGTGCGGAACAGCCGCAGCTGAATGCCCTCTCCCGTCCGCAGCCGATGCAGCGCCGACGCCAGCATATCTCCCGGCGCAGCCCATGTGCCGCGCAGCACCAGACACAGCAGCGAAAACAGCAGCGCCGCGAACGCCATCAGGCAGCCTTCGTGCAGGCTCCAGTGCTTCCAAGGGCGGCGAATGATGCACCATAGGGGCAAAAACACCGCCATCAGCAGGAAATATCGGTTGATGTACGCGCTCATGCTTCGATGCCGGACAACGCCTGCGCAAGGTCGGCAATCAGGTCGTCCTTGCTCTCCAGTCCGACGCTGATGCGTACCATGCCCGCCGGAATGCCCGCAACTGCCAGCTGCTCCTCGGTCATCTGCCGATGGGTGGAGGTCGCCGGATTCAGGCAGCACGTCCGCGCGTCGGCGACGTGCGTCTCAATCGCCGCCAAAGTCAACCGCTTCATGAATGCCTCCGCCGCGGAACGCCCGCCCTTCAAGACGAACGACACCACCCCGCAGCCGCCGTTCGGCATGTACTTCATCGCGCGGGCGTAGTACGGGCTGGACGGCAGGTGCGGATAGCTGACGGACGCCACCTGCGGCTGTTTTTCGAGGAACTGCGCGACCGCCATCGCGTTCTCGCAGTGGCGCGGCATCCGCACATGCAGGCTCTCCAACCCCAGATTGAGGATGAACGCATTCTGCGGGGACTGCACGCAGCCCAAATCGCGCATGAGCTGGCTGGTGCATTTGGTGATGTATGCCCCCGCATTGCCGAATTTCTCGGCGTAGGTGATGCCGTGGTAGCTTTCGTCGGGCGTGCAGAGCCCCGGATACTTCTCCGCGTGCGCCATCCAGTCGAAATTGCCGCTGTCCACGATGACGCCGCCGAGTGCCGCGCCGTGACCATCCATGTACTTTGTCGTCGAGTGGGTCACAATGTCCGCGCCCCAGCGAATCGGCTGGCAGTTGACGGGCGTGGGGAAGGTGTTGTCCACAATCAGCGGAACGCCGTGCCGATGCGCCGCCTGAGCGAATTTCTCAATGTCCAGCACGGTCAGCGCGGGATTGGCAATCGTTTCGCCGAACATTGCGCGCGTGTTCGGGCGGAAGGCGCGGTCAAGCTCGTCGTCCGTCGCGTCGGGAGAGACGAAAGTGGATTCAATTCCCATCTTCTTCAGCGTCACGGCAATCAGGTTGAACGTGCCGCCGTAGATGGAGGACGACGCGACGATGTGGCTGCCTGCCTCGCAGATATTGAACAGCGCCATAAAGTTCGCTGCCTGACCGGAGCCGGTCAGCATAGCTGCGCTGCCGCCCTCCAGCGCCGCGATTTTCGCCGCAACGTGGTCGCACGTCGGGTTTTGCAGGCGGGAATAGAAATACCCGGACGCTTCGAGGTCAAAGAGCTTGCCCATGTCCTCGCTCGTGGCGTATTTGAAGGTGGTGGACTGGATAATCGGAATCTGGCGCGGCTCGCCGTTGCCGGGCGTGTAGCCCGCCTGAACACACTTGGTTTCAATGCGGTAATCGGACATGGGAAAAGCCTCTTTTCTTATGATTGTGGGTTATCGCAGTTCAATGTCTTCTACCGGGTAGATCTTCTCGTTCGGCTGCACCGTCCCTGCCGTCAGCAGGGGCAGGTGATGGCGCGTGTCGCCGCCCGGACGCGGGTCACGCCGCGTAATCGGCAGGTGCTTGCGCCGGTCGGGCTTTTGCAGGCGGCGGTTGTACAGCCCCGGCATGTCCTGTGTCACCATGTCATGCGGCAGCTGCTCCACGGTCATCCGGCGCGGCGGATCGCCCGAACGCCAGATGAACGGCACAAAATCCTGAATCCCGTTCATGACGATATAGAAATATGTGCCGATGTACCCCTCTTCGGGGTGCGCCATCATGTAGTGTGGGCAGGTCATCAGCGCTTTTGCCGCGTCGATGAACGAAAGCAGCCCGAAGTGGTCGATGATGCGCTGCATGGCGTTCGCCTCGTCCGACACCTGCCCCATGTCGATTGGATGCCCGGTCACGGACTCGTATGCCGCCGCTGCCTTCTGGTTCAGCCCGCGGACAAAATCCTCCGCATCCGCCTTTTCCAGCGCGCGGTCAAGCGGCAGGAAGCCGCCCAGTCCCAGCATTTTGAGGAAGTCCGCCCCGCTGACGCGCCCCAGCGCCATCAGCAGCGCCATGCCGCCGATGATGCACGTCGGCGTATCGACCATCTTCCAGAGAACGGGGCGAATTGCCAGCCGTGCCTGCACGGATTTCTCGTCGCGCTTCCAGTTGTAGCAGCTTTTGCGCAGATCCTCCGTCGCCTGATATTTCAGGCATATGCCGAGGTGCACCGCTGCGCCGCAGTGGGGGACAAGGTCGTCGCTGTTGAGGATGTTATACAGCGGATAGGCGGATGGGTCGCGAACCGCTTTGCCCGCCATCACCGTGGGGGACGCGAAGCCGTAGCCGATAAGGTTGCGCGCGGAGATGCCCGTCTCGTTCATTTTCAGGTGCGCGTACACCTGCATCATTGCCGCGCCCTGGCTGTGCCCGCAGACCCAGAGGACGAAGCGGCTGTTCGGGCTGCGCATGTTCTGCAGAATGTCGCGCAGGGTGAGCTTTTCCAGCCCCAGCTCTTCCGCTGTTTCCGGAAAGGAAATTTTCTCCTCATTCGCCTCGAACTGCCGCGCGAGCTCCAGAAAGCCGCGGTGCATCCCGTCCTGGGTTGTCATGCGGAAATTGCTGAACCAGTCGTAGAAGCGCGAACCCGTGCCCATGAACCCAACCGCGACGACGTAGCGCCCGTCCAGCGCGGGATGAAGCATCACGACCGCCTTGCCGGTGGTGTTATTGCTGCTGCTCAATCGCAGCGCGCCCAGCATCTGTCCCAGCGCACTGACGGGTTTCAGGCGCGCGCGCACCCAGTATTTCCGCCACTCGGCGCTCAAGGGATTGTTCGGCGGCAGGGCAGTCAGTTCGCCATCCACCTGAATGGTCACGTCGCGCCAGCCGGCTTCGACCCACGGCTCAATCGCCATGCCGTACGCGGCGCTGGCGAGTTCGGCGCTCATGCACAGCGCTTCCTCGGACAGCGGCGGGCGCAGCTTGCCCCACGGGTCATGCGTCCATGGAAGCAGCAGCGATGCTGTCTGGGACAAATCGACGCCGGTCAATGTCGAGGACTTCTTTTCCTCTTGCTCCATCCTTCGCTCCTTTCCTTGCTTTCAGCATGGTGTATGCTGGTGATGATGTATAAGCAACTTGTTTTTGTTTGATGCAGGGGTTTCGCGCCTGCGGGCGCGACCAGAGGGCTTTGCGGTCGCCCTCTGGACTGCTTCGCCCGCCTTCGGAAGTTACAGTTTGGTTATGTTAGTTGTTTTATTTTGATGACCCCAAAGAACACTAACTAAAAAACTTTCGGTAAAGCTCAAGAAACATGGGAGTGCGCACCGAAGGTTTCCAAAGGGCGATCGGAAAGCCCTTTGGTCGCCTCCGCAGAGGCGAAACCCCTGCGCCGAATGCAATCCTGCGCCACAGGATTACACAGTTTGCCCATCATCCCCGCGGCGGAAATCCACCGCAAGCAGCTCCTCGCGGCTGATGACCTGCGTCCGCGGCGAACGGGTCGTCACGAACGACACCTGCTTGTCGTCGTAGCTCACAATGTGCGCATTGACTTGAAACAGCCGCCCGTCCCGCATGAACATCAGGCGTATCACCCGGTCATGCTCCACCGCGAAGCGCAGCAGACGCTCCATTGCCCATGTCCTCCGTTTCCGATGAGGGATGCACGGCGTAAATCGTCGCTTCCCAGTTGCTGAATACGCGTGTGAACAGGCGGTCGAGCGTATCCGTATCCACCGCATAGCTGCTCCGCTCGTAGCTGCTGACGTAGATGTAGTCCACGTCGTACTTCTCCAGCAGGTCGAGGTTTTCCTCCGGGTCAGTGTAGAAAGCCGCAATGTCCATCTTGCGCTCACTCGTGTCCAGCCCGTGGTAGTACAGCCACAAATCCGGCCCGCAGACGATGTTCTGCCCGGCGATGGACGCAATCGGGTTCAGGTGCTGCGTCCCGGTCATGTAGGTGGAATGCTCCGGCGTGTTATCGCGGGCAAATTCCCCCGCTTCCACCGCCGACGCGGAAAACGCCTGATAGTTGCTGACGCACTCGCGCCAGAGCGTCAGCCCCGCGGACAGGAACACCGCGATCGCCGTCACAACTGCCAGCGCCCCGCGCCCGCGCATCCCTTTCAGCCGATGCCAGACATCCCGGCACCAGTCTGCCACTATCATGCAGCAAAGCAGCCACGCCAGATACATCAGCTTGTTGTTGTCGTAGATGTTTGGCTGAAAGCGCACCAGCTCTACCGCAAGGATAATCGGCAGCGCGCCCGCGAACAGCCGTCGATGCTTCGGATTCCGCTCGAACAGCGCCAGAATCAGCATCAGGAACGGCAGACCGATGTTCTTCAGGTAGAACCAGAAGTACAGGTCACGGAAGACAAATTCACCGTTTGATTCATAGCTGTTGACCCAGTTCGGCCAGAATTGCAGGAAGCTGTTCCCACTGCCCGTGCCTTGGAACACCTGCTCGAACGTGAAGCAAATCAACTGCGGCGCGCTCAGCACCACAGCGATTACGCCATACGCCAGATACCACTGCAATTGCGACCAGCGCTCTTTGTCGTGAATCAGGTCGTACACCATCATGCCCAGCGAGCAAAGCCCCAGCGCGAGGAACGAGTGCGTGTGAATCAGCGGCAGCGCGCCTGCCCAGACCGCCAGCAGTCCTGTTTGCCGAATGCGCTGCGCAAACGCCGGGCGCTTTTCCGGCGCAAAGGATGTAAACAGCAGATAAAAGCACGGCAGCGCCATGCACCACCCGCCGAGGAGTGTCCGCTGCGGAACCATCAGGTCGGCAATCACGTTTGACCAGCGCAGGTTGTACGGCGTGGGCTGATTCGTCGGCGTGGCGTAGTACCCGTCAAGAATTTCGCGGATTCGCTCGATGACCGTGCCGAACGGATTGTTCAGTGTGCCACCCGCAAGGTCAAAGTTGTATAGGAAGCCAAGACCGCCGTTCAGGAAGAACAGCAGCGTCGCGAGGATAATCGTCTTTTTCCCGGCGGTCATCTCCCGCGCCAGCACCATCACGCCCGTGAAGCACAGTGCCATCATCAATGTACCCGGCATGACAATCGCCCATTCCAGCGAGAAGCCCATCAGGTACAGCGACGTAGACAGGCTGTCCGTCAGGAAGGGATACGACAGCCGCTGACCAGGGAAAAGCGCGTAATCCGGCGGAAAAGCCGCGTTTTTCAGCGACGTGATGAACGACATGTGCATCGGCAAATCGCCGTAAGTGCTCTGCCCGACCCACCAGCCGCCGTCACTTCCGACGCGCAGGCAGTGCGTGTATTGCAGATAGGCGGAAAGGAGCGTCAGCGGCAGCACAACCATCAGCATCTGCCCGGCCAGCTGCTTTTCCCGCGCATCCCACTTTTTTACCGGCGAAGGGTCGCGCAAAAAGAAGCACCCCGCCGTCAGCCCTGCCAGCGGAATCAGCGCCAGCAAATGCGCCGTCCATGTGAAATCCACCGCGAACGCAATCAGCGCCGGCAGCCACATCATCATCAGCAGCCCCAAGCTGACACCGAGCCACATGCGCGTGAGCAGCGACTTCTGCGGCAGCAGGAATCGCACGCATGTGCACCCCGCTGCGAGAAACACAAGCAGATACAAAACGCCAAGGAATGCGGTCATGAAGGAACTCCCTTCCAACGATATGCCGAAATAACAGCCCACAAACTAAAAAGCTGCAATAAAAGTCAATTATGGAGATGTGCCGAAGCCGAAGGGGTCGAGGGGGCGATCGCAGACTTCGTCTGTTTTCACTGCCCTCTGGTCGCGTCCGCAGACGCGAAATCCCCTGCGGATTCAGAAGCAATTACGCTTCAAAATACTTCTTCAACAGAGCAACGCCACCCTCGACATCGCGAAGGTCAACCACTTCGCACGCCGAATGCACATACCGGCACGGAATCGACAGCGTGCACACCGGAATCCCGCCGCGGCTGGTCTGCATCGCGGACGCATCCGTCCCGCCGAACGGCAGCACCTCGCGCTGGGTTTTCACACCCGCCTGCGCACCCGCCGCCAGCAGCGCTTCCCGCAAATCCGGATTCGAGATGCTCCCGTGATCCATCACCTTCACGGCAATGCCCTCGCCAAGCTTAATGTCCGGCTGCTTCGTGCCGGGGGTGTCCCCCCACGCGGTCACGTCAATGGCGATGCCCTTGTCCGGCGCTTTCGCGAACGACGCCACCTTCGCGCCGCGGCAGCCGACTTCCTCCTGCACGGAGAAAACGGCAATGATGGTCTGCTTCGTCGCACCGACGGTTTGCAGGAAGCGAATCAGCAGCGCGCACGCCGCGCGGTCGTCCATTGCGGGGCTTGCGACGCGGTTCGCGCCCAGCTGGAAGCAGTCGTTCGCGTACACGCACACGTCGCCAATCTGCACCATCGTCTCGGCGTCCGCCTTGTCCTGCGCACCGATGTCCACAAACAAGTCCTTCATCGCCGTGTCCTTGCTCACTTCGGACACCACAACACCCTGCACGCCATTCGGGAACGACACATGCCGCGTCAGGCTCATGGTCGGGCTGATGCCGCCGACGTTCGTCACGCGCAGGAAGCCCTCTTTCTCAATGCCCGTGACGATGTAGCCGATATGATCCATGTGCGCGGACAGCATGATTTTCTCCGGATTCGCCTCCGTGCCGTTCTTCACGCAAATCAGATTGCCCAGCGCATCCGTCTCGATGCTGTCCACATACGGCGCAACCTCTTCCCGGATGACCGCCGCTACCGGTTCTTCCAGTCCCGACGGCGCGACCGGTTTGAGCACCTTCTTCAACAATTCCAACATAATTATTCTCCTTTACTTGAGGGAGGCGCAAGGGGCGTTGCCCCTTGACCCCACAAGGGACGCTGTCCCTTGACCCTGCAAGGGTCTTCGACCCTTGACCCATTTTCGCGATTGAGTTGCTGACACTTTCAAACAGTTTGCGCGTGCTGCTCCAACCTCATCCGTCGCTGCGGCGACACCTTCCCCAAGGGGGAAGGCAAGGAAGATTGCACACATCCAAAACCTTCCCCTCTGGGGAAGGTGGCTGAGCGAAGCGAAGTCGGATGAGGTCGCCCGCGCTTACAGTGCCTTGACCAGCGCCTTCACCAGCGCAAACTGGCTCTCCACATCCGACAGCTTCACCACCGACGACGGCGAGTGAATATACCGGCACGGCACGCTCAGCACCACCACCGGCACACCCTCCCGCGCGCGCTGAATCGCGCCGCCGTCGTTGCCGCCGGATACGCTGTGCTTCACCTGATGCGGAATGTTCTCCTGCTTCGCTACGTCCAGCGCCTTGCGGAACAGCGCTCGGTTCGCAATTGACGCGCCATCCATGAACGACACCGCGACACCCTGTCCGGCTTCGCAGACGTGCGCAGTCTCCGGTACGTCGCCGAGGTCGTTGCACGTTGTGCCTTCCAGCACAATGCCAATGTCGGGTTCCTGCTGGAATGCCGCTCCCTTTGCGCCGCGGCAGCCGACTTCCTCTTCGGATACAAAGCAAGCCACGAGGTCAACCGGCAGTTCTTCTTGCAGCAAACGCAGCAGCGACAGGCAGCCGACGCGGTCGTCGAATGCCTTGCCGCACGCGAAGCCGTCGCCGTATTCCACATAGGGCGTATCGAAGGAGATGTACGTCCCCATCGGGGCTTTGCGCTCGGCTTCGTCCTTGTTCTTCGCGCCAATGTCCACCAGCAGCTCGTCCATCGAAAGCACATGCTTGCGCTCGGCGGCGGATTGCAGGTGAATCGGCACAGCGCCGATGACGCCGGGCAGCTTGTCCTCCCCGACGGTGACGCGCTTGGAAACTAGCACGCGCGGGTCGATGCCGCCTGCCGCGGCAATGCGCAGGTAGCCATCCTCCGTGGCGGAGGTGACAATCAGCCCCACTTCGTCCATATGCGCGCTGACCATCACGCGCTTGCGGGGCGCGTCGCCCATGCCTTCCTTCACGACAACGACGTTGCCCATGCGGTCGAGGACGGGCGCAAAGCCCAGCTTTTTCAGCTCATCCAGCAGAAAGCGGCGAATCGCCTGCTCATGCCCGGAGGGAGCGTTGATTTCCGTCAGTGTCTTCAAATCCATAGGTCATCCTCCCAGCTTTCGTCGAGTTCCGCGACGAAATTCGCCAGCAGACGCGCGCCCTCTTCCAGCGTATTCAGGTCAATCGTTTCCACTGACGTGTGCATGTACTTTTCCGGCAGGCTGAGCAGCACGCTCGGCACACCCGCGCGGGACAAGCCGATTTCGTCCGCGTCCGTGCCGGTGGAGCGGCGTGCGACGTTCGCGTTCAGCTTCACATGGTGCTTTTTCGCGCAGTCGATGAGCCGCTGATTGAGCTTCGGCTGCACAAACGGCCCGTGCGTAACAATCATGGCGTCAATCGGCAGGGCAGAGCGCGGCGGACAAGTCGGCGTTTCAGCAAAATCGACGTCCAGCACGACAGATAAATCCGGGTCAATCGCGAAAGCGGAGGTCATTGCGCCGCGCCCGCCGACTTCCTCCTGCGACGAGCAGACGAAATACACATCCGCGTCGCAGACCAGCTTTTGCAGCATTTCCGCCGCGCGCAGCAGAATCGCCACGCAGGAGCGGTCATCCAGCGTTTTCGATGCGAACTGATCGTTGAGCAATTCGCGGGCAGGCCCGTCGAAGGTTACCAAATCGCCGATGCGGACGAGTTCCTTCGCGCGTTCGGCGCTCATGCCAATGTCCACATGCAGGTTGTCCAGCGTGTAGTTGTTCGCGCGGTCGGCGGCGCTCATCAGGTGCGGCGGCAGCGCGCCGATGGTGCCGAACAGCTTCTCGCGCCCATGCACCCACACGCGGCTCGCGGGGAGAATGCGCGGGTCAACCCCACCGACATTGCCCAAGCGCAGGCTGCCGTCATCCTCAATATGCGTTACCATCAGGGCGATTTCGTCCAGATGGGCGCACAGCATAATTTTCGGTCCGTTGCCCTTTTTGTGCGCAATCACGCTGTACATCGCGTCCACCGTCACCTCGTCCACCAGCGGACGGAATTGTTCGGCAAAGTACGCGCTGACCTGCGCCTCATGCCCGCTGACACCCGGCAGCGCCGTTACGTCGGCAAGCAGCTTCTTGACATCCATCGTATGCCTCCTTCGATTGTGAAGAATCTACCGATTATATTATAGCATATTTCCTTTCTGATGTGAAGAGGAAGATGATTAGCCGCGACAAACAGCGATTTCTTGCCCGTTTGTCTTGCATGACGCGGCAGGGTGTGCTATACTGAAAGTGATTATTTTCCTGCTGCGAGCAAAGGAGTTTGCCATGCCAACGATTGATATGCAGGACACGAATCGCCGCGCGATTCTGGCGCTCGACGCAGGCGATAGTTCCCACGCCGAACGGCTTTTTGCCCGCAATTATCGTGCTCACCCGTGCCTATGACGGCGCTGAACTACGCGAACTTTCTGGGTGACTGCCATCATCTGTCGCATCAGGGAATTGCGGCGGAGCTTGTGGGCGGAGGCGGAAGCGCTGCTGGCACGGATGTATGCCGCGAGTTTCGCGCAGGAAGTGCCGGTTTTCTCGGACGACGCGCTGATTGCCTGCTGACAGGACAGCAACGTCTTTGACCCGTCAATTCACCACCTGACGCGCAACGCCTGCCACTTCATCGGCTGCCCGATTCATGGCGAAAGCGCGGAATGAGCTGATTTTGGCTGACATCAGCAGATAATTTAGGAAACTGCAAGTGCAGGTTTCCGAAAAATAATCTGCGATAACCAAAAAGTATGGGAAAGTGCGACCCGAAGGGGTCAAGGGGGGGCGATCGCAGACTTCGTCTGTTTTCATTGCCCCTTGTCGCCTCCGCAGAGGCGAAACCCCTGCGTAACAGTGTACAATTGCAAATAGGAAAAAAGCACGAGGGGAGGAAACATGGGCAATGTACGAAGAATTGCAGCAGTGGATTGATGAGAGTCGCCGCATCGTGTTTTTCGGCGGCGCGGGTGTTTCGACGGAGAGCGGCATTCCCGATTTCCGCTCGCAGGACGGATTGTATCATCAGCAGTTCGCCTATCCGCCAGAGGAAATTCTGTCCCACACCTTTTTTGCGCGCCATCCGGAGGAGTTTTACCGCTTCTACCACGCGAAAATGCTCCCCTTGGACGCGCAGCCGAACGACGCGCATCGCTTTCTGGCGCAGCTGGAAGCCGGCGGTCGTTTGACGGCGGTCATCACGCAGAATATCGACGGCTTGCACCAGAAGGCAGGCAGCAAAACGGTGCTGGAACTGCACGGCAGCATCCACCGAAATTACTGCCTGAAGTGTGCACGCTTTTTTCCGCCGGAGTACATCCGGGACAGTGAAGGCGTGCCGAAATGCCCCTGCAGCGGCATCATCAAGCCGGACGTTGTGCTGTACGAGGAAGGGCTTGATGATGCGACGGTTCGCGCGGCGGTGCGCCAATTGCAGCAGGCGGAACTGCTTATCGTCGCAGGAACAAGCCTGACGGTGTATCCGGCGGCGTCGCTGCTGCGGTTCTTCCGCGGGCGGCACATCGTTCTTATCAACCGCGACGCAACCCCGCTGGACAATCAGGCGGATTTGGTGCTGCATGAGCGCGTGGGCGAGGTCTGCCGCCATCTGCGCCCGACACCATTGGAGGTGGGGAAATGACGACGTTGGAGACGCTCTTTTCGCCCATGCAGAAGGAGAAACTGCGTCAAGCGGCATTGGTGCGCACATCCTGCCGGAGCTTTGCGGGTGCGCCCGACACGGCGGCGTTCGCGGCGCTGTCCTACGTCGTCGGGCGGTGCGCGCTGCCCGGTGCGCGCTTGGTGCTGACACCGGTGGACGAATCGCTGTTTACCGGCACGATTTTGGGCATGGGGCGCATCACGGGCTGCAAAATGGCGGCGGTGGTCATCGCCTGCGGGACGGAAGCGCTCTGCCGCGTGAATGCCGGGATTCTGGGCGAAGCGTTCGTGCTGGAAGCGACGGCGCTGGGACTGGGGACGTGCTGGGTGAGCGGCACATACCGCCGCAAGCAGATTCGCCTGCCGATGCAGGAGAACGAGACGGTACTCGCGGTGATTGCGGTCGGTGTGCCGGAGAAGCCGCTTCAAGCGCCGGAGAATCGCCGCCGGAAGCCGCTCGACAAGCTGATGAACGCCGTTCCCGCGGATGGCATGATGCTGGACGCGGCGAAGCTGGTGCAAATCGCGCCGTCGGCAATGAACATGCAGCCGTGGCGGATGGAAGCGCTGCCCGGAGCGTTTGCGCTGACCATCAGCGACCGTGCGCTGCTGGACGGCGGCATTGCGCTATGCCACGCGGAACTGGCGCTGCGCGGGGCACATCGGTGGGTGTACAGCGCGGCGCACGGCGGAATCACGGCGGTGGCGCAGGGGAAGTTTGTCCCCTGACGGAATCCCTCGGTGTGCGTGTTCTGGCTTGATTTTTCTATTGAAATTGATTGCTTTTACGCAGGGGGAATCGCGTCTGCGGAGGCGAAACCCCTGCGCGACACGCGGAAGAAGTATGGAGAAGTCACCAACCCAATCGCGCGAAAGGGTCAAGGGAGGAACTCCCTTGCGGAGTCCAGAGGCAGAGCCTCTGGGGAGGTTGTAATTATGGAGAATTGGTTGTTGAATCTGATTTGGGTGTACCTGCTGGCGGTCAATACCCTCGCGTTTTCGCTTATGGGGATAGATAAGCGGCGCGCCAAACGCGGGGCGTGGCGGATTGCGGAAAGGACACTGTTTCTGCCGGTGGTGCTGTTCGGCAGCCTCGGAGGAACACTGGGGATGTTCTGCTTCCATCATAAAACGAAGCATTGGTATTTTCGCTATGGCTTCCCGATTCTGCTGGTGGTGCAGTTGCTGCTGCTGGGAGCGGGAGCGTATTTACTGTTGAGGTGAAACAATGACGGATCTTTTTTCCGGACAGGAGGCGCCGCTGGCGGATCGGATGCGCCCGCGGACGCTCGCGGAGTTTATCGGGCAGCGTCATCTGCTGGGGGAAGGGCGGCTGCTGCGCCGCGCGATTGAGGCGGATCGGCTGACTTCCTCCATCTTCTTCGGGCCGCCCGGCTGCGGCAAAACGACCCTCGCGTCGATTATCGCCAATAGCACCAAGTCCGCGTTTGTGCAGCTCAACGCTGTCACCAGCGGCGTGGCGGACGTGCGCAAGGTCATTGCCGACGCGCAGGAGCGCCGCGCCTACGGGCAGTCCACATATCTGCTGCTGGATGAATGCCACCGCTGGTCAAAGGCGCAGAGCGACAGCATCCTGCCCGCCATTGAGCGGGGGATCATCCGCTTTATCGGCTCGACGACGGAAAACCCGATGGTGTCCATGACGCCCGCTATTGTCAGCCGCTGCCGCGTATTCCAGTTCGAGCCGCTGACGGAACGGGACGTGCTGACCGCCATGCGCCGCGCCATCGATGACCCGGAGCGAGGCTATGGGCAGATGAAAATCACCGCCGATGACGATGCGCTGCGCCATATTGCGCGAATCGCGGGCGGTGATACCCGCGCAGCGCTCGGTGCGGTAGAGCTTGCTGTCCTCACGACACCCGCCGACGCACAGGGCATCATCCACATTACCCTTGCCGTTGCGGAGGAATCCATCCAGAAGCCCATGATTCGCTGCGATGAAAGTTTGTATTATGACATGCTCAGCGCGTTCTGCAAGTCCCTGCGCGGCTCGGACAGTGACGCGGCGCTGGCGTGGTTCGCACGGCTGATTTATGCTGGCGTTGACCCGAAACTCATTGCGCGGCGGATTATTGCCCATGCCAGCGAGGATGTTGGGCTGGCGAATCCGATTGCGATGCTGCAAGCCGAAGCTGCGGCGCGCGCGGTGGAATTCGTTGGAATGCCGGAAGCGCGCCTGCCGCTCGCACAGGCGATTATCGCCATCTGCGAAAGCCCGAAGAGCAACAGCGTGTGCGCCGCGGTCGATGCGGCGATGGCGGACGCGGAAAAGGGCGGTTACGGCGCTGTGCCCGTCCACCTGCGCGACACGCACTACGCCGGGCACGACCGAATTGGCAGCGGCGACGGCTACAAGTATCCGCATGACTATCCCGGACACTACGTCCGCCAGAATTATATGCCCGTGGAATTGCAGGGGAAAAAGTACTATTTCCCATCGGATATGGGGCATGAGGCGACAATTCGGAAGAATCAGGAAATCCGGGAGGGACGCAAATGAAGCGTTTGACGCGGTTTCAGGAGAATATTTCCGTCAGGAAAGCGACGAACTACGCCATCATCATCAATAGTCTGGAGATTTTGCTGATTCTGGGCGTGATGGCGCTGGTGGTAATCTCGCCGCAGTACGACTTCAGCCCGCGCATGATGCGGCTGCTTGTCGGCGTTGCGGCGGCGGTGATTATCTGGGGCGCGGTGATGGACATCCGCGAGGCTATGTCTACCCGGCGCCTGCTGAGCCAGCTGGACGCGATGGACGACACCATCGACGCCATGGAAAAACTGAACAACACCCTCCGCGCCCAGCGGCATGACTTCCTCAACCACCTGCAGGTGGTGTACAGCTTGATGGAGATGGAGGAGTACGGCGAGGCGAACAGCTACATCGAGAAGGTTTACGGGCGTATCACCGCTGTCAGCCGCGTACTGAAAACCGCCAGCGCGCCGATTAACGCGCTCTTGCAGGTGAAACTTGCCGCGTGCGAAAAGGCGGGCGTGCAGGTGACGCTGAACATCACGTCCACATGGAAGGAACTGCCCATTTCTGGCTGGGAGATGTGCAAGGTGCTGTCAAACCTGATTGACAACGCCATTGACGCCATGGCAGATTTGCCCAATGGGAAAAAGCATCTGACCATTACCTTGACCGAGAACCTCAAGGAGTACGTCTTTTCCGTTGCGAACACGGGCACGCCGATTCCGCCCGACGACCAGCAGCGGATTTTCGAGCCGGGCGTGACGACAAAGTCCGACGGCCATGGCATGGGGCTGTTCATCGTCCGGGAAACGCTGCGGCACTACGGCGGCGACATTCAGGTCACAAGCGACGCGCAGGAAACGGTGTTTTCCGGCACTGTGCCGAAGGACACGACAATTCCGGAAGCAAAAGCGGCACAAGAGAACAGCATAAACACATAATCAGCCCCCTCTCATCAACAGGATTGGTGAGGGGGGCTTCTTTGGCAAGTGCGTCAAGAAATGTCGAACATTGTGCACAACCTTGTGCATAACAAAAGAAAACGGACAATATCAGCAGACTTATCCACAGAATCGGGCAAAAATGCTGTTCCTGTGAATTCTGTGTGCATAACGGACGAGAAACTCCCAAAGGACACAGGATGATGCAGGAAAAATTCAGTTGGATTGCATGGCTGCCGCAGGAAATCCACGACTTATCCACATCAATCCACAAGGTTATCCACATAAATCACGGGCAGTTGGGGAAAAGTCAGCGGTAAACATTCGCTTTTTCTGGCGAAAAGCGCAAAAAAACGGACGATTCATTGCTGAATCGTCCGCGTTGGTCGGTCGGGTTTGTCAGCCAAAGAACGAGATTCCGTGTAGTCGGTCGGGGAAATTCCGAAAGTGCGTCGGTCGGATTCAGTTCCAAATGTCGAACAAATTCTGTCCTATGAAACGAATGATCGGTCGAGTTGGTTCCGAAATGTTCATCGAGTCCAGCACCGAAGAAACGAAATGTCGGTCGCTCTGTATGGAGGGAAGCGGGAGAGGAGAGGAAGAAATCAGTCCTCGTCATCCGCCTGTTCGTCATCATTGAGCTTCAATGTGGCAATTTCCATCAGTTTGGCTTCCAGCTTCTGATCCTCCACGGGAACGAACTCTTCCAGCTCTTCGCCGGATTCATCCGTCGTGGGCACGATCTTCATCACGTAGCAGTCCACGCGGTCTGCGCCGGTCGTGTCCTCGTCGATGGAGTCGGTCAGAATGGCGTACTCGTCGCCGTTATAGAAGAAATAGTCCAGAATCTTGAAGAGGGTCGTGTTGCCTTCCTCATCGGTCATTTCGATCATGTCATCCGCCATGTCGTCGATGCTGTCCGCATCCGCTGCCGGAGAAAAATCCTTCTGCATGTCGTCCATATCCGTGTACCCATCCTTACGGCGCTCTCACTCAGGGGCGCATCAGTCAAAGAGGACTGTCACTCATGATGCGGTGCGGAAACAGGAAGACACTTCTATGACCGTCTGACGCAACACGCCCGACAGCTGCTGTTCATCCTGGTTCATTGGAAACGCCTCCTTTCCTGTTCCGGCGGTCGCGCTCACCGCGATGCCTTGTGCTGCCGCCTGCCAGCGGCTCTTCTCTCTCTTTGCACCTTCATTATACACGAAAAGTGCCGGAAATACAAGGGGTCGGCGAAAAGTTTTGTTGTTGACTTTCGCCGACCGAATGTGGTATAATTATTTTGTTGGGGTCTTTTTCTGTAGTTTCGTTTTCGTACCGTCCGGGCGCTGGACGTATGTGTTTTCCAGCACCTGACGCATATTTTCGCGGAATCCGGCGATGTATTCCTGACGCAGGGCGGCGTGTTCAGCCGCTTCCTCGTCGGTCAGACCGTCGGACTTTTTTTTGCGCGCCAATTCGTTGATTCGGTCAATCTTGTGCTTTTCCATTGCAGAATCCTTCCTTTCAGACCTTGTTTGCCATCCGGCGGAAGCGCAGCCCGCACCACGCGATGAGCACCAGCGCCAGCGCCATCATCCCGTAGGAGAGCAGCGGCTCACCCAGCCGGTCTACGGCGAACTCCATGCCGATGCCCAGCCCGATGCTGATGATTATCAGCGCCCAGAGCAGCCCTGCTTTCTTGCCCGTGCAGGTTTTCCCGCGAACTGCCGTCACCGTCCAGCGGATGATGACCGCGACCGCCAGCACCAGTGCCCCCACCTGATTGACGCGGACGAAGTGAATCAGGAGCATGTGCGAATCGTTGCGGAGCGATTCCAGCACGACCTGCACGCAGCCGTAGAGCAGCAGGAACAGCGCCATCGTGTCGCCGTCGGGGTGCTTTTTCCGCTGGGCAAGCAGCACAACCATGAACAGCACGACCATCGTGGCTGCTTCGTAGAGGAACACCGGATGATTGCCGCCAGTCAGGTCGCCGAGGAAAGCCAGCCATTCCGTCTCAATGCCTTTGCCCATGCCCATGATTTCGTCGAAGCACCCTTCGCCGATGCGCTCCACCGCAATTGCCAGCGGCGCGCCGAACGCAATCGCGTCCATCAGCCGCCCGACGGATTCGCGGCGGATTCGCCCCGTCAGCCAGCCTGCCAGCAGCACGCCGAGCAATGCGCCCAGCAGCGACGCGCCGCCGTCCCAGAAGTGCAGCATCAGCAGGGGATTGCTGAGCGTGTTGACATAGAGCGGGATGTTCGACAGCGTGAACGTCAGCCGCGAAAGCAGGAATGCCAGCGGCAGCGACAATGCGCCGAAGGTGATGAACGTGCGGTAGGGAATGCCCTTCCTGCGGCAGGAGAGTCCCGTCAGCAGCAGCAGGAGCAGCATTGCGCCCGCCGCCGTCAGCCCATAGGGAGTCAGCATGTTATTCCTCCGTATTCGCGGCGTCAATTGCCGTGGCGAAATAGATGATGTCGGAGACGGAGCGCTCCGCCTTGACGGTTTTCTCGGAGTAATTTTCGCCGCCGAACCACATCAGCGCGCTGTTGCCGCCGTCGAGGTTGTACGCCATCGTGCAGCCCTGCTTCGCCATGAAATCCGCCAGTTCCGCGCAGGTGCAGCCGTCGGAATCCTTGCGGCGGCCGTCGACGACCACCAGCAGATACTCCAATTCGCCGATTTGCCCGATGGCGCAGCGCGGTTCATCCGCAAAAACGTTGTACTTGTTCTTGTAGTAGTCCGGGATTTCGCAGACATTGCCGTCGACGACCAGCGCCGGGCCGAAGTTGAATACGTTCGGGAACGTCAGCGTGTCAGAGGAAAGCAGCGCCTTCAGTTCGTCCGCGTCGGACTGGAGGATGATGTGGAAGTCACCGTTGTTATCCACCAGCAGCATATCGCGCTGCTTCGACGGCTTCTTGCGGAACACCTCGTTCATGCGCACAACGTAGCCGTAGTCATCCTTGCCAAAGTAGTCGCCGCCAATCGCCACGACAGCGTTGTGCTTTTCGGCAATCGCGGAAATCTTGTTGTCCGTCCGCGCCTTGGGGTGATTCAGCCCCGTGCGGAATTGCGACGGGTCGGCAATCTTCACGCGCGCGACGTTGTAGGTCGCGTCCCCGACGGTCTCCCGCCAGAGCGTTACGGTGATGGAATCGTCCTGATAGCCTTGCAGCACGCCGTTTTCCTCGTCCGCCGCGATAAAGGCGTTCGGGTCGGGCGTGTAGCCAGTGTCGGTCAAGCCCATCGGCAGGGGCGTGATGACGGTTTCTTCCGCCAGCGCCGGGGTCAGCATCAGCAGGGACAGCAGCAGCGCCAAAACTTTGCGCATAGAAATTCCTCCTTCGGTTTCTCAGATAAACACGCGGACACAGCATGAGAGCGTCACCAACTCAATCGCGCGAAAGGGTCAAGGGACGAAGTCCCTTGCGGAGTCCAGAGGCAGAGCCTCTGGGTTCGCCCCTTACCGATATGGGTTCTCCTCCGTCCCGTCGCCTGCCGTGAAAACGTAAGCCGTCAGGTCAAGCAGCGCTAAGGGGCGGATGCCGGGAACTTCGGTGTCGGCGGGGAGGGTCAATGCACCCGTTTCGCTGATGACGGGGTGGATGCCGCTTTCCAGCGTATCGCGAAGCCAGTAGACGGCGGAAGCGCCCTGTGCGGCGGCGTAGGGGGTCGCGGCGCAGGTCAGGTCGGTCAGCGTCGCTAAGTCCGCGGCGGACGGCAGGGAAATCTCCGCGGCGTCTGGGGTGTCCGCCATCGGCAGGTCGCTCGTCGTCGCGACGCTCGATGCGTCAATCACCGAGCAGCACAGCAGCACCAATTGGTTGCCATCCACGCGCAGCACCTGCCACAGCACGTCGCTCTCCGCGCCGCTTTCGCCCATCGGATACGTTCCCAGCAGCACATACGGATGTTCGCTCCGCGCCGCACGCAGCAGGGAGAGGTTCACACCGAATTTCTCCGCCAGCGCCTGCCGAATTTCCGCAAATGCCGCGTCCGCCGAAAGCGATTCGAGCTGTTCATCCAGCGCATCCGCCGTTTCCAGCGTCACCGCCTGAAACGCTTCTTCCGCCTGCTTCAGCAGCAGTGAGCGGCATTCCTCCGCCCGGTGCGCCGCGTCCAGCGTGTCGCCCATGGCGGCGAAGGCGTTCATCGCGCCCAGATAGTCGCCAGCGCCCAGCAAATCCTCCGCTGCCAAGTACGCCTTGCGCGCTATCGCCGCTGTGCAGGCATCCGAAAGTGCGCGGGACTGCCCGTAGCCGTTCAGCGAGAGGAACAGGTCGCGCGCGCCCTCGTAGTCGCCTTGGCTCATCAGCTGCCGCCCCTGCCGGATGGCTTGCTCCGGAATCGCGGCTTCCAGCGTCTGCGCTCGTTCTGCGCAGTCCTCAAAGCTGCCCAGTGAGACGTAGATGTCCAGCGCGGAATCGAGTTCGCCTTCGTTTTCCGCATCCAGCGCATCCAGATAGCGCAGATAGCGGTCGGCACTCTTGAATGGCGCGATTTCCAGCAGATTCGCCCGCGCCAATTCGATTTTGCCGCGTTGCAGGGCATCCAGCGCCGCGGCGTACAGCGCGTACTCCGCCGAATCCTCGTATTCGCCCAGCTGATGGAACAGCTCCGCCGCCTCCGCGTACTCGCCGCTGCCCATCATCAGCTGCGCCCGCTCGTAGTACCGCTGATTGCTGTACGCCGAGCAGCCCGCCGCTCCAATGCTTACGCACACGAGCAGCAGCATCGTCAGGAATTTCTTGCACTTTGCGTTCATGGTCATCCCTCCAGTCGTTGTGCTGGAAACAGGATGCACCGAACGCGGAAAATTTATGAGGGAAACGGCGGATTTATTTTCTCCGCATCAGGCGGAAAATGTCGCTGCGCTTTGCCAATTTCCAGTATGTCAGGCACAGCGCGCCATACACCGCCGCGCCGCCTGTTACCTGAACCGCGAGTTTCCCCCAGCCGTGCAGCGGGAGAACGTACCCAAGCAGAACGACCGCGCCCGCCATCACCAGCCCGAACAGGCAGTAAACGCCCGTCGTTTTCAGGTACTGCGCATACGGCAGTTCCTTGCGCAGATACACAAACTGCACCGCAGGAACGGAAAACTCCGCCAGCACCGTCGCCGCCGCCGCGCCCATTGCCCCGAACGGCGGAATCAGCACAAAATTCGCAATCAGGTTGATGACCGCGCCCGTCAGCACACTGTGGACGAAAATCGTGTCACGCCCCTGCGGCAGTACCCACTGCGTGCGGATGACGTTCGCAAAGCCAATTGACAGGAGCGTAAATGCGAGGGGCATCATCAGCGTGCCGGAATACGCGAAATCGTCCCCGTAGAACAGGGGCGCGAAGTTCACCGCCACCGCCGCCAGCCCAAACGCCATTGCGCACACCATGCACATCACCAGTTCCATGCTCAGACGGATGTGCCGCTTGACCGCATCCATCTGCTTCATCCGCGTCATGCGGCTGACCTTGGGCAGCATCACCGTGCCGATGGCGGAAATGAATCCGGACAGGCAGAGGATGATTTTCTCCGCGTTCTCGTACAGTCCGGTTTGCGCCATGTCCGCCAGCGCGCCGATCATCACCTTGTCCATCTGCCGGTAGACGCTCACGGCGATGACCGAAATCGACAAAAGCGCGCACGGGGCAAGATGCTTCAGCGCTTCCTTCCATGTCACCTTCACCGGCGTGACTTTCCCGCGCAGGCTGAACATGCAGCTAAGGCAGCCAAGCAGCGTCGAAAGCGACCACACGAAGGCGTACACCCACAAATCCTCCGGCTTGCGCACGAAGAGGAACACTGCCGCTGCCGCAAGCAGCTTGACCGCCGTGTTGCGCAGGGCAATGGGCTTGAATTCATCCAGCCCCATTAAGCACCAGTCGAGGTTGACCAGGCAGCTGACGCTCATCATCGTCAGGTTCAGGGAGATGATTTTCTCCTCGCCCGCGATGAAAAAGACGTACACCAGCCAGACGAGCAGCGTCACCCCGGCGACAAGGCGCTGCATCTTCCAGATGGCGGAGAAAGTCCGGTTGAGGGCGTCGCGGTCGTCGCGGACGCGGGCGATTTCGCGCGGGCCGTAGTTTTCCAGCCCCAGCAGGCCAATCAGCACGAACACATAGCTGACTGCCCACGAATAGCCGTACAGCCCGACGCCCTCCGTCCCGACGACGCGCGAGAGGTACGGCGCGGTCACCAGTGGCAGCAGCATCGAAAAGACGCGGTAAGCAACATTATAGAGCGTGTTTTTGCGCGTATTCATGGCAAGTCCTTTCCTGCCGAAAAAAACGGCATCACAAGACAATTCGCCATCGGACGGCAAAATCCTGCGTGATTGTGAAAACTGCCCCTCCCAGCGTGCAAATTTTTGTCGAAAAAACCGCCCTTCACAAGCAATCCTTTCCGTGCTATCATCATGACAGTGAATTTCGCAAAGGAGCTTGCACCCATGTCCCGCCTGACCTATCGCCATACCATCGCCGCCAGCTATCTGGGCTACATCACGCAGGCGATTGTCAATAACCTCGCGCCGCTGCTGTTCGTCACATTCATGTCCGAATTTTCGCTGACGCTGGAACAGATAACGATGATGACGACGGTGAATTTCGCTGTGCAGCTGCTCGTTGACCTGCTCAGCGCCAAGCTCGTTGACCGCATCGGCTACCGCGTCAGCATCGTTGCGGCGCATGTGCTGGCGGTATTGGGCTTGTCCGGCATGGCGATTCTGCCCGGCATCCTGCCGCCTATGACGGGGCTGATGATTGCGGTTGTGCTGTACGCCATCGGCGGCGGGATGATTGAGGTGCTCATCAGCCCGATTGTCGAGGCTTGCCCGACGGAAGGCAAGAGCGCCGCCATGAGCTTGCTGCACTCCTTCTACTGCTGGGGGCATGTGGCGCTGGTGCTGCTTTCGACGCTGTTCTTCGCCGCGTTCGGCACCGCCAACTGGCGCGTGCTGACGCTTCTGTGGATGATTGTGCCGATTGCGAACGCGGTGTACTTCTCTTTCGTGCCGCTGTACCCGATTGTGCCGGAAGAAGCACAGCAGATGCCGATGAAGCGGATGCTGACGAGCCGGGTATTCTGGCTGCTGATGGTGATGATGGTCTGCGCGGGTGCGTCGGAGCAGGCGATGTCGCAGTGGGCGAGTACGTTCGCGGAGAACGGGCTGCACATCACCAAGACGATGGGGGATTTGCTCGGCCCGTGCGCGTTCGCCGTCACGATGGGTACAGCGCGCGCCCTGTATGGCAAGTTTGCGGATAAACTGCCGCTGAAAACCGCCATGATTGCGTCCAGCATCCTGTGCATCGTGTGCTACATCGTTGCGTCGCAGAGCGGCAATGCGCTGGCGGCACTGCTGGGCTGTGCGCTGTGCGGCTTCTCGGTGGGCATCTTCTGGCCGGGCACGTTCTCGCTGGCGGCGCTTGCGCTTCCGGGCGCGGGTACGGCGATGTACGCGCTGATGGCGCTCGCCGGCGATCTCGGCTGTTCCGCCGGCCCGACGACGGTGGGTCTGTTTTCCGGCGCGCTCGGCGGTCTGCAATCCGGCTTAACCGTCGGCATGATTTTCCCGATTGCGATGCTGGTAGTGTGTGTGTTCTTGAAGACGGAGAAGAAGAAGGGGTGAACCAAGGGGCGTTGCCCCTTAGACCCCAGCAGGGCTTTGCCCTGCACCCACGAAGGGTCTTCGACCCTCTCGACACCCATCTCGCGATTGAGTTGGTGACACGCTCATGCAGTGTCCGCGTGTTTATCCGAGGAACCTTCGGTTCAAAAAGAAACAATACCCCAAAAGTATGAAGTTGGAGACGCGCCGAAGGGGGTCAAGGGGGCGATCGCAGACTTCGTCTGTTTTCATTGCCCCCTTGTCGCGCCCGCAGGCGCGAAATCCCCTGCGCAAGGAGGAAATCATCTATGTATTGTGATACAATCGCCTTGAAAAACTGCTCCATGACAGTCTACATCCCCGATTTGGTCGCAGACCCCGCCGTCCGCCGCCCGACTATCGTCATTGCCCCCGGCGGCGGATACACCCACCTTTCCACCCGCGAGAGCGAACCCATCGCATTGACCTTCGCCGCAATGGGCATGAATGCCGTCGTCGTCCGTTACCGCGTTGCCCCGGCGGTTTTCCCCGCGCCGATGCAGGACATCGCCAGCGCCGTCGCCGCCATCCGCCAAAACGCCGAAAAATGGCACGCAGACCCGAATCAAATCGCCCTCTGTGGTTTTTCGGCGGGCGCTCATGCCGCCGGACTGCTCGGTGTGCATTGGCAGGAAGCGCATTGGTGGCAGGAACTGCACCTCACCCCCGCCGACGTTCGCCCGAACGCCCTGATTCTCTCGTACCCCGTCATCACGGCAGGGGAGTTCGCGCACCGCGGCAGCTTCCGCAGCCTCACGGGGACGGACGACATTGCCGCCCATCAGCCGCATTCGCTGGAGAACCTCGTCACGCCTGACACACCGCCGACGTTCCTCTGGCACACATGGACGGACGGCGCAGTGCCCGTGGAAAATACGCTCCTGATGGCAATGGCGCTGCACAAAGCGGGCGTTCCGGCGGAAGTCCACGTCTTCCCGCGCGGCGGACACGGGATGGCGCTGGGCAATCAGGTGACGAACATCCCCAGCGAAGAGGCGCGCAAAATCGTGCCGGAAGCGACGGTATGGCCGGAATTAGCGGCGCGGTTCATCCGGCAGATATTTACGAAATCATAATAAAAAATCCATGCTTCTAAACAGCCTGAAGCATGGATTTTCTTTATTTTCCGCGCAGCTCTTCCAGCACTTCATCCAGCGGGCGATAGTCCTCCTCGTCCTCCGGCAGCGTCGTCTGCGGCGGAATCACGTCGGTTTCGATGGCGGTTTTGCGCGGCTTTTTCTCCTGCACGCGCTGCGGCGGCAGCTGATGCGCCCAGTCCTCCGGCAGCTCCACCGCCTTCTTCTTGCCTAACTTTTCGTCCACCATCGTCAGCACGTCGTTCCACTTCGCCAGCAGAATCGGCACGGACAGCTTCATCCACCAGCGCGGCGAATACAGCAGCATCAGCCGCTTGTCCGTCCATAGCTGCACGCGGGAAATGTCCTTCCACGCGAGGTCTTTTTCGCTGAGGATGACGCGCCCGTTTGTGTCCGCCGTGTCCATCAATGCGGCGGATTTGCCGTGCATCCACAGCTTCACGCGATTTGCTCCCGGCAGCGCCGTCCGCACATGGAAGCCGCGGCTGTCCACCACGCAGTACAGCTCATCCGCCCCGCCGAGCGCGAAAACGAGGAGCGTGACCGCCGCGACAAAGAGGAGCAGCATCCCCATCACCCACAAAAATCCGCTGTTCAATAATTGCCGAACGCCCGCGCCGCCGCCAAGCAGCAGCTCCAGCACCAGCCCCAGCGCAGTCGCCGCGGCCAGCACCGGTACGGCAATGCGCATCACAGCGTTCCAGCTCATCCAGTCCAGTGCGCGCTGCCGGGCGTACATCCACGCGACGCGCATGGAGCTGGCGGGCGGCGTTTTGCCGCACACGGGACACGCTTCGCCCTCCGGCACGTCCATGTTGCACTTCTTGCAATACAGTGTTTTCGCCAAGTCGTTCACCTCGCGTCTATTGTACCACACGGGCGCGGGGGACGCAAGCGAACACGGCAAAAGTCATCCTTCTTCGACGATCTTCCCGCCTTGCAGGGTAAGCCGACGTTCAGCGCGCGCGGCGACAGTCGGGTTGTGGGTGATGAGCAGAATTGTCTGCCCGGCGCGGTGCAGATCCTCCAGCAGGGAAAGAATTTCCTGCGTCGCGTCGGGGTCAAGGCTGCCGGTCGGTTCGTCGGCGAGGATGAGCGCGGGACGGCGGATGAGCGCGCGGGCGATGGCGACACGCTGCTGCTGGCCGCCGGAGAGCGCCGCGGGCAGGTGGTACATCCGCGAATGCAGCCCAACCCGCAGGAGCAGCTGCTCCGCACGGGCGCGGCGCTCCGACTCACTGACGCCTTGCAGCATCAGCGGGAGCATTACGTTTTCGATGGCTGGCAACCGCGGAATCAGCTGAAAACCCTGAAACACGAACCCGATTTCCTCGCCGCGCACCTTCGCCAATTCGTCAGGCGGCAAAGACGAAACGTCCCGCCCGTGCAGACGATATACCCCGGAGGTCGGGCGATCAAGGCAGCCGAGGATGTTCATCAGCGTCGATTTCCCCGACCCGCTCGCCCCAACCATGGCAGCATACTGCCCCGGCGGAATGCGCAGCGTAATGTCGGACAGCACCGGCAGCGGCGGCGATTTTCGCTCTTGCGGGGGGAAAGTGCGGGTGATGCGGCGCAGGTCAATCATGCGAATGTTCCTCCATGGGGGACAAAAAAGCCCCTGCACGGGTAGGATGCCCGGACAGGGGAGAATTTATACGATTTCCAAATGAAAAGGCGCAAGCAGATGGAGTATTATGAGGGGCAAGGGGATTCCGCGTCTGCGGACGCGGGAGTTAGTGCGCAGGGACGCTTCGCTGCCTGCGACTAAGGAGGCATACTTGAGCGCGTTTGGCATAGCGGGCGGCACGAGCGGGAGTTGGGGCGTTGCCCCAAGCCCCAGCAGGGACGCTGTCCCTGCACCCCGCAAGGGACATTGTCCCTTGACCCTTTTTGGCTGCCCGGCTTGAGTGCGCTTCCGTGACGGTCTTTTCAGTTACTTCAAACGTGCAAAGTACGCCTTCAAATTCCCGCCGCAAATTCTCTCGATTGATTCGTCGTTGTAGCCGTAATTGCGCAGTGCCGTCAGCAGATTCGGCAGCTCCGCCGGATTCCGCACGTCGTCAGGCGACACCTCGATGCCGTCGAAATCACTGCCGAATCCAACAATATCCGAGCCGCCAAGCTGGCAGATATGGTCGATGTGCTGGGCAATCGTCACACTGTCCGCCTTGCAGTCCGCAGACAGAAAACGCGGGTAGAAATTCACGCCGATGTAGCCGCCATACTGAATCATGGCGCGAATCTGGTCGTCGGTCAGGTTGCGTACATGGTCGCAGAGGGCGCGGCAGCAGCTGTGGCTCGCCATCGGCGGACGCTCACCCTTGGCGAACAAGTCCCAGAATCCGGCTTCGTTCAGGTGCGACACGTCCACGCTGATGCCCTGACGCTGCATCACGCGGGCAATGCGGATGCCTTCGGGGGTCATGTGCGTTTCCGCGTCCACGGCGGCAGGGGTGGCGAAAGCGTTCGGGTGATTCCACACCAGCGCGCCGATGCGGATGCCGCGCTGCCGCCAGAAAGCCACCATCTCGTCGCTCTTCTGGAATACCTCGCAGCCCTCGAAGGAGAGCATGAAGGTGTTTTCGCCGGGCTTGACATCCTCCGGGTCATCGACCTGCCGGATGCCCGCGTCGGTGAAGTGGTGGATGGCGGCGTATTCGGCGTCGGCGACGGCTTCATAGTCACCGTTCGGACCTTTCGGACCGCTCCACAGGGCGAGGGTTTGGAGGCTGACGCCGCCCTGTCTCAGGCGGTCAGGGGTAATATCGGTCTGGGCGAAGGTGCGTTTGCCAACGCCGAGGCTGAAGAGGGTATCGGAGTGAGTATCGGCAAGAAACATCGGCAGATTCCTCGTTTCATGAGAAAATTGGCAGAATGCTGGGAAATAGCATTCTGCCGAAAAAAGCTGCTTAAGGTCAGCGTATAAACACGCGGGCGTAGCATGAAAGTGCGCTCAACTCAATCGCGCGAAAGGGTCAAGGGACGAAGTCCCTTGCGGAGTCCAGAGGCAGAGCCTCTGGCGGGGGCTAAGGGGCAAAGCCCCTTGGTTCCCCTCACAGCTCCCTTCGTCCCTCCATCGCCTTCGAGAGCGTCACTTCGTCGGCATATTCGAGGTCGCTGCCGACGGGGACACCGTGGGCAATGCGGGTGCACTTGATGCCCATGGGCTTAATGAGCCGCGCAATGTAGGTTGCGGTTGCTTCACCCTCGATGTCGGGGTTCGTCGCCAGAATCACTTCGCTGACCGGTTCGGTCTGCAGGCGCGTCATCAGTTCCTTGATGTGAATATCATCCGGCCCGATGCCGTCCATCGGCGACAGCGTGCCGTGCAGGACGTGGTACAGCCCGTGGTAATCGTGCATCCGCTCCATGGCGGCCACATCGCGCGGGTCGCGCACGACGCAGATTTGCCCGTTATGGCGGTTTTCATCCGCGCACACGGCGCACTTTTCAGCGGAGGAAAAATTGCCGCACACGTCGCAGTAGCGAATTGCCTTGCGCCCCTGCCACAGTGCCGCCGCCAGCGCGTGAACGTCCTCCAGCGGCATCCCGACGATATGGTACGCCAGCCGTGCCGCCGTCTTGTGACCGATGCCGGGCAGCCGAGACAGCTCCGACACCATCCGCTCAATCGGTTCGATTTGTCCGGGCATCAGAACAGACCGCCCATGCCGCCCATGCCGGGCGCCATCTTGTTCATCGTCTCTTCGCGGTTTGCTTCGCCCTTGCGCAGCGCTTCGTTCACCGCCGCCATCACAAGGTCCTGCAGCATTTCCACGTCGTCCGGGTCAACGACCTTGGGGTCAATCGTCAGGGACAGCAGCTCGCGCTTGCCGTTCACCTTCACGCTTACCACGCCGCCGCCGGATTGCGCTTCGTACTCCTGCGCATCCAGCTTTTCCTGCGCGTCCGTCATCGCCTGCTGCATCTTCTGCGCCTGACGCATGAGCTGCTGCATGTTCGCGCCACCGCCGAAGCCAAAGTTCTGTCGTGCCATAAAAATCGTCCTCCTAATTATTCGTTTTCTGTCAGTTTCTCCGGGGAAATCCGCCGGATGGTCAGGTTGCCCGAAGCCGTCGTCACGCGGACAGACGGTGCGCCATTGACGATGGATACGCCGTCCGTCAGCAGCCGCCCGGACACCGAGCGAAGAATGGCGTCACACTGCGCGCCGGGAATCTCCAGACTGATGCCGCCTGCGACCGAGCCGCCCTTGAAGGTGGAAAACATCTCCGCAAAGGAGAGCATTGCGCCCCGGCTGACCGAGGACAGCGAGATGTTCAGAAACGCAAGGCGCTCCAGACAGAGCATCCCCGTCGTTGTGAACAGGCTGCAATCCTGCCCGGACAAGTCGCTGCCGGCAATGTCGCCGCTGCCGTTCTTGACCTTCAGGCTCAGGCTGCTCAAGTCGGAGAGCATCACGAAGCCGGAGAGCGACTCCACGGACAGGTCACTGACCTGCAAACCGCGGACATGCACGCTGCCGGACGTCGTGCGAATCTCGACCCGCCCCTTCCACGTGCGCGGAATGCGGACGGTCACTTGCAGCCAGCGGGCGCTGAGCGGCAAGGGCGAGAGTGCGGCGGCGGACTGCTCCAGCGTCAGCGTATCGCCGTTCTGGGCGAGCGAAACCGCCTTCATATCGTGGTCGTCGCCGGATGCCATGACTTGGATTTCCTGCGTGTCATCGGCGTAGAGTTCCAGCAGGGCGCCGGTGAGGTGAATCACCAGCTGCGTAATGGTCAGCGAGGAAAAAGAGTTGCGCGAATTCATACGCGTTCACCTCCGTCATTCGTCCTCATCATATCACGTTTTGGCGCTTGTTGCAAGGGGAAAAGCCAACTATGAAGCAGTTGGATGCTTATGCGGATAGGCATAGTTGACTTCATTTCCATAGTGGTAACTTCCGCGAGTTCCAGAGGGCATAAAAACAGACGAAGTCTGCGATCGCCCTCTGGACTCCTTCGGCGTTCGCCTCCGGATGCTACTTGATTTTTATTGGAAGTTTTTTAGTTTGTGCGCAGGGACGCTTCGCTGCCTGCGGCGAAGTTGCCGGACTTGTTTTTCCTCTTTGAGTAGGTTTAACGGAGCAACAGTTGGGGCGTTGCCCCAAGCCCCATAAGGGGCGCCGCCCCTTAACCCCGCAAGGGGCATTGCCCCTTGACCCTTTTTTCGGCGCCATGCGGGTGCTGTTATTCCAGCAGCTCCGCCCCCGTCACCACGTCGTCCATCACCGCGATAACCAGCGGCGTTCCGCGATCCTGCTTGCCTTGCAGGCGCACGTTGTCCCTTTCCACCAGCGTCGCGGGGGATTTCGCCTGCTGCACGCGAATCAGGTGATCGTCCTTCTCCAACCGCACCACGCCCGCAAGCTGTTTGCCGTTGCTGCCATTCTTGTTGAAATAGAACGACTTCACGCCCTTGCCGTTGCGGTTCTGCTTCTCAAAATCAACGGAGAGCAGGCGTTTGGCGTAGCCGCGGTCGGTCAGCAGCACGATTTGGTCGCTGTCTTGCAGCTGCCCGCACCAGATGACCTCGTCGCCGTCCTCCACCTGCATACAGCGCACCCCGGCGGCGACGCGCCCCTGCACCGGCACGCTGTCGAGCGAGAAGCGGATGCACAGGCCGCTGCGGGTGAACAACAGCAGGTCGTCGCGACTGGCGGCGGGGAGAACTGTCAGCAGACGGTCGCCGTCTTTCACGTTCACGGCGGCGAATTTCTTGCTGCGCACGTCGTAATCCGCGGCGGCGGTGCGTTTCACCATGCCCTGCCGGGTGATGAAGAGAATGTCCGGCAGGTGCCCGACGTCCGCCATGCGAATGCACGTCATCCACAGCGCCTTCTCGTCGTCCTCTAAGCCCGCCAGAACGCCCGAAAGCAGCTGCCCGCGATCCTTGGGCTTGACTTCGTTCAGCGACGCAACAGGCAGGGGATAGCAGTTGCCGCGGTCGGTGAAGATGAGCAGCGTCTCGTCTGTTTTGGCCATGAACAGGAAGTCGGCGAACTCCTTGTCGTCCTCCGCGCGGGTTGGGAGCGGCGTTTTCTTGTAGAGTGCGGGATTCATGCGCTTCAACTGCCCCGCGCCCGTGAACGCCACGATGACTTCCTCCGGCGCGGCGGCTTCTTCCTCGACTTCCAGCGGGGATTCGTCCGCTTTTTCGATGGTCGTGCGGCGCTCGTCGGCGAATTCCTCGGCAATCTCCTGCAATTCCTTGCGGATGACCGCCAAGAGCTTTTTCTCGCTGTGCAGGATGCCCTCCAAGCGGTCGATGAGCTTCAGAATGTCCTCGTACTCCTTGCGCAGGGCGATGATTTCCAGATTCGTCAGCCGCTGCAGGCGCATGTCCAAGATTGCCTGTGCCTGTGCGTCAGAAAGCTCGAAGCGCTCCATCAGGCGGGCTTTCGCTTCCTTCGGGTTCTTCGAGGAGCGAATCAGCGCGATGACCTCATCGAGGTTGTCCACCGCAATCATCAGCCCCTGCAAAATGTGCGCGCGGGCTTTCGCCTGCTTCAGGTCGTACTCCGTGCGGCGGGTGATGACGTTCTTCTGATGGCGGATGAAGTGCCCCAGCATCGTTTTCAGCCCCATCTGCACGGGCTTGCCCTCGGCGATGGCGACCATGTTCACGCCGAAGGTGACCTGCAAGTCCGAATACTTGTAGAGCACTTTCAGCACCTTGTCCGGGTCGGCGTCCTTCTTCAGCTCGATGACGGCGCGCATTCCCTCGCGGTCGGATTCGTCGCGGATGTCGTAGATGTTTTGCAGCTGCCCCTTCTTTTCTTCCGACAGCTTCAAAATTTTCTCCAGCATCGCGGCTTTGTTGACCATGTAGGGGATTTCCGTGATGACAAGCAGCTTGCGCCCGTTCACGCCGTCCTCCACATGCACACGCGCGCGCAGGGACAGCTTCGAGCGTCCGGTCTCATAGCCTCTGCGGATTTCCTCGTTTTTCACCAGCACGCCGCCGGTGGGGAAGTCCGGGCCGGGGATGATTTTCATCAGCTCATCCAGCGGAATGTCCGGATTCTCCATCACAGCAATTGCCGCGCGGATGCTTTCGCCCAGATTATGCGGGGGGATGTTCGTTGCAAGCCCTACCGCGATGCCGCTTGCGCCGTTGACGAGCAGATTCGGAAAGCGCGCGGGCAGCATGTCCGGCTCTTTGAGCGTGTCGTCGAAATTCAGGCGGAACGGCACGGTGTCCTTCTCAATGTCGCGCAGCATTTCCAGCGCGAGGGGCGTCATGCGCGCCTCGGTGTAACGCATGGCGGCAGCGCTGTCGCCGTCAATGGAGCCGAAATTGCCGTGCCCATCGACCATCGGCCCGCGCATGGAGAAGTCCTGCGCCATGCGCACGAGCGCGTCGTACACGGAGGAATCGCCGTGCGGGTGATATTTGCCCAGGCAGTCGCCGACGATGCGGGCGCACTTGCGGTGCGGCTTGTCGGGCGTCGTGCCCAGTTCCATCATGGTATAGAGAATGCGGCGCTGCACGGGTTTTAAGCCATCCTCGACGCGCGGCAGGGCGCGTTCCAGAATGACATGCTCCGCATAGGGAATCATGGACTGGTGCATCACGTCCTCGACGGTCGTTTGCAGGATGCGCGACGGGTCGTCCTTGGGAATCGGGCGGTTATCGCTTGTTTTCTTTGCCATCGCTTACTTCGCTCCTTCCCGCTGACCTTCGGGCAGTTCAAAATTATCCGGCTTGTTGAAGTCGGCGTTCTCGATGATGTAGTCGCGGCGCGGCTCGACCTTGTCGCCCATCAGGATGGTAATGCGGCGGTCAGCCAGCGCTGCGTCCTCAATCGTCACCTGCATCAGTTTGCGCTGGGAAGGATCCATCGTCGTTGCCCAGAGTTGTTCGGGGTTCATTTCGCCCAGGCCTTTGTAGCGCTGGAGCGTGTAGCCTTTGCCCGCTTCCTTGATGCACTTCGCCAGCTCCTTGTCGTCGTAGGCATAGAGGACTTTGCTGCCCTTTTGCACCTTGTACAGCGGCGGCATCCCAATATACACATGCCCCCCAGTGACGAGCTCCTTCATGTAACGGAAGAAGAAAGTGAGCAGAATGGCGCGGATGTGCGCGCCGTCCTGATCGGCATCGGAGAGGATGATGACTTTGTTGTATTTGAGGTTGGCGAGGTTGAAATTCTCGTCGATGGATGTGCCGAGCGCGGTAATCAGCGAGCGGAACTCCTCGTTGCTCAGCACCTGATCCAGCCGCTTCTTTTCGGCATTGAGGGGCTTGCCGCGCAGGGGGAGAATCGCCTGATAGCGGCTGTCGCGCCCCTGCTTGGCGCTGCCGCCAGCGGAATCGCCCTCGACGATGAACAGCTCATTGTCCTCCGCCTTTTTGCCGCGGCAGGCGCTGAGTTTGCCGACCAGCGGCGCGGCGTCAAGCTGATTTGCTTTGCGGGCGTTGTCGCGGGTCTTGCGCGCGGCTTCACGCACCTGCGCGGCGCGAATCGCCTTCTGCACAATCTGCTGGGCAATCTCCTGATTCTTGAGGTTCTCCAGCCAGTCCGTCAGCTGCTGGGTGATGATGCCCTCCACCGCGGGGCGCACTTCGCTGTTGCCCAGCCGCCCCTTCGTCTGCCCCTCGAACTGCGGATTCTTGACCATCGTCGTCAGCACGCAGCTCAAGCCTTCGCGGAAGTCCTCGCCCGTCAGGTTGCTGTCCTTTTCCTTCAGGAAGCCGTTGCGGCGGGCGTAGTCGTTGAACATCTTCGTGAATGCCGCCTTGAAGCCTGTTTCGTGCGTTCCGCCTTCACCCGTGGGGATGTTGTTGACATAGGAAAAAAGGCTCTCGGTATAGCCGTCGGTGTACTGAATGGCGACGCGGCAGATGACGGAATCCTTCTGGCCTTCGAGGTAAATCGGCTGATCGTGCAGGACGGTTTTGCCGTCGTTCAAATACCGCACATAGTCGATGATGCCGCCCTCGTAGTGGAAGGTCGTTTCGCGGCGGGCAGGGTCGCTCACACGCTCGTCGAGAAAGACGATTTTCAAGCCCCGGTTCAGGTATGCCAACTCCTGCAAGCGGCGGAACACCGTGTCGTAATTGAAGCGCACGTCCTCAAAAATCGCGTCATCTGGAAGAAAACGCACGAGTGTGCCCTTCTTGCGTGTGTTGCCGACTTTTGCCAAGGGCGCGTCCGGCTTGCCCGCGATGACCTTGCCTTTCTTCTCGTCGAACTGACTTGTGAAGCGCATGGCATAATGGCTGAAATCGCGGTAGATGTCCACGGTCAGCCACTTGCTCAGCGCGTTGACGACCGACGCGCCCACGCCGTGCAGACCGCCGGAATAGCTGTAATTCTCGTTGTTGAACTTGCCGCCCGCGTGCAGCACGGTGAAAATGACCTCCGCGCCGCTGACGTGCATGGTCGGGTGCTCATCCACAGGCATACCGCGCCCGTTGTCGTACACCGATGCGGAGCCGTCCGTGTGCAGCGTCACGCGCACCTCATCCGCAAAGCCGTTCGACGCCTCGTCAATCGCGTTATCCACAATTTCCCAGAGCAGGTGATGCAGACCGCGTGTCGAGGTGGTGCCGATATACATGCCCGGACGCATCCGAACCGCTTCCAGCCCTTCCAGCACCTGAATATTGCCCGCATCATAGTGATTTGCTTGATTTGCCATGAAAAAAACTCCTCTTATAATGAAGGAAGTATGTCAAAATCGCAACGGTGACAAAGCACCAATTTTCATTATATCACAATTCCGCCGATTCATCAAGGCGAACAGCAAAATGACGCTCGGACAGCAAAGCGGCGCGAAAAATTTTCACCCGCTCAACAAGAACGTAACATTTTATCAAATATCGGAAACATGTTCATGGGAAAACAAAAAAGGATATTGAAAACGGGCAGATAATTGCCGAATCAAACAGGGGAAAATCCGCGAAAACGCCGCAGAATTTACAATTCACAGGGAAAAAGCCTCTTGACAATGAAACAATTTTGTAATAAAATCAGGCTGTACGGAAAGGAGTGATTTCCCCATGATGAATTCCGGTCTGCGGCGGCTTCTGTCCGGCGCGGTGGCGCTGATGCTGCTGGGCTGTTCCTCCGCCTTGGCGGATACGGCGACGGTCACTGCGCGCAAACTCATTCTGCGCGAAAAAGCATCCTCGACCAGCGATGCCCTGCAAACCCTGCCCAAAGGCACGAAGCTGGAGGTTCTCGGCAAAAGCGGCAGCTGGTATAAAGTGACTTACGGGAAATACACCGGCTATGTCTATAAAACGTATGTCAGCGTGACCAAGACGGCCAGCAGTTCCAGTTCTTCCAGCAGCGCGACGCGGCTGGAAAAGGGGAGCACTGGCAGCGACGTCAAGGATTTGCAGACAAAGCTGAAAAAACTCGGCTATTATGATGCTTATGTCGATGGCGATTATGGCGACACGACCGTCGCGGCGGTCAAGGCGTTCCAGAAGAAGTATAACCTGACGGCGGATGGCATTGCAGGCAAAGAGACGCTCAAAAAGCTGGACAGTGTCTACAAGAACGCGGACAGCGACAAGGACGACGACTCGCTCCGCATGGGCGACAGCGGCAGCGCGGTCAAGGACTTGCAGACGAAGCTGAAGAAGCTGGGCTATTACGACGGCACGGTGGACAGCACGTTTGGTTCGGGCACATACGCGGCGGTTCGCGCGTTCCAGAAGAAGTATAACCTGACGGCGGACGGCGTGGCGGGCAGCGAAACGCTCAAAAAGCTGGACAGCGCGTACAAGAACGCGAACAGCGACAAGGACGACGATTCGCTCCGCATGGGCGACAGCGGCAGCGCCGTCAAGGACTTGCAGACGAAGCTGAAGAAGCTGGGCTATTACGACGGTACGGTGGACAGCACGTTTGGTTCGGGCACATACGCGGCGGTCAAGGCGTTCCAGAAGAAGTATAACCTGACGGCGGACGGCGTAGCTGGCAGCGAAACGCTCAAAAAGCTCGACAGCGCGTACAAGAACGCGGACAGCGACAAGGACGACGGCTCGCTCCGCAAGGGCGCAACCGGCAGCGCCGTCAAGAATTTGCAGACGAAGCTGAAGAAACTCGGCTTCTACAACGCGTCCATTGACGGCGATTATGGTGATACGACGGTTGCTGCGGTCAAGGCGTTCCAGAAGAAGTATAACCTGACGGCGGATGGCGTGGCGGGCAGCGAAACGCTCAAGAAGCTCGACAGCGCGTACAAGAACGCGGACAGCAATACCAGCACCGATGACGATTCGCTCCGCAAGGGCGCAACCGGCACGGCAGTCAAGACGCTGCAGACCAACCTGAAGAAGCTGGGCTTCTACACGGCGTATGTCGACGGTTCGTTCGGCGCGACGACCGAAAGCGCCGTCAAGGCATTCCAGAAAAAATACGGTCTGACGGCGGACGGCGTGGCAGGCAGCGCGACGCTCAAGAAGATTGAATCCGCTGTGGCGAGCGCCAGCAGCGGCAAGATTACCACTGAGCGACTGGACTGGTTCAATGGCGGCAAGAACGTCATCCCGAACGGCGCTGTATTCCAGATTAAGGACGTCAGCACGGGGCTGATTTTCTCCGCGCGCCGGCAGAGCGGCGGCAACCATATGGACGCCGAGCCGCTGACGGCGGAAGATACCGCGATTCTCAAGAAAATCAACGGCGGCACGTTCAGCTGGCGCCGCCGCGCAGTGCTGGTGAAGTACAACGGGCATGTGTATGCCGCGTCGATTTACTCCGAACCCCACGGCACAAACACAATTCTGGACAACAACTTCGATGGGCAGTTCTGCCTGCACTTCTACGGCAGCAAGACCCACGGTACAGACCGCGTGGATGCAGATCACCAGAGGTGCGTGGAACAGGCCATGAAGGCGACTTGGTAAAAATCCCAGTCAAAGGGCAAAGCAAAAAGGCACTGCTGCAGCGCGGCAGTGCCTTTTTGCGCACATCCGAAATCATCCGCCGATGCCCTATTGACAAATCGCCCAAAATCCATACAATAAAATTGCGGCTGAAATCATTCATTTTTCATTCATTCCGATGGACAGCCGAGGACAAGAGAGAGAGGAAAGTACCATGTTCGGATTTCGACCCGACGGACGGCGCGTGTCGTCCATTGACCCCATCGTCGGCATTACGCCGTACCTGATGCCCATGCGCTGCGACGCGCAGGTTTTCCTGCAGCACCGCGTGGACTATGAGCTGCTGACGCGCTACATTGCGGCGCAGGCGGCGAAGGGCGAGAAAATCACGTTCATGCAGATTATTACCGCCGCGTTCGTCCGCACTGTGTCCCAGCACCCGGAAATCAACCGCTTCATCCTCAATAAGCAGTTCTTCGCGCGGAACATGTGCGCCGTGTCCTTCACGATGCTCAAGAACCCGCAGAACGCCGAAATGGGCGAGACCGCGGTGAAGGTGAAGTACGACCTGACCGACACTATCTACGACGTGCGCGACCGCATGGAAAAGGTCATCAACGCTAACCGCGGCGAGGACAAGAAGAACTTCGCGGATAAGCTGGCGAAAGCGGTACTGGTCGTGCCGGGTCTGGCAACGGGCATCGTCGCGCTGGTTCGCCTGCTTGATCGCTACGGGCTCTGCCCCGGCGCACTGCTGGATGAGCTGCCCTTCCATACCAGCATGTATATCACCAACAACGCTTCCATCGGCCTGCATCACGTCAACCACCACATCTACAACTTCGGTTCGGTTACGCTGTTCTTCGGCATGGGTACCGTGGAGAAGGTTGCCGTGGTGGAGAAGGGCGAGGCGCGCATGAAGCGCTTCCTGCCCATCGGCATCACGGCGGATGAGCGCGTCTGCTCTGGCGCGCACTACGCGGCGTTCTTCGGCACGATGTCGTATCTGCTCAATCATCCGGAAGAACTGGAGAAGCCGCCGGAATCCGTCCGCTTTGACGAAAAGTGCGAATACCACGTCCCGAAAGTTGGCGAGCAGCCGGCGAAGAAGCAGAAAAAGCAGCAGAAAGCCACGGTTCAGGCGTAAATCAGCAGGAAAAAACGCATAATACGTCGAAATCCTCCGTTGCAGCGCATTCCTTGAAACGGGAGTGCAGAAGAACGGAGGATTTTTTTCATGCAGAATGTAGGTATTGTCGGATTGGGACTGATTGGTGGATCACTTGCAAAAACCATCAAGCTCCACACGCCGTACACGGTTTATGGCACGGACAAGAATGCGGACACGATGCGCCGCGCGTTCCTGATGGAGGCGATTGACGGCGAACTGACGGCGGAGACGCTGCCGCAGTGCGATGTTGTGCTGATCTGCCTGTACCCGCAGGGAATTATCGACTATGTGACCGCGCACGCGGCGGACTTTAAGCCCGACAGCCTTGTGATTGACTGCGGCGGCGTGAAGCAGGTGATTTGCGACGCACTGTTTCCCGTATCACAGCGGTATGCGTGGCATTTCATCGGCGGACACCCGATGGCGGGGCGCGAGTACAGCGGCTTCAAGTATGCCCGCGACGATCTGTTCGACCATGCGTCGATGATTCTGTGCGGTCACGGCGACGATGACCCGGCGGTTTTGCAGCGCGCCCGCGACTTTTTCATGAAACTGGGCTTCCTGCGTGTGCAGTTCACGACGCCGAAGACGCATGACGAGATGATTGCGTATACGTCGCAGCTGGCGCATGTCGTGTCGAGCGCGTATGTGAAGTGCCCGCTGGCGGATAAGCACCGCGGGTTTTCGGCGGGGAGTTTCGCGGATATGACGCGCGTGGCAAGGCTGAATGAGGATATGTGGACGGAGCTGTTCTTTGATAATCGAGAGGCGCTGCTGCCGGTGGTGGAGGACTTGGTGCAGCGGGTGACGGAATATCGGGACGCGCTGCGGGATGAGGATAGGGAAGGAATGAGAAAATTATTGCGTGAGGGACGCGAGACGAAGGAACGCCTGACGGATTAACACGCGGGTAAAGTATGGAAGAGCGCTCAACCCAATCGCGCGAAGGGGTCAAGGGGGGGACTTCGTCCCTTTTCGTCTGCCCCTTGCGGAGTCCAGAGGCGGCGCCTCTGGTGGGGGTTGGGGCAACGCCCCAACTGTTCCTCGTCAAATCTACTCAAAGAAAA
>ERZ780195.410-NODE-410-length-43556-cov-21.796395_pt1 | contig 43556 bp, 51 predicted proteins | sample MGYA00511017_ERZ780195 | MGnify/ENA primary metagenome ERZ780195 (study PRJEB29588, sample SAMEA2159974) | human gut metagenome | biome: human gut; feature: human-associated habitat; material: faeces | place: Denmark | collected 2008/2010 ...
GGTGTATCGCTATTTGGCTGGCTGTTTTGGCTTGATCTCATGTAGACACTATCTAGATTCCAGCCCATCATATCGAACAGCTTCATAAAGAAGATTTTGCCCGTAACCTGTCGAGGCTTGCGCTTGCCGCCGCTGCTGGTGCACCATTGAAAGGAATGGAGATCAGACTCAAGGCATGGACGGATAGCCAGCTTCCTTGTCTGCCGATTGACCAAAAACTGAATGAAGTCGATCTGCGGCAGGCGTTTTATGCAGGCGGAATTCAAGCCAATCTTGTAGTTGCTGAAGGTAATGGATGGTTCACTGATATGCGAGAAGAATTCACGCCGGACAACCTGAAATTTATCAAGGCTGAAAGAGTCATCTTCCTCAATCTGTTCATTGCCAGCAGGTACAGCTGTCAGCATTTCCCCGCTATTGCTCTGCGCAGTTTCCGCCTGCTTGGGCGAAACCGAAGTGCATCCTGGTATGCTTCTATTCTGAAAATCATTGCTGTTCATATTGCTCAACCTCCTGCGGGTGCCAATCGCCCAGCTCCTGCATGATAAACGTCCGCAGCGTATCGTAATCTGTCACATTCAGCTGTATGCCAGTGCTGCACAGCTGACCCTCTACACGAATCTGCCACTGCTCTCGTGTCTGGTTTGCCAATGCAGAATATGTCTGCTCCACATAGAAATCATTGCCGAATGAGTCGGTATAGCACGCCGGTATGCCCATCACATGAGCTGAGGTCTTTGCAACCGGCTCAATGAAGGCTTCGGAACCATCGGTGCCAGGAATTTTTTCAGTCTGAATGTAAGCTGCGGCTTCATCCGCATTGAAGATGAACACTTCTTCGTCACCATTGGAGATAAGCGTGCTGTACATCTTATACTTGTGATCGCGGTTCCATCCAAACAGAGAATAGATGGTATCGACAAACGCAGAACAAGCGATGGGGCGCGCTTCCGTGCGGCCATTCCTGGTCTTTGCCCAGATTACGGCGTTCTTGTTCTGCTTGTTTGCGGCACGAACAGCAAATTTGTGCTGTGCTGGATGAATTAGCAGTTCAACATAGAAATCAGACTTCATGCGGCGGATGCATTCGATGCCGAACTTAATTGAGTCCTCGAAAAATGTGACATGCGGAGTCTGCTGAACATTGAAAAGATCCGTATGCGCAACTTCGAATCCGCGCATATCAAAGTCACCGGCTTCCACTTCAAATTTCAGGCTTTGTGCCTGCTGTTTTTGATTTTCCTCATGCGAATATGCACTGGCTGATGCATGGATGTATTCCGTTTCACGGAATCCGCTCCAGCGCGGATTGATGATTACATAGCCCTTAAGCAGCCCTTCCGTTATGACACGCAGCTCCGGGAGCATGGATTTGTTGCCGTATTTAGAGTTCTTCAGCATGTGCTGGACTGCAATGAAATCATCCCGTGATATGATCCCTTCATGCTCGTCGTAGTAGTGGCTTATCGGACGTTCGCCGCGGTTCTTGACAGATTTATGGGACAGGACATCCTTGGTGAAGGTCTTTCGTGTATACACATCTCCGCAGTACCGCTCATTGCGCATGGAAGCCGCAACTCCCGATGCTGTCCACTTCACATTGCCCAGATAGGTTTTCTTCTCAAGGGCGGTCAGCGCATCCGCGATCTGATGAGTTGAATAGCCATACAGATACATGTAGAACATCAGCCTGGGAATGTGCTTCGTATCCGGGTTCGGGATGAGTTTCCCTTCACTGTTATGCATGAACCCCAGCAGCTTTGGCGTCAGCGGAAGGCCATGATCCAGACGCATACGCAGGGAAGTTTCCATACTTCGGCTCTTGTTGCGGGACTCTTCTTCAGCCATTGTTGCCTGAAATGACAGCGCCATGTTGGAAGTTTCATTGAGTGAGAAGATGTTCTCTGCTTCGAAGAATACGCCGATGGGTGGATTGCGTTCTGACAGCATTCGCACCATGCCAAGAAAGTCCACTACGTTTCGGGCGAAACGAGATACGCTCTTTGTGATGATGAGGTCGATCTTGCCAACCTTGCATTCAGCGATCATGCGGTTGAATTCGTCACGGTGCTTTGTGGACGTGCCGCTGATGCCTTCATCTGCATAGATGTCCACCAGCGTCCATTTAGGGTGGCGAACGACGAAATCCTCATAATACTTTTTCTGAAGCTCATATGAGGTGGTCTGCCGAGGATCATCCGTAGATACTCGAACATATACGCCAACGCGCTGATTGATGTCGTTATCATAGTAATCAGGCTCTTTTCGTTCAGGAAAGAACTGATAATTTTCTTCATCAATCTGCACTCGGACGCGCTGCCGAATACGTTCTTTCTGCTCGGCATTGGTATACTTGCGATTAATCAAGCAGCTCCCTCCGTTCTTCTTCAGGGGCATCCGGGAGCATCTGCCAGTCGGGAGACGGGAAGAATTTCTTTTCGTGCATATCGTCCTGATAGTACGAAGCCAGCGTGAAGATGTCCTCATTGACAAAGTAAATGCCAATGGGCTTTTTCTGAGTTGCCAGAAGGCGTGCGACCAGCGTAATCTCTGCCGGGCTGCGCGTTACATTGCTTACTTTCTGGGTAATGATCAAATCGATCCTGCCATCCAGACAGTCCTGCAGAAGCCGAGACCATTCTTTGGCATTCTCCATGAAAGGGGCGGTCTGCCCCTCGTCCACATAGAAACCCACCAGCGTCCAGTTCGGGCACAGCCCAATGGTGTCGACGAACTCCTGCTTATGGAACAGAAGATAATCGTCATACTTGGTCTGGTTGAAGAATCGAATGTAGACGCCAATTCTGTAGTGGGCATAGGGGCTGGGATACTCATGCTGCAGGCTTTCCAGCCACAGCTTGTGCCGTGCCAGCATGCGGCGTCGGGCTTCTTCCCAAGGCTCTTTGGAAAAGGGGCTGATCTGCTGAGCAGCGCCGCCGAAACGGATGCCGTCCCACATGGAAGTTTGGTTTTCTGGCAGTGTCAGCGACGTATCTGGCTGATGTCCTTTGTATTCCTGCATACTTACCTCCGCCGATGCAATGGTATGTGAATACTATATAAGTGAACGGGGCTAAATGGAACAAACCAGAGGTAAAGCAGATTACCTCTGGTTAATTGAATGCCCAATTTTGCAAAAAAAAGAAGCGAATCATGACGATCCGCCTCTGCGATTACTGATTATTCTGATTATTCCTCATGGTCGTTTTGAGGTTCTTGATGATGGCTTTCAGCGACTCCAATTCCGATGGCGTACAGTCCTCAAACAGCGCTGCAATCTCATTGGCATATATGCTGGTGACAGTCGGTACGTTCGCTCTGAGGATCGAATCTGCTGATACCTGCAGGGCTTCGATCACACGGGTAAAGGTGCTCAGAAGCATCTTTGTTTTGCCAAGTTCGATGGAACTGATGTGCGGGAGAGAAATATTGGCCTTCGCAGCAAGCTCTGCCTGACTCATCTTACGCTCAATGCGCGCATTGCGAATTCTTGCACCGATCTGCTCATACTCGCGCCGCAGGGCTTCGTCGCTCATTCTCTCATCACACCTTCCGGGGCTTATAATATAATCCAGAGCCTATATTCAGCTATTATTCTACCCTTTGGCAGCGAGAATTTATATAAAGTACAGGCGTTAATATAAGCTGTTCTTGATAATGGAGATGTAAAAAATTATAGGAGGGATTCCCATGCATCTCAATTACCAAACCATCGGCAAGCGCATTCGTCTGCTCCGCAAGCAGCAGCATCTGTCTCAGATGACTCTGGCTGAAATGGTGGACAAGTCACCGACCTATATCTCGCTGGTAGAGAACGGTCAGAAAGGTCCCAGCCTTGAAACACTCATTGATGTGGCAAATGCGCTGAAGGTAACAATGGATGTACTGCTTGCTGAATATCTTGAGCAGAACACAGCGGCTGCCGGAGCGGAACTGTCAGCCATCATCGAAGACTGCAGCGAGTATGAGAAGCGTGTAATCATTGACAGCGCAAGATCGCTGAAGCATGTACTCCGGGAAGCAAGGCATCTGGCACAGCGTCGCTAACAACAGTATAAGCAGACCTCCCCTCAAATGGAATTAACCATCGGTTTTGCCTTTTACCGCTGGTTGATGAATCTCTGCATGGGGCGGTTATTCTTATGATTTGGGCAGTTATGCCTACGATTTCATCAAAATCGAGATTTTGGGGATCGGCGTGTGCTATAGTTGACACACTGATTCTGCTTGTATAAGTGCGGTCAGATGCTCTGCTGCGAGGTGATACGCAATGAACATGAGAGTTTTGGATGCTGTACGGAAGACGCCATGACTTATCATCGCTTCAGTGGTTTTCAGCTGATGTGCATGCCGTTGGATGCGCAGGAACTTGATCCCAATGGTCTGCTTTCAGAAAGCTGAGCATGCAGTACACACGGAGGCGCGGCGATGAAGTGGTTTGACCCAGAGAACTGTGCCGATGAGGATGATTACAATGACGCACGATGAACTGAAAGACCTGCTCAGCGTAAATGAACTGCTTATCGTTACCCGAGAGCAGATTGAGCAAGAACTGGAGACTGTGCTGGACTTGATCGATTCTGGGCACAGTCCGATACTGATCACGGCTGATGGAAAACCGGATCTGCTGATGTTCAGCTGGAGTGACTACAAACGCCTTTTTTCAATCCTCTATCCACCGGGAGAACTTGAACGGGTTGAAGAAGAAATGCAGCGACAAAAGGAGACACAATGAATTTCTATATTGGTGACCCGCATCTGGGACATGAAGCAATCATACGCCTTCGCAATCGACCGTTTGCCGATGTTGATGAAATGGACGAAGCGATTATCAGCAATTGGAACAGCCGAGTGACCAATGGCGATACAGTATTTATCCTTGGAGACATGATGTTCCGCAACAAGAGAGAGCCGTCCGAATACCTTAAGCGGCTCAAGGGCCATAAGATTCTGGTTCTCGGCAATCACGATGCATCATGGATCTGGCGTGAGAGCGCCACAGAACACCTGACTACGCATGTAAGCATGATGGAACTGATCGACAGAAACCGCAGAGCAGTCCTCTGCCATTACCCGATGCTGACATGGCCCAATATTCGGGGCGGCAGCTACATGGTATATGGGCATTTGCACGGCAACCGTGAACACGATCCATGTCTGAAGCACGGGCTCAATCCGCGCATGCTCAATTCCTGCGTTGAGGTAAATGAGTATCAGCCAGTTACGCTGGATGAAATGATCGAAAACAACCGTATCTTCCGCCAGCTGCCGATACCGGAGAACACTTCCTTCGGAGGTGAAGCCAATGATCTATGTGATGTCTGATATTCACGGCTGCGACGGAAGGTATCGAAACATCCTTAAGCAGATTAAGCTGAAGGCGGATGACCATCTGTACATTCTCGGTGATGTCATCGACCGTGGCCCGCGCGGACTGAGCATACTGCGTGAAACGATGCAAAAGGAAAACATCACGCTGCTCATGGGAAATCATGAACATATGATGCTGGAGGTGCTTACCGATCCGGATGATGCAAATGCGCTCTGGCTCTGGTACCGAAATGGCGGCAAGGTAACGCACGAACACTTCAAGCATTGCACACATGCGTATCGTGCAGAAGTTGTGGATTATATCCGAAACCTGCCAATCAACATCGAGGTGTCTGTAAACGGCACAGATTATGTCCTCGTACATGGGGCGCCGCTGTGTACCTTCTCAGAATCCTCCCGCAGCAGGACCGCCCGAGAGCATGCTGTTTGGACCCGGCTTGGCAGGAACACTCCCATGATGGAAGGAAAGATGGTTGTTTTCGGTCATACACCTACGCATCATTATCTGCCTGATTTTCCGATGCGAATATGGCACGGTAGGGATAAAATCGGCATTGACTGCGGATGTGCTTGGGGTGCTGATGGAAGGCTGGGATGCCTGCGGCTGGATGATATGGCTGAGTTCTACTCCGAGGAGGAGGTGTGATAGTTGGCGTTTGATGCAATTAAGAAGATGGCAGAAGGTGTGCCAGATTATCTTGAAGTCCCCATCACCGAAGATGGGCTGCTTGAGAAAGCAACCGCCGCCATTCATGCCCTCGGCTATGACATGGAGGAAGCCATTTCTATATTCCTGCGAAGAATAGTGCAGTCAGAGGCCGCAGCTAATCCGGCACAGGCCGAAGAATATGTCCGCAGAACTGCTGATACGACGCTTGATGACATGGTTACCCAGCCGCTTCTGGTGCCGCGGCGCGATGTATTCAGCGTTGACCTTTTGGATTACGCAACACCCGGATTTTGTACCAATTGGAAGCCCTACTTCGGTTCACTTGAAGATATCGCAGCATTCCGCATGGCTCTGCATCAGGATGAAAAGCGCAAATCGGAAGACATGAGCTTCATGCCTGCCAAGGTATATGGCACTAGCCAGCAAGTGCGCGAAGCCGGTATGTATGAACACACCAACATCTGGGGATACCCATACTTCGTCTGGTGGGATCGTCTGGAAAGCATTCATCTGTGGATTGGTTGCAAGGACAAGTTCTGCCGCTGCGTTCGCGCCAGAATGAAGAACCTAAAATACGACACCGATGAAGATACAGCCATGATCCAGTCTCCCGGTGAGCAGATATGGGGCTACCCGCATGTGCTGGAATACCGCCATCCCTTTCATTTCAGCAGAATGTATGTGGTCGAAAAATGGTTTGAGTCAGAAAAAGAACTGCTGGAGGATCTGAAAAATTATGACGGCGGCATTGAACTGAGAGGCTGGCTGGACGAACTGTTTGGCGATGGCTGAACACGAAAGGATTATCATGAGCAAGTATACGGAAGAGTTCAGGCGTAATGCCATAGAACTCATGAAAAAGGTAGGCATAACCAAGGCCTGCAAGGAACTGAAAGTATCTCATTGCACCATATACCGCTGGTGCCACGAATTAGAAGGGACTTCCTCAAGCGAACCCGATGACACCGTTACCGAAGATGTGGATGCACTCATCGAAGAGCAATTAAGCAAAGAACAGCCTCCACCGAAACCTGATGCACAGGAGCCGGCAGAGGCTGATAACGACACTTCAGAGGGGGATGATACGATTACTATGGCGATGGCGCTTCTTGTGATTGAGAATACGCACCTCAGAGAGATAATCCGCAATCTGCGAGACACCATCTCCGGACTGACAGATCACAAGTTCCTCTAAACCAGCGGTTCAATGACAAACCGATCAGCAGGCGCTATGATATACCCATGAAGTGAAGCAAAGGAGTGAACGCAATGAATCTGAAAGAAGCATTCCGTTTTCAGAATAAGCTGGGAACCCTGATGGATGAAGCTCAGGGCATTCTCGGTCGGGAAGCTAACATCACCAAGGTCGAAAACACCTATCTCCGTCAGAAGGTGTACGACGGTGCGGAGAATGAAACGGTTGTAGATACCCCGCCCACGGAGTTTGCGGACAGGATCACCGATGTGGTCAAGTTTATGATGCACCTTATGGATCAGCGCGAGAAGCTGAGCAAGGCTATCCATGCCGCTAAGAATGCTCTGCCCATTGATATGGATAGCGAGGTTGGTCTGAACGCCAAGCGTCAGGAGATCGCCCGGGTGCTCAAGCGCATGGCGGATGTGCGCAACTCCGAGGTTCTCATCAATGGGGGCGGTACCGGCTATCGATTCAATCAGGAAGGCAATCAGGTGACCTACCGCTGCGATGTGAAGCGGGTTACCACGATCAACTTTGATCGCAAGGTTGTGCGGAACTTCGCTGCCGAAATGAACCGTCGCGCGGATGCCGTTTCTGCGGAACTGGATCGTTGTTTGGTCAACTCCGAAGTTGCTTATGAAGCGCCCTTTGACGTGAACGACTCCTTCGCTGAGATCTTCAGCGCGTTTGCAGAGGCTCAGGGCGAGGCATAATGCCTTGCTTTGGCTCCCGGCTGCTTTGGAAGCGGCAGGATAGGTGCAGCATGGATATCGGTTCAGGTGCAGATGAACTATAACGCTGCACGCTCCAAGTATTGATGAAACAGTGCTCCTGCTAGAGTTCCAAGATGATTCGTTCTTCGGACGCCGTTTCACTCATCGATCCACGCAAAACTGCCTATCCGCCAGTTTGCCCAATCCTTCATCCGAACGCCCAACCGCACGTCTCCATCAATTTCTGATCGCGGCTGATTACCGCCTACATGTAATGTGACATGATGCCTTCGGGCAAACATCTGATGTGGTACGAGGCGGGATTCTTCTTCAGAAGAAACCTTATGCGCACCGCATCAGAGAAAATGGTTGAAGTGTTCTCCGATTCCTGCCGTGTCCAAAGCAGCCGGGCCAAAAATGATTCGAGCAGCAGGGCTCTTCCTGCTGCTCAAGCATGATAATATTCGATTTTGCGTTTGCGGGTACCAGAATATCCTCCATAGGCACATCCAGCAAAGCGCCCAGAGCGTACAGGTTGTCAACGGTGGGCAGGCTCTTTCCTCTCTGCCACTTGTAGATTGCCTGGGGTTCTTCAAAGCCGAAGTAGGCTTGCAGATCCCGAACAGTCATGCCGCGTTCTTCGCGTAGGCGCATGATGTTCTTGCCGGTTTCGACCATGTCGATCACCGGGAAAGGCTTCTGATGCATGGCTTTCGCCTCCTTTGCATTGTCGTGTCCTTATATTATATTCTCTGAAGCACCTTATGACAAGCGGTTTTTAACGCGGAGGGCTGGATGAAGAACTATTTTACACTTGAACGATTCTCCCTGCTGTATGACCATTACGCATTCATTGATGTGCCAGAATATTATGCCGATCAGCTGTTCATTCAGCATAAGGTAACGGTTCGTTTCGGAAATGAATTTCAGCATCCTGATCAGCCATATGTCGTTATCTTCTGCAAAGTCAGGAAGCGGGATCGTGACAGGTTTCTCTCTGCATTGCCTGAACTGAATCGTAAGATGATTCTGTGCGGGTATCCTGAGTATGAGGAATTCTGCGCATCCTTTATCGCAAAAATGAACGATGGCGCAAAGACACTCCGGGAAAAGAGGTGTAAGTCTGATGAAGCACATCCCATTGGAAAAACAGAGCAAGCGTGCTCAGAAAGAGCATCATGACAAACAGCGCGGTTCGTGGAATGGCGTGGTTCCCGTTACGCGGGTGATACCGAACAAGAGGGTTTATGACCGCAGCAGAGCTAAACAGGCAGATCGAAGTCTCCGAGCAGCAGAGGGCTGACTTGCTGCCGCCGCAGTCCAAACGGCAGACGGGGCGTGCGTACAGACGCATGATGAATGAACGCAAGTTCAAGCATCTCTTCAGAATTGTCACGCATGGCTACCGCCCGTATGCTGGATATGTTGATTGGTCCTACGTTGATGGTCAATGGATGCCCACAGGCAAATACATCAAATATCCCAAGAACAGCAATTGCCAGCGTTGGTGCAAGAAAGCATCCAGCGCCCGGGTTAGAAAATACATGGATCTCCCGAACAAGGGAAACAGCTATCGCCGGGTTTTCGATTACTGGTGGACGCTGTACTGATTGGAGGAAGTATGGAGATTATAGGAAACGCTGTAATCCAGAAAGACGGAACCCTGATCCTGCCGCAGGAGATCATTCAGCGGCTGGAACTGAAATTCGGTGATGAACTCTTCTTGGTCGCAAAAGGCGGAGAAATCACAATAAGCAAACTGCTGGACACAATGAAGCGGTCAGTTGACTACTATCTAGCAATTGGATGCGACCGCCTTGCCGCCGAGTATTACGCTGGTGGCCGCAAGCGTCTGACTGGTGCCAAAGCCAATCCTGATTTCACGCTCACCCTCACTTACGAGGAAAGAGAAGAACGCATATATGACTGCAAACCGCTTCTGGAAAAGGGCGGTGTATTTGTGCATCTTCGGAAATATGAGAACTTTGCCCGGGTGTTCATTGATTATGGTGCTGTGTGCTGGGACATTGACCCCAATGTAGACAGCAACGAAGTGTGGAACAACCGCATCGATTTTTGCCCTGATTCCTGTTATATCGACAGCATCCCTGCGTGTGCAAAAGGGCTGACACGTGATGACATGCTTAGCGCCAAGGAAGCAATGCTGGCATAGGGCATTGATATTCAGGATGAGGAGGCAGTCGCTGGATTTGCAGTATCCCGCAAAGTCCTCGGGATGGATAGGAGGAAACGATGATTTATCTGACTGGTGATACTCACGGTGACTTTGACCGCATTATCCATTTCTGCGAAAAGATGCAGACCACCCGGGATGACGTCATGATCATCCTCGGCGATGCAGGTTTCAACTACTATGGCGGTTGGCGTGACGAGCGCCAAAAGAAGCGCATGGCGAAGCAGCCCATCACGCTCCTTGCGATTCATGGCAACCACGAAATACGCCCTGAGACACTGTCCGGCTACAGGGAACAGGCGTGGCGCGGCGGTACAGTATATGTGGAGGATACCTACCCGAACCTGCTGTTTGCAAAGGATGGTGAGGTTTATGATCTTGACGGTAGGCAGGCACTGGTCATTGGCGGAGCCTACAGCGTGGACAAGTATTACCGCCTGAGTCGCGGCTGGGGCTGGTGGGCAGATGAGCAGCCATCCCCGGAGATCAAAGCCCGGGTGGAAGCCAGCATTGAACAGATGGGCTGGATGGTTGACATCGTCCTTTCGCACACAACACCCTTGAAGTATGAGCCGGTCGAAGTTTTCCTTCCGGGAATTGACCAGTCGAAGGTGGACAAGAGTACCGAAGAGTGGCTGGACAGCATCGAAGAACGACTGGACTACAAGAAATGGTACTGCGGTCATTACCACACGGAAAAGAAGATCGACCGACTGCAGATCATGTTCAATGATTATGCGGCATTGGAGGCAGAATGCCTATGCTGAAAAGAGAAACCTTTGTGGATGCGATCAGCAAGATCAAGCAGCACGAAGAACTGATGGATCGGCTGGATTCCATATGCAGAGAGTTTGGCGATTTCAGGCCCAGCCTTGACTTTGGAAACCTTCACCTGCAGGCTCTGCTGGCTGTCCTGAAGGAAGCTATGGATGATGAATACGACTACATCAGCTGGTGGCTGTATGACGGCAGCGATCACACCGTCTCCTGGGAAGAAAATGGTCAGCAGGTTTCTGTTGATTTGAAGGATGCAGATGCCCTATATGATTATTTGGCTGGAAACGCAGAAGGCAAAGAAACTTGACTTCTGACCAATTCAGATCGTATATGGTCATAGGCTGTCATCAACGACAAAATACTGCGAGGTGATCTCATGTCCACTACATACTACATCTGCCGAAAGCACGAATATGAACGTTCCGAAGCGATCAGCAGCTACACCGACCGCATCCGCAGGACCTTGTTCAGTTATCTGGATGCATCTCTTCCTCCGGAACTCAAGGATGATGTTCAGCTGACAGATGATCTCGAAGAAGCCATTTCCCCGATGTGCAGGGAATTGAACCATCAGATCGGCTACGACCCGGAGGTGCGACTTTGCACCATCACCAGCAACAGGATCGTCTGGCACAGAACGGAAACAGCGGAGGCTGGCTTCAAAGAAACGGATGAACTGGTTGTCATCGATGAGTATGGAAAAGCCCAGCCGTTGAAGGAGTTCCTTGCATCCATAGGTGTCAAATATAACTTGACTTAATCGCTGTTCAGAGCGTATATGGTCATGCGCTGGACACCAGCGACAAACAAGAAAGAGGTGCAGAACATGACCTATGAAGAACTTCAGAAACTGGTCGAAGGAAGAGACCTGCCGTGCAGCGGTACGAATGATGAAGGCGAGACCGTCATCATCGAGCATGAAAAGAACGAAGGCGATTCTCGCTTCCATCTGACCACGGTGCAGAACAACGGCTGGCTCAGGCACAACTACATCTACAAGGATGGAACGCGTGAGGAGCTTTTCGAGAAGTGATGAGGTGCGCATATGGGCGCTGTTTGCAAGGTATGCGGTAAGGACATGATGAAAGCCAAGGGCTGCGGCTTTGCCAAAGTCCACGTATGCGGCAAGGTATACGACCGTATCAAGGTTGGTGCTCCCGGTGATTTCGATGAGGGCAGGCCCGAAACCACCCGATGCCATGACTGCAACGCAATGTTCGGTCATCTTCATCATTGGGGCTGCGATGCAGAACGCTGCCCGGCTTGCGGCGGTCAATTGATCAGCTGCGGATGCGAGGATGTTTTCATCGAAGGATGAACTGATTGACATTTTCAAAGGAGATTTTGTTCAGCGATGAACAGGATCTCTTTTACTCCTATATGTGCGGTGCCTACGCTGAATTGCGTAAAGCGTGCGATTGTGATATAATACAACTGACGTCAGGTTTCATAGCATGCCATTTCAATTCTTGGAGCGTAGGCTCTGGAAGGGAGGATATGCTATGGACGTTAAGGTTATCTTCGACCATAAGGTCGTGCTGGCCCTTGGCGTGACTGCTGTCGGGATCATTTTCGCTTCGAAACTCGATCCTGCGGCAGTCAAGGAAGTGTCGATCCGAGCGATTGGCGCTGCAGAGGTTTTTGCATCCGCTTGCAAGCGGATCAGTGAAGCCGCCTGACCGTCAGGGTGCATAATCTTCGGGTTATGCACCCTCTTTAGATTATTGGAGGGGGTGACAGCATAATGGCTAACCGTTATGAAGAAGCATTTTCTGGTCTTCTTGATTTAGTTAGAGGTGGAAAAGAATTCCATGAAAAGTACCATAAGAACATTCGTAAATCAATTGGTGCAATGATCAACCTTGGGGATAGCAGTTATGCTGATTATTCTTCGATGGTTGAAGCCAATGAACTGAGAGCGGCATCAGTAATCGAGAAACTTGCAGTAAGCCTCTTTCTGGATAATACTGACCCAAAATTTTCTTTTTACCCGGTACAGAAGCGATATGAAAAGCTGCCTCTTGAAGAACAGGCGAAATCGCGTCCTTTTCAGATTATTCTTACTGCTGATGGGATGAAAACGGGTATTGTGTTCTCAGTGTCCTCCGATGTAGGTAGATACTATCGAATGTTCATTCAAGATGAGTATGACGTTGATCGGCTCATCATTGTCCGTCTTATTGACCCAGACGAAGAAGCATACGATACCATCATCGCAAGGACAAATCAGGTTAACGAAGATAGCGGACATCATCTGAAGCATATGACCCTGAAAGAATTCTGGGTTGAGCACTTCGGAGAAGACGAGTACAACGCACTGGTCGTTGCGATCAATCAATTTAACAATCAGGCGCAGGAGACAATTGGTTTTAGTACCGTGGTAACGCCGACTGATGCTGCGATTAATCGTTTCCGTGAAACGACAGGCAAGATGCTGAGGGAGCGTACATATTCCGCTCTGATCCCCACTGATGTGTATTATAGCCAAGTACACATAATGGAACAAAACTATTTGACTCAGGGGCGTTGGCAAGCCATGATTGGCAGGAAAAACTTTGCTATAAGCTTTATTACGTCCGAATGGTACTTTAAGATGCATCAGCTGACTGAAAGCTTTGACCTTACATGGGTTGCTGCTGGGTATTTGAAGTCTGTTGAACAGCTTCTATATGCAGTTATCGAGTTGTCTGAAGGAACTGGTATAACAATCCGATCTACAGACCGCACGATCATTGAATTCAGCAAAGAAAATGAGAGTCAGATTGATAGCACGCTTGGAAGTCTCAAGGCTGTAGTGGAGCACAACCGCCTTCTGGAAGTCAATCGGTATGCGCGTGAACACATTATCAATACCATTGAGGACTGGCGAAAGAAAAAGCGCAATGGTTTCTTCCACAAAGATGTACTTCAATCCATCGATCAGTTGAAAGAGATCCGTGAGGCTGCATTGCAATTGTATTTTTTGATTCTGGGATCTTTCACAATTGACGATAGTCAACTGATACGGCTTGGCGTAATTAATTGATAGTTATAGGCCGTGTTTTTTGCTTGCTGCATAAGGAGGTTATCAATATGCTGGATATCGATAGAAAGATACTTACAATAGATAAAGCAATTTGCCGGCATCTTACTGAGGCTGATTATAGCAATCGAGGTATGATATCACAGGACATTCTTTCTCATCTCAGAAACCTTGTCGAGCATTTGATGCTAAAATGCTACGCCGGCAGTAACGATATTGATAACACATATGATAATATATGTAAAGCAATTGAATATGTGGCTAAGCAAGGAAAACTGAAGGTATTAAGCCGATTCCATGATTATCTTCAAATTGTTGTTTCTCATTATACATTAGATGAAGAAAACTCAGAACGTCTAATGCTTAAGTATTATGTGTTCTTGCTTAAGGTAAAGAATTTGATGCGAGACAAGTATTCTTTAAATATTTTACAATCACTGGACAAATTTCCGCTGAAAACAGATCAGACGCTCCAAGAATACTATCAAAGAATCGCTGAAAAAATAGAAAACCATAGTCATAAGCCGGTTGGAAAAGCTGACAAATACTATATTCAGAAAATTAAGCCCTTCATAATTTCAGAATGTGTTTACTACGAAGTTACATTTACACCGGCAAACGACTATTCAAGCAAATTTGACAGAGTAATCGCGTTCACCAATATCGAAATTACTGATTACTATGCTGTTAAGTTCGCACTAGAACGTGATAGCATATCTATACTGAATAAAACAATGCCTCTCCTCATCATCACAGGATGGGAGGTGGCAATCCGAGAATGTGAATACAAGAATTTCTCTGCACTAATTTGCGGTACTCCTAGGGCAACTGGCTATGCAACGCAGCAAGCAATATCACGCTTTTTGACTGCCACATGTTCAAGTCTTACTGAACTGATGGATTATAGTGATCATGACTTTGAGCAAGTGAAGCAGCAAATAGCAGAAAAATCAAGGAATATGTTCTTCTTTGAAGATTTGGAACTTTGCAGGAAACTTGTTCGGCAGAATATGCCAGGTGCCAATATAATACGATACTTATTACTGCATCTAAACAATATTGTGCTGAAAAAACAGTGGCAAAGTCTAGAAAACCAAAATCTATCAAATCTACATTTGCAGAATGGATGCATTCCATTTGATAGAATGCCATTTATATTCTCTCCGAAGGATCACAATCCACGGCTTCGGGATTTGTTTGAGTGTATACCTGTAGATGATAGAGAACATGAATTGCTTGCGCGTTTGGTCAAAAACAATACGGAGATAAATGGCCAATTGTTTACAACAGTAAAGGACATTACTGCCTTTGAGAATATTGAAGACCTAGTAGCAAAGCATAATAACCTACTGTGGTCTGGCCATAGAGATGACTGTTCCCTGATGATTGAGCATGGTCAAATTTTTATTAGTGGTTATAAAAACCATACACTCGATATTCTTCGGAAGCTCAAGGAATTAGCCAGTAGTGGCGTGAAGAATTATGCCAGTTCAGTTACTGCCTGGCTGGGAAGCACAAATCAGGGCATTGATTGTTCTGAAAAAGCAGAGGCACTCAAGCAAATGTTTGAGCGCTCTAAGGTAGCTTTGATTTATGGCGCTGCAGGTACAGGGAAAACAACGCTCATAAATCATGTTGCTCATTTTTTCGCAGACAGGAATAAAATTTTCTTGGCTCAGACGAATCCTGCTGTAGATAATTTGAAGAGAAGAGTAACAGCGGCAAACTCTAATTTCATGACCATCACGAAGTTTTTGGGCAAAAGAAATCGTATTACTAATTGTGATGTGCTCGTTATCGATGAATGTAGTACAGTCAACAATAGAGACATGATTCATGTTTTGCAAAAGGCTCAATATAAGCTTTTGTTGTTGGTTGGAGATTCGCATCAGATAGCTTCAATTCGATTTGGTAATTGGTTCGGGGTTGCTAGATATTTCGTTCCTCAAACTTCGGTTTTTGAATTGGAGGTGCCCTTTAGAAGTACCGATAAGGGACTTCTAACTCTTTGGAGTCGAGTGCGTGAAATGGATGAAACCATTTTAGAATTAATAACCAAGCAAGGATACTCCACTCGATTAGACGCTTCCATATTTTCTACTGCGGAGAATGATGAGATTATTCTATGTTTGAATTACGATGGTCTTTATGGTATAAACAACATCAATCGATTCCTTCAAGAGAATAATCCCCATCCCCCTGTTACATGGGGTATTTTGCAATATAAGATTGATGACCCGATACTGTTTAACGAATCAGAGCGATTTGCACCAGTCATATACAATAACATGAAAGGTAGAATCGTTGCTATTGAACGTCGGCATAATGGTACAGCCGATGAAGAGATACAATTTGACATTGAACTGGATACGGTAATAAACGAAATAGACGCTTGGGGACAAGAATTTGAATTACTTGAAAATAGTCCAGCGGGTAATTCTGTAATTCGCTTTGTTGTGAAGAAAACGAAGAGTGTTGATGATGACGATGAAGACACCTCTAATACCGTGGTACCATTTCAAGTTGCATATGCCGTATCTATTCATAAAGCGCAAGGCCTTGAGTATCGCTCTGTAAAGATTGTTATTACCGACGAAGTTGATGAAATGATATCACACAGTATTTTTTACACAGCTATCACGAGAGCAAGAGAAAGACTAAAGATTTATTGGACTCCAGAAGTAGAAAACAAAGTGCTGAGTAACATGGCGCCAATGGATCGAAAGAAAGATGTAGGGATTCTGCGAAAGTTTGGGTTGTAAAGTTGGAGAGCGATCAAGTTTACTGACCACCGTTATTTCGTGCCCACACAAGCCCCTGTTTGCCGCACGTTTAGGCTTTTGCGACATGGTCGAGGAAACGGCCCCACTCAGTCCTAATGCCCGACACAGGGCAAATGTGGGCGAAACAGCAAATAGCAAAACGAAAGCTCGGTGTTGCACCCACCGAGCTACAATTGGCACCCAACTGCACCTGTTTTGCACCCAAATGCACCCAATACAAAACGAAAGGGTTATCGCAAAACGATAGCCAAGCATTGTATTAGTTTTTGAGTCATTTCACATAACTGGACACCAATTTTGATACAATGCGTATCTTGATTGGTGTCCAGTTTCTTTTTGCAAAGTCCTTGATTTGCAAGGCTTTTCGATACTTTTTAACGATATAAGGCTTCGTGGCGTTCCGGAAACGGTCGCCGCGGAGCCTTTTGCGTTTTCTCCCATAACACTTTTTAACGAAAGGTCGAGGGGTGTGCAGATTTTAGTCGGGGGTGTGCATTTTCGGCAAAAAGAGTGTGCACATTTTAATTATTCCTCAAGAGCGCAAAAGAAAGGCCGCAAAACCTGTTCGCCCAAAATACGAACGACCTTGCGACCTTGTATCTTATTCTCCGACCTTGACCTCTGTGCCGTTCTTGAAAACGAAGGTAATCGCACCGTTCCTGTGGACGATTGCCTTCTCGACCATCACCGTCCAGATGGTGTCGCTCCACTCACGCAGCACCACCGGCTGTTTTTTGAGGGTGCGGATGTAAAGTGCCATTGCCTTGTCTTGCTGACTTTGCGTAGTACGCAGGTTCTGTAACCGCTCCAGTTCCGCAGCGGCTTTTTCGTAACGCTCGGTGAGGGCTTCATACTTTCTCAGATAAGCCTCCTGAGACTGCGCCGTGGAAGCGTTTTCCTTGACTGCCGCCTTGACCAGTTCGGCTACGACCTGCGTTTCCTCAAGCTGCCGTTCAATTTCTGCGTCCAATTCCGCAAAGTCTGTCAGCGCACGGCGCATGGTTTCGCAGTCCTTGATGATCTGCTCCCGGTTCTCCATCATCCGGTTGTAGGCTTGAGTGAAAAGCCGCTGCACGGTTTCCGTGTTTACCGTGGGAGTATGGCAGCGTTCTTCAACCTTGAACTTGCTGTTGCATTGCCAGATGGTGCGGCGGTAGCGGTCGGTGGAATGCCAGACCTTTGAGCCGAAGAAGCCGCCGCAGTCCTCACAGACCAGCTTGGCTGAAAGAACGCTCTTTCCGCTGTAGGCTCTGCCCAATGCTTTCCTCCTGGCAAACTCCGTCTGCACATGATCCCATTCATCCGGGTCAACAATGGCAGGGTGGCTGCCTTCCACATAGTATTGCGGCACCTCACCCTCGTTGGGCTTCATCCTCTTTTCCAGAAAATCAACCGTGAAGGACTTCTGGAGTAGCGCATCCCCCTTGTACTTTTCATTTTGCAGAATGCTGGTGACCGTGGTCTTGCTCCATTTATCTTTGCCGCCCGGTGACGGAATCCCCAAGTCCTCCAAACATCTGCAAATGGCGGCTTGGCTCTTGCCGTCAAGGAAAAGACGGTAAATCAGCTGAACAACTTTCGCTTCGCTTTCCACAATGGTAGGTCTGCCGTCCTCACCCTTTTCGTAGCCAAGGAAACGTTTATAGGCAAGATGCACCTTTCCGCCAGCGAAGCTCTTACGCTGTCCCCAGGTGATGTTTTCCGAAATGCTGCGGCTTTCTTCTTGGGCAAGGCTCGACATGATGGTGATGAGCAACTCACCCTTGCCGTCAAATGTGAAAATACCTTCCTTTTCGAAGTAACATTCCACGCCGTTTTCCTTCAGCTTGCGGATGGTGACCAGACTGTCCACGGTGTTCCTGGCAAATCGGCTGACCGACTTTGTGACAATGAGGTCGATTTTTCCGGCAAGAGCGTCCGAAACCATGCTGTTAAAGCCGTCTCGCTTTTTGGTGTTACAGCCGGAAATGCCCTCATCCGTATATACTTTTACGAAGTCCCATTCCGGCTTGGACTGTATGAATTTGGTGTAGTAATCCACCTGGGCTTCGTAGCTGGTGAACTGCTCGTCGCTGTCGGTGGAAACACGGGCATATCCTGCAACACGCCGCTTCTGCGCGGCCACCTTCGGCAGGTGTGTCAGCGGATTGATGGTTGCGGGTATCATGGTTACTTTAGGCATTGTGCTTGCTCCTCTCTAAGGTTTTTCGGCGTGCAGCTTCCTTCATCTCGTCCGTCCAACTTTCTGCTCTGGAACGGTCTTTCCATGTGCGTGTCACTTTCGAGCCGTCTTTGAAGCAGAAAACCAGAATGTTTCTGTTGCATACCCGAATACTCTGTACCTGACTGTGCAGCTGTTCCCGTGTAAAAGCCTTTACACCCAAAACTTCGGCTGTAACCTGTTGAAGCGTTGCTTCCGGTATCTGCTTGGAAGCGCAGACAGATTTGCCGAGTGTATTAAATGTTCCGCAGACCCAGACGATGCCCGTTTTGGTGGTCTTGCGGCGGTAGTTCTTTCCGCAGATGTCGCACACCAGAAGGCTTGTGAATGGGTATGTGGTTCTCGGCGCTGGCTTCTTATTGAACTGAGCCGCCCGCCGTGCCTTCTCGGTCTGAACCGCATGAAATGTCTCTATGCTGATGATGGCATCATGGGCATCCTCTGCGTGGTATTTAGGCAATTCACCGTGGTTGATGACGGTTTTCTTCATGATATGGTTCTCACGGAAGGTTTTCTGCAAAAGCAGATTGCCCGTATAGGTGTAGTTGCTCAGTATCTTGGAAACCACAGACTGGTTCCATTTCCCACCGAAGCGGGACGGAACACCTTCCTCAGTCAGCCGTTTGGCAACCGCCTGATAGCCGTCACCGGCAAGGTACTCGTTATAAATGCGGCGGACAAGCGCGGCTTCCTTTGGAACGATCTCGTACCGTCCGTCCTTTAGACGATAACCCAGCATGGCTCTATTCCACGGCATTCCTTCCTCAAAGTTCCGCTTGATGCGCCACTTCTGGTTTTCGCTTGCGGAGCGGCTTTCTTCCTGCGCATAGGACGCCAGAATGTTCTCAAAAAGCTGAAGGGCGTATCTGCCGTTCAGACGCTCTCCCGCCTGAACCGTATCTGCCCGCCGTTTGAGAAGAAAACCTTCGTGCTGGACTTTGCAAATACATACGAAGATATCAAAGCAGCGTTTGCACCATACTATACAACCACTTTGCTCTCCACATCCGTAACCCCAACGGCGATTTATGATCTGGAAGCGCAAATTGATGCGTACACCGTGCTTGACCCGGATGATATCGAAAAAGCCAACGAGCTGCTCTACAAGGGGAATACTTCCTCCAAGGATAAGCAGAAACTGACTTTCTACTTCAAGCGGTCGAAAAACATGATTGAGCAGTATGAGCCGCTCAAGCAACAGGAGATCGTATCTCAGATGCGGCATTTTGTCCGTTTCTATGAGTTCTTGTTGCAGGTGTCCTGCTTCGAGGATACCGACCTGCATAAGAAATACAATTTTATCACTTATCTGTTGGCATACATCAACATTAAGCATCCGGGCGGCGGCTATAATTTGGATGGCAAAATCAAAGCTACAAATTTCGTTCAGAAAAAAGCCGAGGAACATACCGATCCGAAGCTGGTAGCACAGCCGGTTGTAAAGCTGCCCACAGCGGAGAGTTTTGGCCTGACCGAAGCAAAAGAGGAACGGCTTTCCCAGATCATAGCCGAAATCAACAGCCGGACGGGAAAAGCCTACGACAACGATGTTGCGGTCAAAGCTATGCTGCAGATTCGGGATATTCTGCTGAAATCCGATAAACTAAAAACCAGCGTCCGGAACAACACCGTCAAAGACTTTGAGTTTTCGTACTTTGACGATATCGACGATGCACTGATAGAGGGACTGGAGCAGAATCAGGATTTTTTTCTCTGCTACTCAGTAATGATGAAATAAAAAAACAGGTTCTCGGTATCTTCACGGAAGAGATATACAAGAGCCTGAGAGAAGCGTAAAAGGGGGATGTATGTCATTCTATCACATCGCGCGAAGACAGCGAATGGCTTACGATTTTGTTGTTCTACAGATTCATATACAGAAGTAGTTCGTAGTGTATGCCTTCTCGCAATGAAAGCCGCGGCGAAAACCGCCAGCGGCTGATGGAAATCATGGAGGTCGTGCGCCGCCACGACATCACCAGGGGCATGTCCCCGGAAAAGCTCTGCGCCATCATCGAGGAGCTGGGGCCGACCTTCATCAAGCTCGGGCAGATTCTGTCCATGCGGTCGGATTTTCTGCCCAAAGAGTATTGCGAGGCGCTGAAAAAGCTGCGCAGCGACGTGTCCCCCACGTCCTATGCCCAGGTGGTCGCCATCGTGGAGGCCTCCTACGGCCGTCCCCTCGGCGAAGTCTTTTCCTCCTTTGACGAGCAGGCGCTGGGCAGCGCGTCCATCGCGCAGGTGCACGCCGCCGTGCTGCAAAGCGGCGAACCCGTGGTGGTCAAGGTGCAGCGCGAGGGCATTCACGACGTGATGAGCCGCGACATCATGCTGCTCAAGCAGGCCTGTCGGCTGCTGAAGTACACGCCCGTGAGCGGACTGGTGGACTTCAACCGCGTGCTGGACGAGATGTGGCTGGTGGCGCAGGAGGAGATGGATTTCCAGACCGAGGCCGCCAATCTGGAGCGCTTTCGCAAGCTGAACGAGGACGTGGCTTTCGTCACTTCCCCGGCGCTCTACCGCGAGTATACCACCACCCGCGTGCTGGTGATGGAGCGCGTGGACGGCATCGCCATCGACGACCGGGACGCGCTGGTCGCCGCGGGCTACGATCCCGCCGAAATCGGCGCGAAGCTGGCGGACAACTACGTTCGCCAGATCATGACCGACGGCTTCTTCCACGCCGACCCGCACCCGGGCAACCTGCGCATCCGCGACGGCAGGATTGTCTGGCTGGACATGGGCATGATGGGCAGCCTCAACGACCGGCAGCGCAGCATGATCGGCAAGGCCATCACCGGCGTGGCCCGGGGCGACATCAACCTCTGCCGCGATGCGGTGCTGAATCTGGGGGAATTCCACGGCGAAACCGACCGCCGACAGCTCTACCGCGACATCGAAACGCTGCTGGAGCAATACGGCTCGCTGGATCTGGGCAGCATGGATCTGGCCAAGGTCTTTGAGGATCTGACCGAGGTGATGAAGCGCAACGGCATTTCCATGCCCGGCAGCCTGACCATGCTGGCGCGCGGTCTGGCCACCGTAGAGGGCGTAGTCGCCGACCTGAACCCGGACATCAACGTCATGAGCGTCGTCAGCGCCCGCGTGGGCAGCGAAATGTTCAGGAACGTTGACTGGCGCGCGGAGCTGGCGCAGGACGTGCGCGCGGTCTATGAAAGCGCGCACAAGTCGCTGGAAATTCCCTCGCTGATGGCCGATCTGCTGCGCACGGGCCTCAAGGGCGAGGCCAACGTGTGCGTCGAGCATCACGCGGGGGAAGATTTGGCGCGCCTGCTGCGGGGAATCGCGCTGGAAATCTGCGCCGCCATCATCGTCGCCGCGCTGGTGATCTGCGGCGGACTGATGTTCCGCGCCGCGCCCGCGCAAACGCCCTGGGGCAGCGTCGTCTGCTTTGCGCTCTCCGCGCTGATCCTCGGCGGCGTTTTCTGGCAGAGACGCAAAAAGAAAAAATGAACTCAAGGGAACACCGCACAAATGAGGCGGTTGGCCGGCGAATGGATTTTTCGTCAGATGCAAATGCAAATTCCGAAGGTTTACTGGAGGTAAATCGAGGAATCTGCATGCCACAGATGGCGGAAAAGACAGAGCCAGACGCACCGCCGAATTGTGCGGTGTTGCCTTAAGCCGCAGACTTCGAAAGTGAAGCCCGCGGCTCTGTTCTGTGCAGAGGCGGGAGCCCCTTTTACGGGACTCCCGCCATAAATTCACTTTACCTTTTTGCCGTTGATGTAGGTCGACAGAATCCGGGTGCTCAGCTGGAACAGGTCGCCGTCGGTCAGCACCACGTCCGCGTCCTTCCCCACCTCCAGCGTGCCCACGCGATCGGCCACGCCGATGTGCTCAGCGGGATAGATGGTGATGGCTCTGAACGCCTCAAAGGGATCCATGCCGCTGTTGACCGCCATCGCCGCGCAGAAGCGCAGGTGCTTCTGCTCCGTCACCGGGGAATCGGTGATGATGGACACGTGGCAGCCGGCGCGGTTCAGGATGCCCGGCGTCTCCCATGACTTGTTCTTCAGCTCGATCTTGCTGGGCTGGCCGAAGGTCGGGCCCACCGCCAGCGGCACGTTGGCGCGCACCAGCTCGTCCACGATCAGCGCGCCCTCGGTCACATGCTCCAGCGTCAGCTTCACGCCGAATTCCTTGGCGATGCGCACAGCGGTGAGGATGTCGTTGGCCTGATGGGCGTGGGCCTTCAGCGGCATCTCGCCGCGCATGACCGGCAGCAGCGCGTGCAGCTGGAGATTGAACGCCGGCAACTTGCTCCGGTCGCCGTCGGCCGCGTCGATCTTCTCCATGTATTCCCGCGCGCGGAAGAGAATCTCGCGCAGCTTGGCCGCGGTGGACATGCGGCTGGTGATGCTCTTGTCGCGATAGCAGCGCTTGGGGTTTTCGCCGAAGGCGCACTTCATGGCGGCCTCGGGCCTGATGCACATGTCATCGATGCAGGCGCCCATGGGCTTGAACGCCGCGAAGGTGCCGCCGATGACGTTGGAGCTGCCGGGGCCGGTGCACAGCGTGGTCACGCCGCCCAGCGCAGCGTCGTGCAGCGACTCGTCGAAGGGATTGATGCCGTCGATGGCGCGCAGCTGAGGCGTGACCGGGTCGGTGTACTCGTTGTAGTCCTGTCCCTCGTAGCCGATGGCCCAGCCGTCAAGGCCGATGTGACCATGGGCTTCGACCATGCCCGGCCAGACGTCCATGCCGGCCGCTTCGACGATCTCCGCGCCGTCAGTCGCAGTCAGATTGGCCCCGATGGCCGCGATTTTGCCGTCGCGCACGAGAATGTCCGCCGCATAGGCTTCAGGATGAACGGCGTCGTGAATGCGGCCGCCGCGAATCAGCATTTCCATTTTTCTTCCTCCCGTCAGTTTTTCAGGCTGTGCAGCGGCGCAGGAATGCGGCCGCCGCGATGGATGAACTCCGCGGCGCTGAACTCGCGCAGCGGAATGACCGGCGCGCGGCCCAGCAGGCCGCCGAATTCCACATTATCGCCCACCTTGGTGCCCGGCGCGGGAATGACGCGCACGGCGGTGGTCTTGCAGTTCACCATGCCGATGGCCGCCTCGTCGGCGATGATGGCCGAGATGGTCTCCGCCGTCGTGTCGCCGGGAATGGCGATCATGTCCAGACCCACGGAGCAGACGCAGGTCATGGCCTCCAGCTTCTCCAGCGACAGCGCGCCGCGCTCGGCCGCGTGGATCATGCCGATGTCCTCGCTGAGCGGAATGAACGCGCCGGACAGGCCGCCCACATGGGACGAAGCCATCACGCCGCCCTTCTTCACCGCGTCGTTCAGCAGCGCCAGCGCCGCCGTGGTGCCGTGAGTTCCGCAGACCTCGAGGCCCATTTCCTCGAGAATGGCCGCCACGGAATCGCCCACCGCCGGCGTGGGCGCCAGCGACAGATCGACGATGCCGAAGGGCACGTTCAGCCGCTTGGACGCTTCCAGCGCCACCAGCTGGCCGATGCGCGTGATGTGGAAGGCCGTGCGCTTGATGGTCTCCGCCACGTCGTCGAAGGGCCTGCCCTTCACGCTCTCCAGCGCCACCTTGACCGCGCCGGGGCCGCTGACGCCCACGGAAACCGCGCAGTCGCCCTCGCCCGGGCCATGGAACGCGCCCGCCATGAAGGGATTGTCCTCCACCGCGTTGCAGAAAACCACCAGCTTGGCGCAGCCCAGTCCGCCCTTGTCCGCCGTGCGCGCCGCCGTCTGCTTGACGACCTCGCCCATCCTGCGAACCGCGTCCATGTTGATGCCCGCGCGGGTGGAGCCGACGTTGACGGAGGAACACAGGAAGTCCGTCGTGCTCAGCGCCTCGGGAATGGACTCGATCAGCCGCAGGTCGGCCTCGGTCATGTCCTTGTGCACCAGCGCGGAATAGCCGCCGATGAAGTTCACGCCCGTCTCCTTCGCCGCGCGATCCAGCGCCAGCGCCACTTTTTCCGGATGACGAACCGCGCCGGTGATCAGCGCCACGGGGGTCACGGAGATGCGCTTGTTGACGATGGGCACGCCGAATTCGCTCTCAATCTGCTCGCCTGTCGCCACCAGATGCTCTGCGCGCCGGGTAATCAGGTCGTACACGTTGTCGCAGAGCTTCTTTTCGTCGTCGGTGACGCAGGAAAACAGGGAAATGCCCATGGTGATCGTGCGCACGTCCAGCTTCTGGTGATCGATCATCTGAAGGGTCTGGAGAATTTCAGAGGTCTGAATCATCGCTCGTCCCTCCTTAAATCTGATGCATCGCTTCGAAGATTTCGCTGCGCTGCACGCGGATCTCCACGCCCAGCTTCTGGGAAAGCGCCTCAAGACGCGTCTTCAGCGTCTGAAAATCGCACGCCTCGTCGGAGATGTCCGCAATCAGAATCATCGTGAACAGCCCGGAGACGATGGTCTGGGAAATGTCCAGCACGTTGACGCTGCACTCGTACAGCTCGTTCGTGACCTTCGCGATAATGCCCTTCTGATCCTTTCCGAGAACGCTGATAACCGCTTTTTTCAACTCGCTCATGGTTGTTGCCTCAATTCTTATAGGATGGGTTCATTATACTCCTTCACAGGCGGACTTTCAACCTGTTTCCAGTAAATTTGTGCGTCTGAGACGCACATAAGCCAGAGAGCCTGCGCGTGACCGCGCAGGCTCTCCCTTTTGCTGATTCTCAGATCTCCAGATAGGAATCGGCGTAGAGGTTGTTGTTCTTGATGATGTCGCAGGACTTGATGGTCTCCATCAGCCGCAGGTCGCAGGGGTTGACGATGGCGGAGGTCAGGCCCTGCATCATGGCCATGGCGACCATGGCGCTGTCCATGATGGGACGGATGTGCTTGGGCATGCCGTTGGAGTTGTTGGACAGGCCGCCGGTGGAGTTCAGGCCCATGTCGGTGAACATCTTGATGGCCTCGAGAACCTCAAGCTGCTTATCCTGCATGCCCTTGATGACGAGGAACAGCGGGTCGAACCACAGATCCTCGGACTCCATGCCATGCTCCAGGCCGCGCTCGAGCATGTTCTGGCAGTGCATCATGCGCTCGTCGTTGTCCGCGGCAATGCCGTTGGCAGAGCACAGCGCGATGACGATGGCGTCGTTGGCGGCAGCCAGATCGATGCGGTCGATGCGGTCGCCCGCGTCGGCGGAATTGACGATGGGCTTGCCCTTCTGGCGGTTGTAGACCTGGATGCCGGCCTCGATGGCCTTCATGTTGGCGGTGTCCAGCGCCAGAGGCACGTTGTCAAAGTTCTCCTGCAGCAGCTTGACGGCCCACTGCATCAGCTCTTCGCCGTCGTTCTCGGCGGGGCCGATGTTGACGTCCAGATAGGTCGCGCCCGCGTCCAGCTGTTCCTTGGCGCGCTGCAGAATCGGGGCGGGATCGCGCTCGGCCATGGCCTTGCGGATGACGGGGGAAATGCAGTGAATGCGCTCACCGATGGTAATGAACTTTGCCATAGTAATTCGCTCCTTTATGTGTGTCGTTTTCTTGCGACAGACAGCCGGCCGCGCGGAAAAAGCCGCGCAGTCGGCCACCATTCGTCAGTCTTTGAAGTCCTTGATGAACTTCACCAGCTGGACGGCCTCCATCGGGCCGACGACGATCTTCCAGCCGGGCAGCTTGGCTTCGATCTCGCCCTTCATCACGGCGACCTTGCCGGGGATGATCAGGGTGCGGGACTTGACCTTGTTCTCGATGTCGTACTCGTCGAAGAACTTCTTGATGGTGCCAGCGGAGAACTTGCCGGCCGCCCACGCGGTCAGAACGGACATGCCGCTCGCGTCGGAGATCAGCAGGTTGACGGGGCACTTCGAGCGCTCGTACTCGCCGGAGACCAGGAAGTAGGTCAGCGCGAAGTCGACGGTCAGAGAGCAGACGGAGTTTTCATCCGCGCCGTTGAGCGGGTAGATGCCCGGCGCGACCTTCATCGGCTTCTGAGGATCGGTGTAGATGTTCTGACGCAGGCCGCACAGCGCCAGCGCCTCGGCGTAGCCGAACTTGTCCATCACGAGGATGGAGCCGTACTTCAGCGTAAACGCCGCCGCCAGAGCGGTTTCCATGTGCGCGTCGCCGTCAGCCAGCTTGGCGATGTTGACGATGGACGGATAGCCGAAGGTGCGGTCGCCGTCCTTGAGGTTGGTGCGGCGCACCAGCACGGCGTTGGCGAAGGTCTCCTTCGCGGTCTTGCCGGTCACGTCGATGATGAGCTTCTTGTTGCCCTTGCCTTCCAGCGCCTTGATGTTGTCATAGATCTCGGAAAGATCCGCGCCGGACACGCCCAGAACCACGCCCGCCTCGGTGGCGACCGCGTTCATCGCGTCGAGATTGTCCTTGTTCGCGCCGTTCAGGATGGGCTTTTCGGCCTTGCAGACCTCCAGCGCCGCCTTGGCGACTTCCGCGTCCGCGCAGTTGAGGATCAGCGCGCGGCCGGCCTCCATGGCCTTCTTCACCAGCGCGACGTACTTGTCCGCGCCATTGTCGGCGTAGTTGAGGAACAGGAACTCGGCGTACTCACGCTCTCCGATGCGCTCATAATCGACCTTCTTGATCTCTGCCAGCTTGGCGTCCAGCTCCGCGTCGTCCATGCAGGAGCACAGCGCGCCCGCGAACAGGTTCTTGCTGACCAGCGTCTTCTCATGACGGAACAGCACAGTTTCGCCGCCCAGCTTGTGAGCGTTATCGCCGGCGCCGACTTCGATGGTCTTCATCAGGGGCGCGGTGGCCTCGGACAGAGTCGCCAGCGCGTCGGCGGACATGTAGGGGCATTTCTCGATGGAAACCGCGCCCTGCGCAACCTTCATGGCGAACGCCATACAGGTGGGGCTGCCGCATTCCTTACAATTCTTCTTGGGGGTCAGCTTAAAGATGTCAAGACCTTTCAGTGCCATGGTAATATTCCTCCTTCCCTGCTTACATCAGGCTGTCGATGAACTTGGAGATCGTAGCGATGGAAGCGGGATGCCTCATGATAACCACATTGGAACCACCCACCAGACAGGCGGACGCGGTGCAGATTTCCATCTCGATGCCGCGCTCCTCGGACGGGCCCCATTCGGGAGCCTCGGCCTCGGGGAGAACCGCTTCCTTCGTGCCCCAGGTTTCGGGAGAAACGGGGGTCACGATGGGCATCTGGAGCATGGCGTCGTTCTGCGCCAGCGCGGCGGCCTTGACGCGATCCAGCGTGGAAGCCAGATACTCGTAGCCGTAACCGGCGGCGGAGGAGCCGAGGTTCATGCAGATGCTCGCGGCGGGCACGCCGAGCTGGGTCAGCAGAACGTTGAGCTGCTTGGCCAGGTTGATGTCCACGGCGGATTCCGCGCCGACCTTCTGATTGTAGGCCAGACCGGCGGAAGCGCCGACGTTCTTGTAGTTTTCTTCGCGGGAGGAAAGAACCAGAATGTTCTTGCCCTGCAGCGCGTCGGAGATCGCGTTGAAGAGCTGAGCGTCCTTTTCGATGTTCTTGCAGCCCATCACGAGGATCGGCATGGTCACGGCGTCGGCCACGGCCTTGGCGATCTCGACGCACTCTTCGACGGACTTGTTCTCGCCGTTGGGGTCTGCGCTCTCAAAGTGCAGGCAGATGGCGGATGCGCCCTCCATCGTCTCGGCGCGCTTTGCCATGTCGACGACGGTTTCGCAGCCCTCGTAGAACTTCAGCATGCCGGGATTGGTCTCGCCTTCCAGGGCGGTGTCGCGAATCTCGACGGCGATCTTGGGGCTGTTGGCGATGGGTGCGTCAAAGGTGTAAAACGGCAGAACATTTTCGCCGCCGATCACGATGCTCTTGTCGCCCGTGCCGAGGGTGACGGCATTGATCGAAGCATTGAACGCCTGCTTTTTCGGAGTGAAAGCCATAATCGTATCCCCCTAGTTAAAAGTGATCGTTGTTCAGAGTTGGAGCTTTTTCATCATTTCGCGCAGCGCTTCCTTGATCGGAGAATTCTCCGGCACCTTGGCGCTGGGTTTGCCCTCGCAGTCGGCCTCATAGACGGTTTCGTCCTGCGGAAGAACGCCGAGGAGCTTCAGCCCATGCTTCTCGATTTCCTCGCGGACGCCGTCGTTGAGCTGTCCGTTGGGCGCGCGGTTGACGATCAGCTGCATGGTTCCGGGGTTCAGCTCCAGCTCGCCCACCATTTCGGCAATGCGAGCGGCGGCCTGAACGCCCCGCCGGGAGCAGTCGCTGACGAGCAGCAGGGTGTCGACGTGCGGCAGCGTGCCGCGGCTGATGTGCTCGAGGCCCGCCTCGTTATCGATGACCATATACTTGTAGTTGTTGACATACTTGTCGATCTGCGTTTTCAGAACGCCGTTGACGTAGCAGTAGCAGCCCTTGCCCTGCGTGCGCCCCATGACGAGCATGTCGAAATCGTCCTCCTCGATGAGTGCTGAATTGAACTTGTACTCGGCGTACTCCTGCTTGGTCATGCCCGAGGGAATCGGGCTGACGGGCAGCAGCTCCGCGCGCGCCATCTCCTCGCGAATATCGCCCAGCGTGGTTTCCACCTCAACGCCGAGGACTTCGTTCAGATTGGAGTTCGCATCCGCGTCCACCACCAGCAGCGGGCCCATGCCCTTCTGGCAGAGGTAGTCGATCATCATGCCGCAGGTCGTCGTCTTGCCGACGCCGCCCTTGCCGGCCACTGCAATGATATGAGCCATTTTTCCCCTTTCCGGCGAGTCGCATGACCCGCCTGCCGTTTCTGTTCCGGGGCGCGGAGCCCCTCTCTGCGCCCCGGAATGAATTCAGCAAACCGCGTCCCCGCGTCGGCGGAGTTTGCCCGCCGGCGATGTGCGGCAAATTGGATCAGTCGACGTAATCCATGATGCCCGATTCCTTGACCAGGCGGGTCACGTCCTCATACTTGTTCAGCGCGTACAGGTGGATGCCGTCGATGCCGGCCACGCGGTACTCGTCGATGAGCTTGATGGTGTATTGCATGCCGGCTTCCTTGAACGCCGCCTTCTTGTTGGCGATGGACTCTTCGCTCTCGTTGGGCGCGAAGGGATTCGGGAAGATCCAGTGCTTGGAGATGATCTCGGACAGGGCGCGCGGCATGACGCAGCCATTGCGGGACAGCGCCATGTTGATGGTGGCGGCGGCGTCCAGCACGGGCATGATGCCCACGTCCACGGGCAGCCAGATGCCCGCGCCGCGGATGGCGTCCATCCACCAGCGGAACTGATCCATGTCCCAGCACAGCTGAGTCATGATGTAGTCGGCGCCCTCATCCTGCTTCTGCTTCAGGAAGGAGATGTCCGCCTCGATGCTGCGGCAGGCGATGTGGCCTTCCGGAGAGCCGGCGACGGCGATGGTGAACTTCTGGCCGAACTCCTTGCGGACGAACTTCACCAGCTCGGTGGCGTAGTGCAGGTCGCCGTTGGTGCCGGTCCAGCCGAAGGGGATGTCGCCGCGCAGGGCGAGCATGTGATCGATGCCGTGATCCAGATAGGTCTGCAGCTGCTCCTTGATGCCCTCCTTGGTGTTGGCCACGCAGGTGAAGTGGGTCACAGGGATGGCCTTGCCGTCCTTCTTGATCTTGTCGAGCACCTCGAGGTTCTTGCCGACGTTGGTTCCGCCGGCGCCGTAGGTGCAGGAAATATAATCGGGGTTCAGCTCGTACAGGTGGTCCAGCACGCCGCCTTCGGCGCAGAGCTTTTCCATGCCGGCATCCGTCTTGGGCGGGAACACCTCAAACGAAAACGCCATGCGATCCTTCAGGATTTCAGCAACGTTCTTCATGTATACTCCTCCTAAATCATATCAACCCAATGCATAGTTCTCAGAACTATATCATCATACGGATTTATGGTAGCACAAATGTGTCGCAAGTGCAAGCATCCTTGTCAAATTTCGCTTTAAATTCGAGTAAACACGTACTTCTGAACCATCCCGGAGCAGTCGGCAAAGACCGTCAGGTTGTCCTCGTCCTTCGTTTCGACCGTGAGCTTCAGGTCTTTTTCATCCCGGAGCATTTCGCGGACGGTCTGAACGGGATCGTCCGTCTCCACCTCGTCGAAGAAAACGTCCCGCATCTGATTGTTCGCGCATTCGTTCTGAATCTCGCGAACCACCTCGTAAAGCGCCATCGTCTCTCCCCCCTTCTCAGAATTGCGCAAAGAGCCGGCGAACGCAAACGCGGCCGCCGGCCCGGATGGAGTCCTTCGTCAATTCTTCGGCGCGACGATCACCGTGCCGCCGGTCAGATCGGCCGAGGCGACCTCGCCCGGGATCCTCTCCTCGCGGCCCATGATGTCGGTCAGCGTCACCACGCCGTCCTTGCACTCGATGAGCATGACGTTTTTCAGAATTTCATTTTCCGGCTTCTTGGAGCCGCGATAAACGGTGGACAGGCACATGAAAAATCGCTTCCCTTCTTTTATTTAGAAACGTTCATCGCCGCCAGCACGGCCGACAGGCGCATGTTGCCCTTTTCAAAATCGGACACCGCGGCCATGACCTGCTCGTAGGCGGTGTTGTCGCCCATGGCCTGAAGCTGCTTGGCCAGGCCCGCCAGCTCGTTGGCGTGGGCAGTGTTGTGGTTGACCATGTACTTCATCAGCGCCGCCAGCTCGGCCTTGGGATCGGCGCAGCCCGCGCAGCCGGCGCAGGCCTTGGGATCGCAGTGCTCGTGGCTGTGCTCATGCTCGTGGGTATGCTCGTGGTCGTGGGTATGCTCATGGTCGTGGGTATGCTCGATGCCGTGGGCATGCATATATTCGTGATCGTGCTCGTGATGCTCGTGTCCCATCTCGATTCACTCCTCTTTCCTCATTTTGTTTCGGTTCTGCTGAGATTATACAACAGTCCGCGCAATTTGTCAAAGCGTCGCCTTTCCCTGCGCGTCCACACTCAGCATACCGCGAAAAGGCCGTCTTTGCAAGCCTCCCCGGGGGATGCGCGGCGCGATTCTTCTTATTCATTTAACAGTCCGCCGCCGAATGCGCGTTGCTTTTCGCGGCATTCTATCGTACAATGGAATTTGAGGTGAAGCCCCATGTGCGACGAACACATCCACGATTCCTTTGAGGAACACGACCACGCCTATCTGCACGAGCATGGCATCGAGCACAGCCACGAGCACGGTCACGGCCATACCCACGAAAACACCAAGTCGGTGCTCAACCGCCTCTCCCGCGCCATCGGCCATCTCCAGTCCGTCAAGCGCATGGTGGAGGAGGGCCGGGACTGCTCCGAGGTGCTGGTGCAGATCGCCGCCGTGCGCTCGGCCATCGACAACACCGGCAAGGTCATCCTTCAGGATCACCTGAAGCACTGCATCGTCGAGGCGGCGCAGGAGGGCGACCGGCAGGCCATCGACGACCTGTGCAGGGCCATCGACAAATACATGAAGTGACCGGCGATTGTTAAATTGCGCAAACCCGTTGCAACTTTCCCCCATTGACGCTATAATTAAGCGTGAATGGGGGGGATTGTCGTTTTTGCCGAATCGGGCTGACGGGAAAAGATGCAGAATCTGTCAAATTTCGCCCGGATTCATTTCCATGGATTGTATGAGTAGGAATGGCGCGTCAAGTATCGGCGGATGGGAGGTTGCCGCCGGGCGAAGGAATTCTCGGATTCCGCGATGCCATTATCGCATCCGCTAACACAATCAGAGCCCTGCGAAGGCTTTTTCGCGGGCAATTTCATCCAAGGAACAACCTCCTCCAATCAGAATGGAGGCTTTTTTATGTCCAAAATCAATTCCACCAAGGCAAAGATCACCACTCGCGCACTGGTAACCATGGCTCTGCTGTCCGCCATCAGCGTCGTCCTCGCCCGCCTGATCATCCCCATGCCCAACGTGACCACGCGCTTCTCCATCGAAGCCGTGCCGATCATTCTGGCTGGCCATCTCTTCGGGCCCCTTTCGGGCGCGATCGTGGGCTTCGTGGCCGACTTTGTGGGCTGCCTGTTCTCCGGCTACGGCTACAACCCCGCGTTCTCCGTGCCGCCGATCCTCATCGGCCTGTGCGCCGGCCTGCTGCGGCCGCTGCTGTACAGGCGCGTGAGCTATCTGCGCGTGCTGGCGTCGTTCCTGCCGGCGGTGGTGCTGGGCTCCCTGCTGTGGCAGAGCTACTGGCTGTCCTTCTTCTACGGCGGCCGCACGTTCCTGGGCTTCCTGGGCGTGCGCAGCGTCCAGTTCGCCATCACCAGCGTCGTCAACGCCTTCGTGGTCTTCGCCCTGTTTAAGAGCAACGTGCTCAGCACGCTGCACCTCTGGCCGCCGGTCAATGCGAAAATCCCCGCCGAAGGCGTCAGCGAATCGGCGACCGAGGCTCAATAAAGACACAGTTTGATTCGAAAAGAGTGAGAAGCATGCGCATCGAAGAAGCACTGGAATACATCCACAACATCAACTGGAACTGGCTCAACGCGCTGCCCGGACTGAGCCGCACCGTGGAGCTGATGGAGCGCATCGGCAACCCGCAGAAGAAGCTGAAGTTCATCCACATCGCCGGAACCAACGGCAAGGGCTCCACCGCGGCGATGCTGGCCTCGATTCTTCAGAAGGCGGGCTACCGCACCGGACTGTACACGTCGCCCTACATTATCCGCTTCAACGAGCGCATGCAGATCAACGGCGAGCAGATTTCCGACGAGGAGGTCTGCGAAATTCTTCAGGAGATCCGCCCCGTGGCCGACGCGATGGCCGACCATCCTACCGAGTTCGAGCTGGTCACCGCCATCGCCATGGTCTACTTCCTCCGCCATCAGTGCGACATCGTCGTGCTGGAGGTGGGGCTGGGCGGCGAAATGGACGCGACCAACGTCATCGATCCGCCCGAGGCCAGCGTCATCGTGAACATCGGCCTGGATCACACCCAGGTGCTGGGCAGCACCGTCGAGGAAATCGCCCACACCAAGGCCGGCATCATCAAGCCCGGCTCGTCCTGCGTGCTCTACGGCCAGCAGCGCTCCGTGGAGGAGGTTATCGAGAAGGTCTGCGCCGAGCGCGGCTGCAAGCTGTATCGCGCGGATTACGCCGACGTGCATCCCCTCTCGGCCTCGCTGGAGGGCCAGCGCTTCGACTGGAAGAATCTCAGGGATCTGTCGCTGCCGCTGCTGGGCGAGCATCAGCTGCACAACGCCGCCACCGTGCTGACCACCATCGACGCCATCCGCGACCGCGGCTGGAACGTGCCCGAGCGCGCCGTGCGCGAGGGACTGGCCGACGTGCGCTGGCCCGGTCGGTTCGAGATTCTGCGCAGAAACCCCATGTTCATTGTGGACGGCGGGCACAATCCCCAGTGTCTCGAGGCGCTGGAGAACGCGCTTAGAACCTATCTGCCCGGCAGAAAGCTGGTGTTTCTGAACGGCTGCATGGCCGACAAGGACTACGGCGACATGTTCAACCACCTCGCGCCCTTCGCGCAGGAGTTTGTGACGGTCAGGCCCGGCAACCCCCGCGCCCTGTCCGCCGAGGAGCTCAGCCAGTACATCCGCAGTCATCTCGGCGCGAAGGCCACGCCCTGCACCACCGTCGCCGACGGCGTTCGCACGGCCATCGAGCACGCCGGAAAGGACGGCGTGGTCTGCGCCTGCGGCTCGCTGTACATGATCGGCGACATCGTCGCCGCGCTGGACACGCTGTAAAATTCACACACAAAAACGCGAGAGCGCCGATCGGCCTCTCGCGTTTGCTTTAGGATTGTCCTCACATGCGGAACACGCTGTTGGGAATGGGCGTGTCGTTTCGCGACAGCCGCCGCACGGTCAGGAACGCCGAGACGAACAGCGCGGCGATGTATCCATAAAACGCCCATCGATAGGCGCTGCCGTCCAGCATGGCCGTAAAGTCGTACAGTCCGTGCAGCAGCGCCGGGAACAGAAGCGCCATCGCCCGGCAGAACGCCGACGCGCCGCGGTTGCCGAAGCCGTCCTGTCGCTTGGCCGCGCCGTACCACGCGCCCATGAACACGCCGAAGCAGGCGTGGCCGGGAATGGCCGTCACCGCGCGCAGCACCGCCACATCCAGACCGTACATCATCACGTAGCTGATGTTCTCCCACAGCGCGAAGCCCAGCGACACGAACGCGCCATAGACCACCGCGTCGAAGCTGTAGTTAAACGCCGGCGAGTTCCACGTTCTCCCCTTCATCAGGAAATACTTGGAGCCCTCCTCGGCCAGTCCGACGATCAGGAAATTCTCCACCAGCTGATATTCCAGCGAATAGGGATCCATCCATCGCGGCAGCAGCCGGTCGCCCAGCCGCTCCAGCACGATGGCGATCATCGTGGCAAAGACACCGCGCAGAATCAGCGAGCCCAGCAGCTGCGGCGGCTCCTTTTCGCTCCGGTCGGCCTGATAAATCTTGACCAGCAGAAAAATCGCGGGCACAATCGCCGCCAGAATCAGAATTCGGTCAAAATAATAAAGAAAGAACATTTTTCTCCCTCCAACGCAGCATCCCTTTGGAACCAGTATACATTATAAGACATTTTTCGCCCGCGCGCATCGGACAATTTTCCCTTTCTGCCCATTCTTTGGGCATATGCGCAAAATTGACCGAAAAAACAGCGCTCTCACGCTTGAAATTTTGCCCGAAACCATGTATCATCAATGCATCGGCGAAGCGCACAGGTCTTTCCATGCATCCTTCGCCGGGCGCGCGGGGCATGCTGAACGCAGAGCCGCCGCGCAAAAAACGCAAAGGAGATCTTTCGCCATGAAACGCCTGAAACACTTCAAGATTTTCATTCTCGCCGCCGCGGCGCTGCTGGCCGCGCTGGGCGTGGTTCTCATCGCAAAGCCCGCGCTGTCCCCCACCGCCGTGTGCTGGATTCTGGGCGGAGTCTGCGCCTTTCTGGGGCTGAGCGAGCTTTCCCAGTATTTCAACCTCGGCCTTTCTGAGCCGTTCTACCGCTTCGATCTGGCCACCGGGCTGATCGGCGTGCTGGCGGGACTGCTGCTGATGCTCCATCCCTCGGGCGCGGAGGCGATGCTGTCCACCGTCGCGGGCATGTACGTCATCACCGGCGGCGTCTATTCCGTCCAGCAGGCGCTGGAGATTCGCCGCGGCGAATCGGGCTACTGGTGGATTCCGCTGATCACGGGCGCGGCGACGGCGCTGCTGGGCTTCCTCGTGGCGCTGAACCTGTTCCGCAATGTGGAATTCTCCATGCTCTTCCTGGGCGTCACGCTGATCGTCGCCGGCGTGGATCGCCTCGCCGCGTCCGCCTGCGCCTCGCGTTTTCTCAAGAAGAAGGGCGCATGAGGGCTGTGAACCATCAAATCTGCACAATATCTCGCCAATTATTGGAGGCACAGGCCGCAGCTTCTCTCCAAACGAAGCCGCGGCCTGTTTTTATTCCTTTTCCCGCTTCCGATACGCCGTAGGCGTGATGCCCAGCGCGTCGCGAAAGACCTCGCCCAGCCGCGCCGCCGAGGCGAAGCCCGACGACAGCGCCGTCTCCGTCAGCGAAAGCTCCGTGCCGCTGAGCAGCCGCTTGGCGTGGGACAGGCGCAGATCGCCCAGCACCTGCTGAGGCGATCGCCCCGTCTGAGCCTTGAAGATGCGAAACAGCTGGGAGCGGCTCAGCCCCACGAAGGCCGCCGCGTCCTCCACGCGGAAGTCCGCGCGCTGATAATTGGCGTTCAGCGCCCACATGGCCCGCTGGAAGCTGTCCGCGCCCGCGGCAGAACCGCGCTGGGGCGACGCGTCGTAGGCACTCTGGCCGATGTAGGCCATCAGCCGCAGCAGCCCGCCCAGCGCCGCCGCGCCGCTCTTCTGCAAAAGCGAAATGTCGTCGTAGATGCCGTAGGCGATTTCCAGCGCCTTGGGCGCGTATCTGCCCAGATCGAACACCGGATTCTCCGGCGTGCAGCCCGCCGACTCCGCCAGCTGCTCGGACATCGCCCCGGAAAAGCCCACCCACACGTAGTCCCAGGGCGTGACCAAGTCGGCGGTGTAGACCGTAACTCCATCCGGGAAGATCATGAACCCCTGCCCGGCCTTCAGCGCGTACTCGCGCCGCCCGTCGCAGAACACGCCGCAGCCCGACGCGACGATGTGCATCAGATGGTAGCCGCGCTTGGCCGGGCCATAGCGATGCCCCGGCGCGCAGGCCTCGCGCCCGCTGGTGTTGACGTACAGCTGTCCCCGGGCGGCAAAATCCGCCCCCGGCTGCTCGGACAGAATCCAGTCTCCAAACATACTCTGAGCCTCTTTTCGCGTCAGGCGGGAATGCTGTGCATTTCCATGCAGAAACCGGGAGCGCCCGACGCTCTCTCGTTCGTCCACGCACGCTTCCTTTGTCGATTCATTCGGCATAAATTGTCTGCAAACCCACTGTTTTGCATTCGCAGGACGGTGTTTCTGCTTTAAAGACCGCGCGGTCCCGGCGCATCCGGAGAAGCCGCGCGGTTTTTTATGCTCTTTTGGCGGCGTACGGGCCGAACTCCCGCCTGTGCGGATGGACGTAGGTTCTGTACATCTCCGCATCTGTCAGGAGATAGTATCCGAAGCCCGCCAGCACGTCGGCGCTCGGCGCTTCGTCCAGAAGCAAAAGCACCTGCTCGTCGGGCAGATAGAGCCGGCATTCGCCGCGGATGCCCTTACGGACACTCTCCGCTTCTTCGCCGGTCTGGTGGGGCGCAAAGTCCATGGAGAAGGCCTGCCAGAGCCAGCCCACGTGCCTGCGTCCCGAGAAGCACTGCCTCTTGGCCGCCCTGCGGTTTTCCTCGGGCACAAACGCGGCAAACCACCGCTTCGGATACGCGTCGGCCTCGGAAAAGTCCGCGCGGCGCGCGCACACGCCCTTTGCTTTAAGCGCCGCAATGGCTGCGTCCGCCGCGCGCAGCCGTGCGAGCGTCGCCCGGTCGCTTTCGTCCAGCGGCGCGGTCTCGAGCAGCTCCGGCCGGCGATGCAGCGTCAGCTCCAGCGACTGCTCGCGCCGCCAGGCCACGATGTCCGCATGGTTGCCGCCCAGCAGCACCTCAGGCACCGCGCAGCCGCGAAAATCCGCCGGGCGCGTGTACTGGGGGTATTCCAGCAGACCTGTGGTGAAGCTCTCGTCCTCACCGGATTCCGCGCTGCCCAGCACGCCGGGGATCAGCCGCGAAACCGAGTCCACTACCACCAGCGCGCCCAGCTCGCCGCCGGTGAGCACGTAGTCGCCGATGGATAGTTCCTCGTCGATGCACTCGTCCAGCGCGCGCTGATCCACGCCCTCATAATGGCCGCACAGCAGCAGCAGCGCCTCCTCCTGCGCCAGCTCCTCCACCACGCGCTGGGTCAGCGTCCGGCCCCGAGGGGAGAGATAGATGCGCCGTGCGCGATGCTCGGGATCCCGCGCGCGCACCGCGTCCACGATGGGCTGAGCGAACATCACCATGCCCGCGCCGCCGCCGAAGGGATAGTCGTCGGTGCAGCGATGCTTATTCTCCGTATAATCGCGGATGTTCGTCAGCTGTACGTCCAGCAGTCCCGCGGAAACGGCGCGGCCTAAGATGCTGCCGGACAGCATGGGCCGGAGCATCTCGGGAAACAGCGTCAGAATGTCAATCTTCATCGAACACCGCCACCTCGTCCAGCCGCGCGCCGTCCAGCAGCATCTCCCCCGCCTCCAGATCCACGCGGGCGACCACACTGCGCAGCGCGGGCACGAGCACCTCGCCCATCGGCCCGCGGAACACGTACACGTCGTTGCCGCCGGGCTGCATCACGTCCTTCAGCGTGCCCAGATCGCGCCCGTCCGTCGCCACGCCGTGCAGGCCGATCAGGTCGCACAGGAAGGTGGAGTCCTCGTCCAGCTCCACCGCGTGGGCGCGGTCGATGTAGACCAGCTCGCCGCGCAGGTGTTCGGCAGCGTTGCGGTCGTCAATTCCCTCCATATTGAAAAACACCGCGTCGGGCGACACGCGATTGACCGTCAGGCGAATCGGCTCGTAGACGTCGCCGCGCTTGAGATAGGCCAGCTCCAGTCCCTCGAAGCGGGAAAAATCGCAGGTGATGGGCCGCAGCTTCAGCTCGCCGCGCACGCCCTGCGGCTTGGTGATCTCGCCGATCACCAGATGAGTATTGCGCATGGATGGTTCCTCCGCTCGTAAGTCTCCTCTTATTTTATCAAAAAAAGCCGCTTCGAGCAAGGGATTTTCCCAAAAGAAACGCGTCACCGTCAATTTTTCAGGCTGAATCTGCATGTTGACAGAACGTGGAGAATCGTGCTATAATAACGGCAGGAAGGGATGACGTTTCGGGAAAGGCTTCTCCCTCCGTTGTTACAGAGGGCCGCCTACCAGTCAGTGCTGGATGGCGGCCTTGCTTTTACTTTTTCTTCTTGTCTTTCATATCGCGACCGAATTTGATCGCTTTCAGCACAAGAGAGGCAATCATAATGACCACGGAGATAATCTCGAAGTCAGACATGATCTCACCTCCTTCAACTTTCGTATTCAGAGGTGAAAAGCCAAGCGCCATCTGTTTCCTTCCTGCCGGGAACCCGAAGATTCCACTTGGATTATAACACAGCGCGATGGGGTACGTCAGATTATGTTTTTCCAACCAATTTCTCTGCAAAAGAACATATCCATCCCCGATGGGAATTCTTTCAGGCGGACAACAAATGCCCTTGGCGGACAACAGGCGGACAACAAATTCTCGCGAAAAATCGTTGTCCGCCAAATGGGCTGTTGTCCGCCTAACCCCTTTTCAAGCGGACAACGGGCGGACAAGAACACGATTTTGACCACCCTGTTGTCCGTGTTGTCCGCCTTGTCCGCCAAGCCCGCAAACCCTTGATATGTCGGGCTTTTCAGGGCGGACAACAAACATGTAAAAATACACACCACCGGCGGACAACACCATAGGGGAAAATTCTTCTTCTTTTTTTTATTTGTATATAGGGCGGACAGATACACACCACCATGCCCCCTCCGGCTGTTCGCAGCTGGGAGGTGGTCATTTTTGATATGCCCCTCTTTCGCACAGAAACGCCCCTGTGAGCCGTTCTGCGTTTGGGTGGGCAACGGGAGCGAAAACGGCTTGGAAGAGCAGGGCGGTGGCAAGGCGTGACGCGCTGACCATGTTCGTGACCTCGCGAAAATGGTGGGCGTCATCTTCGTGGGGTCATGCCGATGTTTTGTCGACAGCGGCAAAACATCGGCATGAGAAAAGCCCCGCCGCTGGTGTGCGGCGGGGTGAATGCGGAATGATAGATTCAAGGTGCTATACTCGATAGAAATACCAGCCATCCGCTATCGGCTTTACCAGATACCAGTCTGGGAGACGAGTAATATCATTGGTGTACAAAAGTCCATATGAAGTAGTTCCCATAATTGCGTCATTGTATTCGACGAAAAGCATTCCATTATTCACGCATACAGTTCTAATGCCTATCGCTTGCAATTCGGTCGGGAGCGGCATTTTATCTACCGAGATGAGCAGAGTTCTTAACGGGGCTTCTCCAAGATTTGATTCGTTCATAATTTCTGAAAGAATCTCTTTGTGATTCTCATAGTCATAGAAGACTCTCTTTTCGGCTTTGTACGTTGCAATTGTTGGCAAAACATATGCGAACAAGGCAAATACTTTCGCCTATCCTTGCCAATATCTATCTGCACGAATTGGATATGTTTGTGGAAAAACTGAAAAAGGACTTCTACAAATCGCCGGAAGCGCAGTACACACGTGAATACAACCGGATTCGCGCAAGAGTCGGAAAACTGAATAAGAAAATTGCCAGTGCAGAAGGCTCAGAGAAGATTGCCCTTGTAGCGCAGTGGAAAGAGGAACGGCAGAAGCTGCTGCACACACCCTCTCGCTCCCAAACAGATAAAGAAATCAGATATGTAAGATACGCTGACGATTTTATCATTGGAGTAAGAGGAACAAAGGAAGACTGCGCTCAGATAAAAGAAGCACTGAAAGCTTTTATCGGCAATGCGCTGAAAATGGAATTGAGCGATGAAAAGACGCTCATTACCCACAGCAGTGAAGCAGCCAGGTTTCTGGGGTACGATATCCGCATACGCAGAAACGAAACAACAAAGAACGTTGGCGGACTTCCGCGCAGAGCGTTAAACAATCAAACCGAATTGCTCATCCCCTTGCAGGACAAAATTATGAACTTCCTGTTTTCGCATGGCGTTATCATGCAACACGAAAACGGAACGATTGAACCTGTCAAGAGAGCGCAGTTGGTCTGCCTAACTCCTTTGGAAATCGTCGAAACGTATAACTCTGAACTTCGCGGGATGTGCAACTATTACGGTATTGCAAGTAATTTCAAGGACTTACACTATTTTTCTTATCTCATGGAATATAGCTGTCTGAAAACTTTAGGCGGTAAACACAAGATGACGATAAGCAAAATAAAGCAGAAGTATGCTGACGGGCATGGTGGATGGGCTATTCCGTACACCAAAAAGACGGGCCCGGCTCTCAGATACTTCGCAAACTATCATGACAGCAAGGTCAATGCGAAATCTTTTAAATTGACATGCCAAGATAGCATTTGCAACAGATTTCTACAGTTTAGAGGTTCTGTGAATTCCCTTGAAAGCAGGCTCAAAGCCAAACAATGCGAACTGTGTGGAAGCACTACTGCCGATCGATACGAACTTCATCATGTACATAAGGTTAAAGACCTTAAAGGTAAGGCTGAATGGGAACGCTGCATGATCGCAAAGCGGCGAAAGACTCTTGTGGTATGTTATGACTGCCATTTAGCTATCCATGGGAAAACGAAAAGGTTAACTGCTTCATCGAGTATTGATGGCGAGCCGGATGCACTGAGAGGTGCAAGTCCGGTTCTGGGAGGGGACTGCGCAAACCTGCCTCAGACATGAGGCAAGGCGGCGTTTTCCTACTCTACTTTACCGCGGCGAAAGGTGCGACTTTCTTGCAGAGCGTGTACGAGCCGGTCTTTTCGACGGGCGGCTGATATGTCCTTCACTGCTTCCCACTTCCCGCGCGGCATAGCGCTGCGTGGGGATTCCTTCATATTATATAGGAGGTTCCGATCATGATCACCTGTACTCTCAAGGATAAGAAATACGCGGTGGATTTCATCTCCGGGCGCGCGCTGCGAGAGATGGAACCCGCGGCGAAAATGTATGCCAAAATCGTGGCATTGTCCAACGCTGCGGTAAAGGGCGAAGAAATTCCCCAGGAGCAGCAGATCAGCGTCACCGACGCGATGGACGTGATGATCCGCTGGTTCTGTCTGCTTTTCGGGAATCAGTTCAGTCCGGACGATGTGCTGGATGGCTATCCTGTGGATCGCCTGATGCACGACATTGCGCTGGCGTTGATGGCCGTGCAGACCCAAACCACCGAAATTCTCAGTCAGTTCCCTACGAAGGCGGCGAAGGAACCGGCGAGTCCGCCGAAAACGGCGGAAGAGATTCCACTGTTCTGACGCTGCCTGAATTCATCTATTCCACCTACAATTCGCTCTTGGAATCCGGCTGGCGCATGGATGAGATCGACCGCATGGATATGCCGGGCTTTCTGAAGATTCGGGCATGGAACGCCAAACGGGAGCAGGAAAAGAAAGCACCTCGCCAACGCTACATTGACGAGGTGTGGACGGAACTGAAACCGTAGCGTTATAAGCGCTGATAATCAAACATGCTCGTGATGGCGTCGGAAATATCAATGATGTCAAAGTAGTGACTCGCGGGCATCTTGGAAAAGCGTCTGGTTGCCAGATCGATATACTTCAGCTGCTCGCAGAGCACATAGCCTTCTGTGGAAGAATTCTTAAGTTTGATGTGCAACGGCCCCTCTGCAGCGCTGCGTACAACGGGACAGCAGAAGGCGGTCGCCGAATATGAAAAGGCGCTGGCCGTCGCGAAGGAACAGCTGCAGGCCGCCCAGCAGGTCAACGATCCGGATAAAATCCGCGAAGCTGCCGATGCGGTGCAGGATGCGGAGACCGCGCTCAACAATGCCCGCGCTGCGGTAAAGCAGACGCAGGCGGACATTGCCAGCTGCAATAGAGAGTTGAAGACAGCGCAGTCCGAATGGACGAAAGCCGGGAAAAGTCTGGAGTCCTTCGGCAAATCCTGCGATAACGTCAGCAAAAATCTGAACAAAGCGGGAAAACTGCTCTCCACGACGCTGACCACGCCCATCGTGGCGCTGGGCACGGCGGCGATCAAGTCCTCCCTCGATTTTGAATCCTCCTTCACGTCTGTCCGAAAGACCATGGATGCGACGGAAGCGCAGTTCGACCAGCTGGCGGCTACGTCGAAGAAAATGTCCACGGAGATTGCCGCGGGCACGGACGAAATCAACGAAGTCATGGCGGCGGGCGGTCAGCTGGGTGTGGCTACGGAACATCTTTCCGACTTTACCCGCGTCATGATCGATCTGGGCAATTCCTGTGAGGACCTGAACGCCGGCGATGCCGCGACGACCATCGCGCAATTTGCAAACATCATGGGCACCAGTCAGAGCCAGTTTTCCAACATCGGCTCCACGCTGGTCGATCTGGGCAATAATTTCGCCACAACAGAAAAACCCATCATGGAGATGGCGCACCGCATGGCCGGCGCTGGCAAGCAGGTGGGCCTGACCGAAGCGCAGGTGCTGGACTTTGCGGCGGCACTGTCCTCCGTGGGTATCGAAGCCCAGATGGGCGGCTCTGCTTTTTCCAAAGCCTTGATCAAGATGGAAGTTGCTT
>ERZ780195.420-NODE-420-length-43022-cov-15.004166_pt1 | contig 43022 bp, 41 predicted proteins | sample MGYA00511017_ERZ780195 | MGnify/ENA primary metagenome ERZ780195 (study PRJEB29588, sample SAMEA2159974) | human gut metagenome | biome: human gut; feature: human-associated habitat; material: faeces | place: Denmark | collected 2008/2010 ...
GCGGGCCACGGCTTCGACCGCTCCGGCGGCTCGGGCTATTACTCCGGCCGCGGAACCGGCGCGAAGCCCGCCGCGCCGTCCAAGCCCGGGCTGGGCATTCCCGGCGTGCAGAAGGGCTTCGGCGGCTTCGTCGGCTCTCAGGCGCGCTCGGCCAAACCCATCGCCCTGTTCCGCGTGGGCGACCGGGTCATTCACCGCTCCTTCGGCCGCGGCCGCGTGGTGGAGGTCATGGGCGCGGGCGAGGAACAGCGCGTGCGCGTCGCCTTCGACGGCAGCGTGGAAAAGGTCTTTTCGGCGAGCATCGCGCCGATTGTCAAGGTCAGCGAATAGGAGAGATTGCAATGAACATGCGCGAGCTGGTGGATTGGCTGAACGAAACCGCCTATCAGTATTACACGCTGGACGATCCCACCGTTTCGGACAGGGAATGGGACGAGAAATACGACGAGCTGGTGCGCATGGAGCGCGAGACCGGCGAGCGTCTGCCCGACTCCCCCACCCGCCGCGTGGGCGGCGCGGTGCTGCCCTATTTCGAGCCGCACGCGCATCTGGCCCGGCTGTGGAGCATGGACAAGGCGCAGTCGGTGGACGCGCTGCGGGACTGGGCGCGGCGCGCGGAAAAGCTGCGCGCCGAGGCAAACGCCGATCTGCCCGCGCCCGAGTACGTGGTGGAGCACAAATTCGACGGTCTGACCATCAACCTGACCTATGAAAACGGCCAGCTCGTGGGCGCGGCCACCCGGGGCAACGGCGTGGTCGGCGAGGAGATTCTGCCGCAGGCGCGCACCATTCGCTCCATTCCGCTGAGCGTGCCCTTTCGGGGACGGATGGAGGTACACGGCGAGTGCTTCATGCGCATCTCCACGCTGGAGGCCTACAACAAAACCGCCAAGGAGCCGCTCAAAAACCCGCGCAACGCCGCCGCCGGCGCGCTGCGCAACCTCGACCCCGCCGTCACCGCCGCGCGCCGCCTGGACGCGTGCTTCTACGACGTGGGATATATTGAAGGAAAAGCCTTCGCCAATCAGCGGGAAATGATGGACTTTCTGAGTGAAAACCGCTTTCCCGTGTCCGACTGCGAAATCTACTGTCCCACGCTGGAGCGCGCCATCGAGGCCGTGCGCGAAATCGAGCAGACCCGCGGCGATCTGGACTACATGATCGACGGCGCGGTGCTCAAGCTGTGCGATTTCGCCACCCGGGACGCGCTGGGCTTTACGGACAAGTTCCCGCGCTGGGCCGTGGCGTACAAGTTCGAGGCCGAGGAGGTCACCACGCTGCTCACCGACGTGACGTGGCAGATCGGCCGCACGGGCAAGCTCACGCCGCTGGCTCACGTGGAGCCGGTGGAGCTGGCCGGCGCGACGGTGCGACGCGCGACGCTGAACAACTGGACGGACATCCAGCGCAAGCGCGTGCGCATCGGCGCGCGGGTGTGGATTCGCCGCTCCAACGAGGTCATCCCGGAGATCATGGGCCGCGTGGACGAGTTCGAACCGGGCGAGCGCGACGTGGAAAAGCCCGCCGTCTGCCCCGAGTGCGGAAGTCCGCTGGAGGAGCGCGGCGCGCACCTGTTCTGCCCCAACCGCGACGGCTGCAGACGGCAGATCGTCATGCGCCTTTCCCACTTCGCCGGGCGCGACGCCATGGACATCGATACCTTCTCCGAAAAGACCGCCGAGCAGCTGGTGGACGCAGGGCTTCTGCAGGAGGCCGACCAGCTCTATCGCCTGACGGCGGAGCAGCTGACCGGGCTCGACCGCTTCGGCGAAAAGAAGGCCGCGAAGCTCGTCGCCGCCATAGAGGCCAGCAGGCATCGCCGGCTGGACGCGTTCATCTACGCCATCGGCATTCCCAACATCGGCGTGAAAACCGCCCGGGATCTGGCCGAGCGCTTCGGCTCGATGGACGCGCTGCGCGCCGCCACCGCCGAGGATCTGACCGGGATGGACGATGTGGGCGAAATCGTCGCCGAATCCGTGCGCGGCTTCTTCGCCGACCCGGCGAACCGGCGGCTGGTGGACGCGCTGCTGGCCGAGGGCGTAGTCCCCGAAGCGCCGCAGCGTCCCGCCGAGGGCGGCGCGTTCGAGGGCATGACCGTCGTCGTCACCGGCACGCTTGCGTCCATGTCCCGCGCCGAGGCCGAGGAGGCCGTTCGTCAGGCGGGCGGCAAGGCCGCGGGCAGCGTGTCCAAAAAGACCAGTCTCGTCGTGTACGGCGAGGCTGCCGGCAGCAAGCTGACCAAGGCGCAGGCGCTGGGCGTTCCCGTGGCGGACGAGGCCGAGTTCCTGCGGCGGCTGGGCCGCGCCTGACGGCGATTAAATTTTGGAAAGTGGATGCAAAAGCACAGAAAGTATGCTATAATAACGGGAAAGATGGGAGGCGGCTGACAATGCTCAGCATGACCGGATATGGCCGCGCCACTTGCGAAACGGACGGCCGTCAGCTCACCATTGAGCTGAAATCTGTGAACCACCGTTTTCTGGATCTGTCGTTCCGGATGCCCCGGAACCTGATGTTTCTGGAGGACGACGTGCGCAAAGCGATCGCCGAAAAGCTCGCCCGCGGCCACGTGGACGTTTTCATGACCTATCGCAATCTGCGCTCCGACGCGCGCACGGTTCAGGTGGATCGCGCGCTGTTCGACGCGTATGCCCAGGCGCTGGATACCCTTGCCAACGGCGGATTGCGCGACGACCGCTCGCTGATGAGCGTGGCGCGCATGCCCGACGTGATGATCGTCACCGAGGCCGAGGAGGATCAGGACGCGGTGCGCGCGCTGATGCTGGAAACCATGGCGCAGGCGCTGGAGCAGCTGCTCGCCATGCGGCGGCGCGAGGGCGCGTCTATGGCCGAGGATCTGGGCCGCAAGGTAGACGCCATCGAGGAGATGACCCGGAAGATCGAGGCGCGCTATCCCGAGACGGTGGAGGAATACACCCGTCGGCTGCGCGCGTCTATTGAGGAGCTGATCGGCCAGAACGTGGACGAGACGCGCCTTCTGACCGAGGTGGCCGTCATGGCCGACCGCAGCGCCATCGCCGAGGAGACCGTCCGCCTGCACAGCCACATCCAACAGCTGCGCGAGACCTTCCAGCGGGAGGAGCCCATCGGCCGACGGCTGGACTTCCTCGTGCAGGAGCTCAACCGCGAGGTGAACACCATCTCGTCCAAGTCTCAGGACGTTCCCATCACCCGCTTGGCCGTGGAGTGCAAGGCGGAAATCGAAAAGCTGCGCGAGCAGCTGCAGAACGTAGAATAACGAAAGCACCGAAAGGAAGTCGTGAAAAGCCATGGCGAATCGTGGAAAGCTGTTCGTGATCTCCGGCCCCGCAGGCGCGGGAAAATCCGAAATCGTCAAGACCCTTCTGAAGAAGCACGATGATGTGAAGCTGTCCGTGTCCTGCACGACGCGCGCACCCCGCCCCGGCGAGGTCAACGGCGTGAGCTACCACTTCGTGACCGAGGAGCGCTTTCAGGAGCTGGTGGATCAGGATGCGTTCTACGAGTGGGCTCACGTCCACCAGAACCGCTACGGCACGCTGAAGTCCGCTGTGGAGGAGCAGCTGGCTCAGGGCCACGACCTCATTCTCGAAATCGACGTGCAGGGCTGCCTTCAGGCCATGAAGCAGAATCCCGACGCGACGGGCGTGTTCATCTGCCCGCCCAGCCGCGAGAACCTCGAAAAGCGCCTGCGCAACCGCGGCACCGAGACGGAAGAATCCATCCGCGTGCGGCTGGGCAACGTGGCCGGCGAGGTCTCTCAGGCCTACAAATACGACTACGTCATCATCCATCAGGACTGGGCCGACGTGCCCAACGCGCTGGACGTGGCGGCGGACGAGCTCTACGCCATCATCACCGCGCGCCGGCTGGAGAAGGACAACCGCGTCGAGTTCCTCGATCAGCTGTCCGCATCCCTGAGGAAGTAACCATTCGACATCAATATTAGGAGGAATTGCGCTATGATGATTGATCCGCCCATTGGCGAGCTGCTCAAGAAGGTCGACTGCCGTTACACGCTGGCCGTGGAGGCCTCCAAGCGCGCCCGCGAGCTGATCGGAGGCAGCATGCCCCTGATCGACACCAAGGAGTTCAAGCCCCTCAGCATCGCGATCGAGGAGATCAACCGCGGTCTGATCACCTATTCCCGCGAGGAAGAGGAGCCGGAGGAGAACTGAGATTCTTCGGAAATTTTGCATAAAACTTCAAAGAACACGCGGCGAAAACCCGATTTTTCCCTGTGAGGAGTCGGTTTTCGCTCGTTGTGTTCCTTGGAAACGGCGCGTATCGAGGAGGCGGACGGAATGTTGAACGGTCGAAAAATCGTCTTGGGCGTCAGCGGCGGCATCGCGGCCTTTAAGTCCTGCGAGCTGGTGAGCCAGCTGAAAAAGCGCGGCGCGCAGGTGCGCGTGGTACTCACCCGACACGCCTGCGAGTTCGTTCCCCCGCTGTCCTTCGAGACGCTCAGCGGCAATCCCGCCTACACCGACGGGCAGGATCGCAGGTATGAAATCGGCCACGTCGCGCTGGCCAAATGGGCCGACGCGATGGTCGTCGCCCCCGCAACGGCCAACATTCTGGCCAAGGCGGCCTGCGGCATCGCCGACGACCTGCTGTCCACCACGCTGGTGGCCAACGCCGCGCCGGTGCTGTTCGCGCCCGCGATGAACGCCGCCATGTGGCGAAACCCCGCCACGCAGGCAAACCTCGAAACCCTGCGCGGCCGCGGCGCGCATTTCGTCGGGCCGGAAACCGGCTTCCTCGCCTGCGGGGACGCGGACGTGGGCCGCATGTCCGAGCCGGAGCAGATCGTCGCGGCCCTCGACGCGCTGCTCGCGCCGAAGCACTCCGACCTTGCCGGACGCACGGTGCTCGTCACCGCCGGGCCGACGGTGGAGCGCATCGACCCCGTGCGCTTCATCACCAACCGCTCCACCGGCAAGATGGGCTACGCCATCGCCGAGGCGGCGGCGGCGCGCGGCGCGAAGGTGATTCTGGCCTCGGGCCCGGTCAGCCTCGCCGCGCCGAAGGACGTGCTTTTCGTCCCGGTGGAGAGCTCCGCGCAGCTGTGCGAGGCGGTACTTCACCACGCCGAAGGCGCGGACGCGGTCATTCAGGCCGCCGCCCCCGCGGACTTCACGCCCGACGTTTTCTCCGAGCACAAGATCAAAAAGACCGGCGACGCGCTGACGCTCACGCTCAAGCCCACGACGGACATCGCCGCCGCGCTGGGAAGGCGCAAGCGTCCGGGACAGGTGCTGGTGGCCTTCGCCGCGGAGACGCAGAATCTCGTGGAGAACGCCCGGAGCAAAATGGTCAGAAAGAACGCCGATCTGGTGGTGGCCAACGACGTGACCCGCCCCGGCGCGGGCTTCGGCGCAGACACGAACATCGTCACCCTCGTGACGAAGGACGCGTGCCGCGAGCTGCCGCAGCTTTCCAAGCGCGAGGTGGCCGACGCGATTCTCGACGAGGTATCCGCCCTCTGGAGCAGCGACCCATGCGATACTGCGAAGTAATCGTCGATCTGTCCGCCGAGGCTGTGGACCGCGTGTTCACCTACGCCGTGCCCGAGGGGCTGTCCATCGCCACAGGCTGGCAGGTGGAGGTGCCCTTTGGGCCGCGAACGCTGGAGGGCTTCGTGCTGAGCCTGAAGGATTCCTGCGACCTGCCGCCGGAGAAGGTTCGCTCCGTGCGCCGCGCGGTGCGAGACTATCCCGTGATCCTGCCGGAGCTTCTGGAGCTGGCCGTGTGGATGCACGAGCGGTATCTGTGCAATCTGGTGGACGCGCTTCGGCTGATGATTCCCGCGCCCATGCGCGGCGACCGGGTGCATGTGCGCACGCGGAGAATGGCGAGGCTGCTGTGGACGCAGGCGCAGGTCTCCGTCTTTGCGGCGGCCAATCCCCGGGCGAAGGCGCAGATCGAAATCCTGAACCGCCTGCTCGGCGGCGAAATCGAAGCCGCTCAGCTGTCGTCCTCGGCGCTGAAGGCGCTGGAGGGCCGCGGCGCGGTGCAGATCGGCGCGGAGGAGCTTCGGCGCACGCCCCACGCCCGTTTGGGCGGCGGGAAAAGCGCCGACCCGGAGCTGATGCCCGAGCAGAAGCGCGCCGTGGACGAGATGACGCAGGCACTGGAGCACGGCGGCGGGCGGTTCCTGCTCAACGGCGTGACCGGCAGCGGCAAGACCGAGGTCTACATCCGCCTCATCCGCCGGGCGCTGGAGCTGGGCAAGACCGCCATCGTGCTGGTTCCCGAGATCGCGCTCACCCCCCAGATGGTCTCCTGGCTGACGGCGCGCTTCGGCGACGAGGCGGCGGTGCTCCACTCCCGGCTCAGCGCCGGCGAGCGCTTCGACGAATGGCGGCGCATCCGCTTTGGCGAGGCGAGGGTGGTCATCGGCGCGCGCAGCGCCGTGTTCGCGCCGCTGGAGAATTTAGGCGCGATCATCGTGGACGAGGAGCACGAGCAGACCTATCAGTCCGACAACCGGCCGCGCTACGACGCGCGGGAGATCGCATGGCGCAGATGCCGGACTCAGAGCGCAGTGCTGGTGCTGGGCAGCGCCACGCCGTCCATCTCCAGCTACATGCGCACCATGCCGGGCGTGCGGCCCGAGAACCGGCTGACGCTCATCGAGCTTCGTCAGCGCGTGATGAACCGCCCGCTGCCCGAGGTGGAGATCGTGGACATGCGCGACGAGTTCGAGCGCGGCAACCACTCCATCTTCTCGGCAAAGCTCTCGGCGGCCATCCGGGAATGTCTGGACGCAGAACGGCAGGTCATGCTGTTTCTGAACCGGCGCGGCCACTCGTCCTTCGTCTCCTGCCGCTCCTGCGGCTTCGTGGTCAAGTGCGCCCAGTGCGACGTGTCCATGACCTATCATCAGGCGGAGAACGTGCTGCGCTGCCACTACTGCGGAAGCGAGCTTCCGCCGCCGAAGAAGTGCCCCCAGTGCGGCGGCGGCTACATCAAGTACTTCGGCGCGGGCACGCAGAAGGTGGAGGAAGAGGTGCGGCGGCTGTTCCCCGACGCGCGGACGGTGCGCGTGGACAACGACACCACCCGGGAAAAGGACGCGCACGAGAAGCTGCTGGAGCGCTTCCGCAGCGGCGCGGCCAACGTCATGATCGGCACGCAGATGATCGCCAAGGGGCTGGACTTTCCCAAGGTCACGCTGGTGGGCGCGGTGGCTGCGGACATGACGCTGAACCTGCCCGACTATCGCAGCGTGGAGCGCACCTTTCAGCTCATCACTCAGGTGGCCGGGCGCGCCGGGCGCGCGGACGATCCCGGCCGGGTAATCGTGCAGACCTACGAGCCGGAGCACTACGGCATTCAGCTGGCCGCCCGGCAGGACTACCGCGCGTTCTACTTCCGGGAGAGCGAGTTTCGCCGCAAGGCGCTCTACCCGCCCTTCACGGCCATCGCGCGCATCGTGTTCAGCGCGAAGGAACCCGAGGCTGCTCAGAAGGCCGCCGAGGAGGCCGAGCGCGGCCTGAACGAATATCTGGATGCGGCAAACGCGCGCCGGGACGTGGTGCAGATGCGCGCGGCGGAAGCGCCCATCAAGCTGCTGCGCGGCATGGCGCGCTGGCAGGTTTTTCTGAAGATGTATTTCAAGGGCGATCTCGACGGCGTATTCGAGAAGATGCAGGCGCTGGCCGACGCCGCCCCCGAGGGCGTTCGCGCCGAAATGGAAGTCAATCCGTCCAGCCTGTTCTGACAGAGAGCTGCGCCGGATTTCGCAAGAGAGGAATGTAAGCAAATGGCAATTCGAAAGATCGTTGTGCTGGGCGAGGACGAGGTGCTGCGCAAGCGCTCGCGCCGGGTGGACAAGTTTGACAAGCGCCTTCGGACGCTTCTGGACGACATGGCGCAGACCATGTACGACGCGGACGGCGTGGGTCTCGCCGCGCCTCAGGTGGGCATTCTGAAGCGCGCCGTGGTCATCGACGTGGGCGACGGGCTGATCGAGCTGGTCAACCCCGAAATTCTCCGCACCGAGGGCGCGGTGGTGGGCGCGGAGGGCTGTCTGTCCATTCCCGGCCGCCGCTGCACGGTGGAGCGCCCCGAAAAGGTGGTGGTCGCCGCGCAGAACCGCGACGGCAAGGCCATTCAGCTGGAGGCCGAGGGCCTTCTGGCCGTGGCCATGTGCCACGAAATCGACCATCTGGACGGCGTTCTGTACATCGACAAGATGATCGAGGACGTAACCGACCGCTACGAGCAGGACGAGGAGTAAGCCATGGCAAAGCGCAGCATTATCCGTCTGGGCGAGGACGATATTCTCCGGAAGCACTGCCGCGCCGTCGAGCGCTTCGACGACCGTCTGGCCGCGCTGCTGGACGACATGGCCGAGACCATGTACGCCGCCAACGGCGCGGGACTGGCCGCGCCGCAGGTGGGCATTCTGAAGCGCGCGGTGGTCGTGGACGCGGGCGGCGGGCTGATCGAGCTGGTCAATCCCGAAATCATCCGCGCCGAGGGCGCGCGCGTGGGCGTGGAGAGCTGTCTGTCCGTGCCGGATCGCTGCGGCACGGTGGAGCGGCCGGAAAAGGTCGCGGTGCGCGCGCAGAACCGCCGCGGCGAACCGATTGAGATTACCGGCGAGGGCTTTCTCGCCGTGGCGCTCTGCCACGAGATCGACCATCTGGACGGCATTCTGTACATTGACAGGATGATCGAGGACGTGAGCGGGCGCTACCGCCAGGTCAGGAAGGGTGAATGAGCATGACAAAGGTCGTATTTATGGGCACGCCGCAGTTCGCGGTGCCCTCGCTGGACGCGCTGCTGGACGCGGGCTATGAGGTGGTCGGCGTTTTCACGCAGCCGGATCGCCCCGTGGGCCGCGGCCACAGGCTGGCCGTCTGCCCGGTCAAGGCCCGGGCGCTGGAGCGCGGCTGTCCGGTGTTTCAGTTTGAGAAGATCCGCCGGCCCGAGGGCGTGGCGCAGCTGCGCGCGCTTCAGCCGGACGTGATGGTCACGGCGGCCTTCGGCCAGATCCTCACACAGGAGGTGCTGGACATTCCGGTGCGCGGCGTGGTGAACGTTCACGCGTCGCTGCTGCCGAAGCATCGCGGCTCCGCGCCCATCAACTGGTGCATCCTTCAGGGCGACGAAACCGCCGGCGTGACGACGATGCTCACCGCCGCGGGCATCGACACCGGCGACATGCTGCTCAAGCGCGAAACGCCCATCGGCGAGCTGGAAACCGCCGGCGAGCTGACCGACCGCCTCTCCCGCATCGGCGCGGAGCTGCTGATCGAGACGCTGAGCAAATATCTCTCCGGCAAAATCGCGCCCATCCCCCAGGACGAGGCGCAGTCCTCCTACGAGCCGATGCTGGACAAGGACATGGGCCGCATCGACTGGACGCGCCCGGCGCGGGAAATCGCCCGTCAGGTGCGCGGTCTGAACCCGTGGCCCTGTGCCTATACCGATTCCGCCGCCGGCCGGCTGAAGGTCTATCTGGCCCGGCCGGTGGACGGCGAGCCCGGCGCGCAGCCCGGCACGGTGGTCGCCTCCGGCGCGAAGGAGGGCCTGATCGTCGCCTGCGGCGAGGGCCGGCTGGAGCTGATGGAAATTCAGGCCCCCAACGCCAAGCGAATGGCGGTCAGGGCCTATCTGTCCGGCAAAAGAATCGAACCGGGAACGCGCTTCGGCGTAGAAGAATGAGAGGTGCGCAAGCATGAATCAGGATCACGAAAACCGCCGCCCCCACGGCGACCCTTCCGAGAAGCGCGATTATCCCCGCGAAAATAAGCCCCACGGCGAACGCAGATTCGACAAAAAGCCCGGCGAACGCCGGTTTGAAGATCGACCGAAGGGCGAGCGCCGCTTCGACGACAAGCCCCACGAAGGCCACAGCTTCGACGGCGACCGCCTCGAGAATCGCGACTTCCGCCGCGACGAACGCCCCCATGGCGAGCGCAGATTTGACGGCAATCCCCACGGTGAGCGCAGATTCGACGGCGACCGCCCCGAGAAGCGCGACTTCCGCCGCAACGAACGCCCCCATGACGAGCGCCGCTTCGATGACAAGCCCCACGGCGAACGCAGATTTTACGGCGACCGTCCGGCCAAGCGCGACTTCCGCCGCGACGACCGCTCCCATGGCGAGCGCCGCTTCGACGGCGATCCCCGCGAAGACCGCAGATTTGACGACGACCGCCCGGCCAAGCGCGACTTCCGCCGCGACGATCGTCCCCATGGCGAGCGCCGTTTCGACGACAAGCCCCACGGCGAACGCAGATTCGACGGCGACCGCCCGGCCAAGCGCGATGATCGTCCCTACGGTGAGCGCCGCTTCGACAGCAAGCCCCACGAAGGCCGCAGATTCGGCGATGCTCCCCATGGCGAGCATCGCCCGGAGGCCCGGTCTTTCGGCGCGCCGCGCGGGGATCGCATGCGCCGCCCGAATCGCCCCGCGCCGCAGAAGAGCGCGCGCGACGTGGCGCTGAAGGCGCTGGGTGACGTGGTGGGCAACGGCGCGTATGCCGCGCAGGCGCTGGATCGCGCGCTGAGCGAGGCGAAGCTCTCGGACGAGGATCGCCGGCTGGCGGCGAGCCTGTTTTATTTCGCCATCGAAAACCGCCTTCAGATCGAGTGGGCGCTGGGCAAGCTGCTTCAGACGCGCCCCGAGCCGATGGTGGCCGACATTCTGCACATCGCGGCGGCGCAGATTCTGTTCATGGATCGCATTCCCGACCACGCGGCGGTGGACGAGGCCGTCAAACAGACCCGCGCCGCGGGCCGCGACGGCCTGAGCGGCATGGTCAACGGCGTGCTGCGCGGGCTGATTCGCCTGCGCGACGAGGAGGGACTCGCGCTGCCCGGCCGCGACGAGCAGCCGGAGGAATACCTCTCGCTGAAATACTCGCTGGCGCTGCCGGCGGTGAAGCGGCTGATCGCCGCCTACGGCGTGGACGAGGCCGAGCGCATCGCCGCTTTCGCTCCCGCTGAGCGCACGCAGACCGTGCGCCCCAACACCGAGCGCCTGACCGACGCGCAGTTCGAGGCCATGCTCGACAAAGAGGGCCTCGCCTGGAAGCACGGAACCGCCGCCCACGCCTACGTCCTCAGCGGCGCGGGCGACCTGTCCCGGCTGGACGGCTATCGCGCCGGGCTGTTCTCCATTCAGGGCGAAAGCTCCATGCTGGCGGCACAGGCCGTGGAGGCCCGCCCCGGCATGCAGCTGCTGGACGCGTGCGCCGCGCCCGGCGGCAAGACCTGCCTGATGGCCGAGCAGATGGGTACCTCGGGCCGCGTGTACGCCTGGGACGTGTATCCCCATCGCGTGGAGCTGATCCGCGCGGCGGCCCGGCGTCTGTCGCTGGAAAACGTCCGCCCCGCCGTGCACGACGCGCGCAGGGGGCTGCCCTCGCTGGAGCTGGCCATGGACGCGGTGCTGGTGGACGCGCCCTGCTCCGGTCTGGGCGTGATTCAGGACAAGCCCGACATCAAATATCGCCTGAAGGAGGAGGACTTCGAGTCCATTCTCCCGCTTCAGAGGGAAATTCTGGAAAACTGCTCCCATTTCGTCCGGGTGGGCGGCCGTCTGGTCTATTCCACCTGCACGATTCTGCCCGAGGAAAACGAGGCGCAGGTCAGCGCCTTCCTGAGCCGCCATCCGGAGTTTGAGCCGGACACGGACGACAGCTGGCTGCCCGAGGCGCTGCGCGGCAAATCCGCGGACGGCATGCTGACCATTCTCCCCCACCGCGACGGCATGGCGGGCTTCTTCATCGCCCGGATGCGCAGGAGGTCAATGTGATGGAAAAGCGCCAGCTTCTGTCCATGACCTTTGAGGAGCTGGAGAGCTTCGTCACCGGCGAGCTGGGCGAGAGCAGATTCCGCGCCAGACAGATTTCCGAATGGCTGGTTCGCGGCGCGGACGTCGACGGCATGACGAACCTCTCGGCCAAGCTGCGCCAGCGCCTCAGCGAGCTGGCCGTGGCCAATCCCATCCGCATCCTCGAATCCTATCGCTCGAAGATCGACGACACGGAGAAATTTCTCTACGCGCTGGACGACGGCAATCTCATCGAGGGCGTGGTCATGCGCTATCACTACGGCGACACGCTCTGCGTCTCCACGCAGGTGGGCTGCCGCATGGGCTGCGCCTTCTGCGCGTCCACGCTGGACGGCCGCGTGCGCGACCTGACGGCGGGCGAAATTCTCGGCCAGGTCGTCGCCGCCAACGGGCACATTCAGGCTCAGGATCCCCAGCGCCGCGTGCACAACATCGTGCTCATGGGCTCGGGCGAGCCGCTGGACAACTACGACAACGTGGTGCGCTTTCTGCGCCTGGTGAACGACCCGAAGGGGCTGAACATCTCGCTGCGCAACGTCTCGCTGTCCACCTGCGGACTGGTGCGGCGGATGTACGACTTCGCCGCGGAGGGCCTGCCGGTGACGCTGTCGCTGTCGCTGCACGCGCCCAACGACGAGATCCGCCGCCGGATCATGCCCGTGGCCAACGCCTATCCCATCAGCGAGGTGCTGGACGCGTGCCGATACTATGTAGAAAAGACCGGCCGGCGCGTGATCTTCGAATACGCGCTGATTAAAAACGTCAACTGCGACGTAAGCTGCGCCGATGAGCTTGCGCGCCGACTGAGAGGACTGCAATGCCACGTGAATCTGATTCCGCTGAACGACGTGAAGGAGCGCAATCTGGAAGCGCCGTCCCGGCAGGAGGTGGCCGCGTTTCAGAAGCGGCTGGAGTTGAAGAACATCTCGGCGACGGTGCGCCGCGAAATGGGCGCAGATATCGACGGAGCCTGCGGACAGCTCCGCCGGAAGGCGCTGCAGAACGGCGTCCGCGGTTAAACTCGCTCATTCGATACCAACGGCCATGGAGGGAAAAACGCATGAGAGTCTACGCCTGTTCCGACGTGGGTAAGGTTCGCCCGATCAACGAGGACAGCTACTATCTTCCCCAGCAGGGAGAGCGCTTCTGCGCGGTAGCCGACGGCATGGGCGGACACAATGCGGGCGAGATCGCCAGCGCGCTGGCCATTTCCACCTTCTCCGAGTTCATGCGCGGCGCGCGCAGGCTGGGCTCCGCGGCCATTCACGAAGCGGTGCTCCGCGCCAATCAGGCCGTCTATCTGGAGTCCATGCGCGACGACCGCAAGAGCGGCATGGGCACCACCTTCACCGGCCTTTGCTCCGACAAAAAGGCCCTCTACATCGCCCACGTGGGCGACAGCCGCGCCTATCTGGTGCGCAACGGCGCGATCATGCGCGTGACGATGGATCACACGCTGGTAGAGGAAATGGTGATGCAGGGACTCATCACCGTGCGCGAGGCCAAGACCCATCCCAAGCGCAATTACATCACCCGCGCGCTGGGCACGTCTCAGACGGTGGACGTGGATCTGATTCAGCTGGACTGCCGCCCCGGCGACGCGCTGCTGCTGTGCACCGACGGGCTGTCCAACTGCGTGGACGAGCGGAAGATGCTGGAGGCGATGACCTCCGGTCAGGACGGAGAGAGCATCGTCCACGCGCTGGTGCAGGCCGCGCTGGACGCCGGCGGACACGACAACATCACGGCCATGGCGGTCTTCACCGAGGAGGATCGCCGATGATCGGCCGCACGCTCTCGGACCGATACGTCGTCGAAGCCGTCGTTGGAACCGGCGGCATGGCGGTGGTCTATCGGGCCTACGACAAAATTCGAAAACGAACTGTGGCCATCAAGGTGCTCCGGCCGGAGTACGAATCCGATGAGGAGTTCGTGCGCCGGTTCAGCCGCGAAGCCGAGGCGGCCAGCAAGGTCTCTCACGAGAACATCGTGAACATGCTGGACGTGGGCATCGACGGCGAGGTGCGCTACATCGTCATGGAGTTCGTGGACGGTCAGACGCTCAAGGAGCTGATCCGGGAAAAGGGCCGCATCCCGCCGGATCAGGCGCTGCGCATGACCATCCGCATCCTCGCCGCGGTGGATCACGCCCATCGAAACGGCATCGTCCATCGCGACATCAAGCCCCAGAACATCCTCGTGGACCGGCAGGGCCGCGTGAAGGTGGCCGATTTCGGCATCGCGCGGCTGAAAACCGAGCAGAAGACGCAGCTGGACGAAAACGGCGCGTCGGCGCTGGGCAGCGTCCACTATTTCTCCCCCGAGCAGGCCCGCGGCGAGGTCGCCGACGAGAAGAGCGATCTGTATTCCGTGGGCGTGGTCATGTACGAGATGCTCACCGGCCACGTGCCCTTCGACGGCGAGACGTCGGTCTCCGTGGCGCTCAAGCACGTCAGCGAAGCGCCCAAATCCATGCGCCTGTTTCAGGGCGGCATCTCCAAGGCGCTGGACGAGGTGGTCATGCGCGCGCTGAGCAAGGACGCGTCCCAGCGCTATCAGACTGCCGCGGAAATGGCCGCTGATCTGCGCAAGACCGTAACCCATCCCCGGGGCGGCTTCGTGAAATATCCGCTGAACCCTGAGGAGCAGGAGCGGCAGCGGGAGGCCCGGCGGCGCAGGCGCCAGAAGCTCCGCCGCCGCTGGATGATCACCGGACTGGTGGTCGTTGTTCTTGCAGCCATCGTCGCACTGCTGGGAGCTGGCTGGTATTACTTGTTCTTCCGCAACCGCGTTCAGGTGCCCTACCTCATCGGTGAGCAGCAGCAGACCGCGCTGGAAACGCTCGAACAGGCGGAACTCCCGGCCACCATCGAGCGCGCCTACAGTGAGGATTACGAGGCGGGCATGGTGCTGGCGCAGTCGCGTAAGCCCGGCGAGCGCATTCGCAGGGGCTCCAGCGTGACGCTGGTGGTCAGCGCCGGAACCCAGTGGTACGAGCTTGAAAATCTGGCGGGCCAATACGAAGCGGACGCACTGGACTGGCTCGCCGTTCAGGGCGCGGCGGATGTGGCCGTGGAATATGTGCAGGACGAAGCGCCAGTGGGCGAGGTCGTCGCCCAGTCGCTGGAGCCGGGCGCCCAGAGCAAGGACGCGCCGCTGACGCTGACGGTGAGCGGCCGCACGGTACTGATGCCCCCGCTGACGGGACTGACGCTGGAGGGCGCGACGGCGCTGCTCCAGTCCGAGGGACTGGTGCTGGGCGAGGTCACCGAGGGCGAATCTCCCGACGCGCCGGCGCACACGGTCATCGCCCAGAACATCGCCCCCAATTCCCAGGTGCTGGCGGGAACGGCCATCGACCTGACGCTCTGCGCCGGCCGCGAGACGATCTATCGGCCGGACTGCGAGTTCACCGTGATGGTTCCTCTGGATAATCTGGAGGTGGTCGTCACCGTGACCGCCCCCTCGGGCACGGAGACCATCGTCTTTTCCCAGAAGCTGTCCGCCGGGGCCCACGCCGTATCCCTCTCCAGCGCGGAGCCTGGCGAGCATACGGTTCGGGTCTATCTGGACGGCGTGCTGATGGACACGACGCAGATTGTATTTTCATAACCATTCGGAGGCGATTGCTTGCAGGGAACCATTTTGCGCGGAATCGGCGGCTTCTATTACGCCATGGACGACGACGGAACGATCCACACGCTGCGCGCGCAGGGAAAAATCCGCCGGGAACGGCTCAAGCCGAAGGTGGGCGATCGGGTGGAGCTGACCCCCGGCGAGGGCGAGGAACACGGCTGGATCCATCAGATTCTGCCCCGGCGCAACGAGCTGGTGCGCCCGCCGGTGGCCAACATCGACCGCATCGTCGTGGTGGTCGCCGCGGCTACGCCCGACCCCGACCTGACGCTGGCCGACCGGATGCTCATCAACGCCCGCCGCGCGGGAATTGAGGCCATGCTGGTGGTCAACAAATCCGACCTGAATCCCGAAACGGCCGCAGACATCGTGAATCAGTATCGCGGCGCAGACGTGTCGCCCACGGCCATCTCGGCAAGCATGGGCGAAGGGCTGGACGCGCTGCGGCAGGCGCTTCGCGGCAAGATCCACGCCCTGTCCGGCCAGTCCGGCGCGGGCAAGTCCACGCTCGTCAATGCGCTGTACGGCCTGAGCGCCGAAACCGGCGACCTGTCCCGGAAGATCGAGCGCGGCAAAAACACCACGCGCCACTGCGAGCTGATTCCCGTTCCAGAAGGCGGGATGGTGCTGGACACGCCGGGCTTCAGCCTGCTGGAGACGGACGTGTTCGACCCCGTGGAGCTGAAGGAGAGCTACCCGGAGTTCGCCGAATATGAAGGTCAGTGCTTCTTTCAGCCCTGCTATCATGCCACGGAGCCCCGATGCGCCGTGCGCGAGGCCGTGACCGAAGGAAAAATCGACGCGCAGCGCCACGAGCGCTATGCCGCGCTGCTGAACGAAATGAAACAACGATGGAGGGAACGCTATGATTAAGATCGCACCGTCGCTGCTGGCGGCGGACTTCGGACGCATTCACGACGAGATCGAGCGCATGGCCGCGGCCGGCGCGGATTATCTGCACTTCGACGTGATGGACGGCTGCTTCGTGCCGAACATCTCCTTCGGCTTCCCGGTGCTGAAGGCGGCGGCCCAGTGCTCGCTGCCGGTGGACGCGCATCTGATGATCGACCATCCCGAGCAGTACATCGACCAGTTCGCCGCCGGCGGCGCGAGGATCATCACCGTGCACGCCGAAGCCACGAACCATCTCCATCGCGCGCTCCAGCAGATTCGCGCGGCGGGCTGTCTGGCCGGCGTGGCGCTGAATCCCGGCACCTCGCCGGAATGCCTGCGCTACGTCATGGGCGATTTCGATCTGGCATTGGTCATGACGGTGAACCCCGGCTTCGGCGGACAGAAGATGATCCGCTCGTCGGTGGAGAAGATCGCCGAAATTCGCGAAATGCTGGACAGGGCCGGCTGCGACGCGATCATCGAGGTGGACGGCGGCGTGAACGAGCAGACCGCGCCCATGCTCCTCGAGCGCGGCGCGACCATGCTCGTCGCCGGCAGCGCCCTCTATGGCGCGCCCGACGCAAAGGCGTTCATCGATCATGTAAAGGCCATGGGCACGGAGAAATAACTCTCCTTTAAGCAGCAGGGCGTTGAGAAACGCTGCAAGGCAAGGAGACGCGGACTGCAAAAGAGGGTGCATACACAGACGTATGCGCCCTCTTTTGCAGTCCGCGTTGACAAAGCAAGCAGAAATTTCAGCTTCGTCAGAAGCTGAAATTTCTGCGGTTGCGGCGCTTATCAGCGGCCTGACAGGGCGAACCGACCGGTTTTTCGGCGGTTCGCCCTGTTTTTTAAATGGATTAACCGTTCGCGCGCAGCAGGTTTTCCAGCAGCTTTTTCGCCGCGAGGACGTCCTGAATCTGCTTTTCTCCTTCGATTTCGCGCTCAATGGTCAGCGCGCCGTCATAGTTCAGCGCTCTGAGCCTGCGGATGACCTCGGCAAAGTCCACATCGCCCTCGCCCACGGGCGTCTCCTGACCCAGCTTCCAGCCGTCCGTCGGCCATTTTCCATCCTTGATATGAACGTCGCAGACGTACCCTCCGAGAATTCGAAGCATATCCACCGGGTTTGCCTTGCCGTAGAGAATGACGTTCGCCGTGTCCAGATTGATACCCAGATTGTCCGTTCCGATCATCTGCATGGCGCGCAGCAGCGCCACCGGCGTCTCCTGACCGGTTTCGAACAGGAACTTCTGGCCGTTGTTCCGGCAATGCTGCGCCACCTCCCGCAGCGCGTCCATCATGCCCGCGAACTCCGGATCGTGGGGATTTTCGGGAATGAACCCCGCGTGGGTGGCCAGCTGCGTCACGCCCAACTTCCGGGCGAAGTCGCTTCCCGCCTTCAGCTCGGCGATGCGCGTATGGCGATAAGCCGCGGGCAACAGTCCCAGCGTGACCGGGCCCTCGGTGAAATTCCAGACCTTCGGGCCGCTCCAGCCCGCCCAGAAGGTGGAGATGCGCATGCCGTGCTCCCGGCAGGCGCTCCGGATCTCCTCAGCCTTCCCGTCCGTATAGTCCGAGACGTCATAGTGGCTGATTTGGCAGCTGTGAAAGCCCAGCTCCGCCGCCCGGCGGATTTTTTCAGAAATATCGTTCAGATTTGCCAGAAGAAGTCCAATTTCCATATGATCCTCCTGATTTCAATAAATGCTTCGATCAGCCCTTCACCGCGCCAAGATTGAGGAGGCCAAGCGGCTCATCCGGCGGGGCAGCCACAATTTTTCGGAAATCGCCGGCATGCTCTGCTGCAACGATCCGCACTGCTTCAGCCGGGTCTTCCGCAGACTCACCAACATGTCGCCCAACGAATATCGCGCCACGGTTTCCTGCAATTCCCTGTTCGGCATCCTTTTCAAACCTTCATGCTCAGCCATTTGCCGCCGCGGATGCGCATCTGACCCACGATAGCTCGGATAATCACCGAAATCACGTTGGCCAGCACCACGCCCGCCGCGCCCCATGTCCAGACGTAGCAGAACAGCCACGTCAGCGGAATGCGCACGCCCCAGACCAGCGCCGCGGTATAGGCCATGACCATCTTCGTGTCGCCGCCGGTGCGCAGAATGGGGTCGTTGACGTTGATGGCCACGCCCGGCAGATCGAACAGCAACCACACCCACAGCACCTTCGCGCTCTGCGCGCGCACGTATTCGTCCCGGGTGTAGAGCTTCACCAGCTCCGGCCCCAGCAGCGAAAGCGTCAGGCCCATGGTCAGCGAAACCGCCAGCGCGATGCGCAGCAGCTTTTTCTGGCAGGCCACGGCCCTGTCCGGCCGGTTTTCACCCAGCGCCTGGCCGATAAAGGTCACGCCGATGGCGCTGAAAATCCCCTGAGGCAGCGTGGAAAAGGCGCTGAGCGTGTTGGAGACCTGATAGACGCCGGCTTCCAGTGTGCCCAGTCCCATGGCCATGGAATTGGCCAGCAGATAGCAGACCTGCACGGACGCGGATTCCAGCGTGCTCGGCAGTCCCAGCCGGGCGATGCGCTTTCCCATCTCCCGCGACGGTCGGAGCATGCCCCGCAGCGTCACCGAAAAGTGGCGATGGCTGCGCAGGCAGGCCGTCAGCACCACGGCCATACCGAACGCGCGGCAGACCACGTAGGACATGCCCGCGCCGGTCACGCTCCATCCCATCACCGAAATCATCCAATAGGCCGCGGCGATCTGCACCAGATTCATCAGCACCGCGCCGACCATGGGCGCGGTCGACTCGCCCGCCGCCCGCAGCGCGCCGCCGACGATACTCATAATCAGCAGAAACGGAAAGGACAGGCACAGCGCCCGGAAATAGCGCAGTCCCTCGTCCATTACCTGCGCGTCCGCGCCGGGCAGAAGGAGATGCAGGATTGGTGTGGAGAGCAGCTCGCACACCACAGTCACGGCGATTCCCGTCACGGCCGCCATCCAAACGGACTGCTCCACGGCGCGGGACGTGGCCGCTGGGTCGCCCTCCCCCACCAGCCGCGCGATCAGCGCCGCCGAGCCGATGCTCAGAAACGCCGCCATCGAAACCAGCACGTTGATCAGACTGTTCACCAGTCCCACCGCCGCCAGCGCGCTCTCGCTGATGCCGCCGATGATGGTGGAAAAGACCAGCCCGATGAAAACCGTCGCCGTATTCTCCAGAATCACCGGCCCGGCAAAGCGAAGCTCCGGACTGTTGCGCAGACGACGAAGCATATGCAACCCCTCCCATGCTTCGTCTACTTTACGCGATTTGGAGGCGTGCGTCAAGCGTCTAAATATTACATTTTCCCAACAATCGAAGAACAGCCGACCCGCATAAGCGAACCGGCCGTTCCGACCCTTACCGTATGAAATCCGTGCGCAGACGCTTTTCGGCGGCCGTCGGCTCCACGCCGGCAACCCTGCCCCGCTCGATGCAGCGCAGCGTCCACGCCATATTGTGCCCCAGCGTGCGCATGATCTGAAGCCCCTCTTCGTCCCAGCGAACCTCGTCGGGCGTGCTGCCGTGCACCATGTTCCAGTACTGAGACGAGACCACGGGCATCTGGGAGATGGTGAAATACTCGTTCAGCACGTTCAGCGCCGAGGTGGTTCCCGCCCGGCGCGCGGAGACCACCGCCGCCGCGGGCTTGTGGGCAAAGCAGCTGCCCGCGTAGAACGCGCGGTTCAGCATGGCGATCAGCGAGCCGTTGGGCGCGGCAAAATAGACGGGCGAGCCGACGATCAGACCGTCGCTGTGCTCCATCCGCTCCAGAAACGCGTTTACGCCGTCCTCAAATGCGCAGCGATGCGTGCCGGCGCAGCGATTGCAGGCGATGCAGCCCTGCACCGGGCGCACGCCCAACTGGAGAATCTCGGTGCGGATTCCCTCGTCGTCCAGCGTCCTCGCCACCTCGCTCAGCGCCGTGTAGGTGCAGCCGGACTGATGCGGGCTTCCATTGATGAGCAAAACCTTCATGCCGCTTCTCCCTCCTTCACTGACTTCCATTTTATCAGAGCGAATCGACATTTCCCGCGAAGAAACCGTAAAAATTCGCCGCGGGAATTACAGGTAATTCACCAGCACCATCGCCCCGCCCAGCACGGCCAGCACCGCGCCGGTGGCGCGATTGAGCACGGTGGGAGACGCCTTGTTGGCGAATTTCGCCGCAATGCGCGCCCAGAGCAGCGTGGACAGCACACAGAAGACCAGACACCACACGTCCGGCGCGCCGCCGATGGCGAAATGGCTGACCGCACCGGTCAGCGCCGTGAAGGTCATGATGAACACGCTGGTGCCCACGGCGGTCTTGAGCTCGTAGCCCAGCACGCTGGTCAGAATCAGCAGCATCATCATGCCGCCGCCCGCGCCCACGAAGCCGCAGATGAAGCCGATGAGCATGCCGCAGAGCACGGACTGCACCAGCCGCTTCTTCGGGCTGACGTTCTGCATGGCCTCCCTGGTGGTCATGACCGGTTTGACCAGGAACTTGATTCCCAGAAGGAAGGTCATGAACACCGAAAAGCCGCCCATGGCCGTGCTGGGCACCAGACTGGAGATCCAGCTGCCCACCAGCGTAAAGGCGAGCACCGTGACCATCATCACCAGTCCGTTGCGCACGTCCAGATTGCCGTTTTTGCCGTAGGTGTAGGCGCTCACGGCGCTGGCCAGCACGTCGCTCGCCAGCGCGATGCCCACCGCCGTGTAGGGCTCCATGCCCAGAAAGGTGATGAGCATGGGGCTGATGACCGCCGCCGCGCTCATGCCGGCGAAGCCGGTGCCCAATCCTGCGCCGATTCCCGCCAGAAAACAGATGATAAATTTGAACAGCATCATAATTCTCTCCGAATGTTTTCGACCATTCGCCGCGCCGTGCGCAGCATTTGCTCCAGCTCCTCGGGCGCGATGCCCTCGGTCAGCGTCCGCCCGAACTCCCGCTGCATCGCGCGGCCGTCGGCGATGGGCGCGTCCGCCGCCGCCGTTGGACAGAGATGCGCCGTCTTGCGGTTGCCGCCGAGATATTCCCGTTGGATCAGTCCGCGCTCCGCCAGCGCGTTCACCGCCGCGGATACGTGGGACTTGGGCAGCCGCCGCACGCTCACCAGCGCGCTCGCTGTGTCCATTTCCGGGTTGTTGGCCAGAAACAGCAGCACGTCCATCTCCATCCGGGTAAGCCCGTGCCGGCCGCACACCGGCTCCAGCGCCCCATCATAGGCACGCTTCAACAGATCCATTCCCGTGCGAACCTCAAGCAGCTCCATACGCCCTCCATATAGTTCTAATTCGAACAATATGGAGTATACGCCCACTTCGGCAATCTGTCAATAGCCTGCGCAAAAATGAACCTGCACTTTACAAATTAACGCGCGGCGCGTATAATATCTGGTAATAGGAACGGAGGTGCTCTCGATGGATCGCGAATTTGCGCCGGAGGACATGAAGGCCAACCGCACGATGGCGGCGCTGGGCTATCTGGTTTTCTTTATTCCGCTTCTGAAGTGCCCGAAGTCGAAGCTGGGGCGATACTGCGCCAATCAGGGGCTGATCCTCTGGGTGCTGATCGTGCTGGTTCGGCTGCTGTTTCAGATTCTGTCCATCGTACCGTGGATCGGCTGGCTGTTCCTCATCGTAGGCAATCTGGCGGCTCTGGCGGGCGTGCTGGCGGGACTTCTCTGCTTCATCCAGCTGATGACCAACAGCCGCGTGATCGAGCTTCCCTACGTGGGCGGCGTGCGGCTTCTGCCCGATCTGGACGAGTAACGCTGAAAACGGTCAGACTTCTGAGCCGCCGGGATAACGGCGACTCTCTTCTTTTGCTTAGGAGGAACGAATGGTCATATTGGGAATCGACCCGGGGCTTGCGACGCTGGGCTACGGCGTGATCGAGACGCAGGGCGACAGGCGGCACATGATCCAGTTCGGCACGGTGACGACCCCCGCGGGCGTGGCCATGCCCTATCGCCTGCGCGCCATCGCTCAGGGCGTGCGCCAGCTGATGGACGTGTATCAGCCCGACGAGGTGGCGTTCGAGGAGCTGTTCTTCTCCAAAAACATCACCACGGGCATGGCCGTGAGCATGGCGCGCGGCGTGGCGCTGGCCACGGTGGTGGAGCGCACGGACAATCTCTACGAATACACGCCCATGCAGATCAAGCAGGCCGTCACCGGCTACGGCGGCGCGGACAAGCATCAGGTGCAGCTGATGGTCAAGATGCTTTTGGGTATGAAGGACATCGCCCGCCCGGACGACGCGGCGGACGCGCTGGCCGTGGCGCTGACCCATGCCAACAGCATGCACGCCAAGCACCTGTTCAAAATTCAGTAGGAGGTCGAGCCATGTTTGCGCATATCGAAGGCATTGTCGCCGAAAAGACGGCGGACTCCATCGTGCTGGACGCGGGCGGCGTGGGCTTTGAGCTGAACGTCAGCGCGTCCACGCTGTCGACGGCTCCGGCGGTGGGCGAGCGAATGAAGCTGTACTGCTGCCTGAGCGTTCGCGAGGACGCGATGGAGCTGTTCGGCTTTTACAGCCGCGAGGAAAAGCACATGTATCAGCGCCTGCGCGGCGTGAGCGGCGTCGGATCGCGCACGGCGCTGCAGATTCTGTCGTCCATGAGCGTGCGGGATCTGTCCCTCGCGCTGGTGACGGGCGATTCCGCCGCGCTGTGCCGCGTGCCGGGCATCGGCAAAAAGACAGCCCAGCGGCTGGTGCTGGAGCTGAAGGACAAGGTGGACGACGAGCAGCTCACCGGCGGCGGCGCGGCCGTCGCCCCCAAGGTCGCCTCCGCCGGCCCCGAGGCCGAGGCCGTTGCCGCGCTGACCGCGCTGGGCTACAGCGGGCAGGAGGCCGCTCAGGCCGTCTCCCGGGTGGCCGGCCAGGCCTCCACGCTGGACGAGCTGATCTTCCTCGCCCTGCGCTCCGGCGGACGGGCGTGACGCGCCATGGAGCCGACCTTCGAGTCTATTCTATCCTTTCCGCCGGGAACGCTGTGCGCGCTGCTGCGCGACGCGTACGCCTTCGAGCCGGGATTCGAGCGCGATTTCCTGTCCCAGTGGGAGGACTTCGACCGTTTTTTCCATGACCATCCCGCCATCGCCGAAAGCTGCGGCTTCATGACGGCGCTCGGCCGCACGCCCATCGGCTTCGTGACGTGGAATCCGACGCACCTGCCGGAGTATGTCGAGATGGGCCACAACTGCATCGCCGCCGCCTTCCAGGGACGCGGCTTCGGGCGCATGCAGATGCGTCACGCCGTCCGGCGCATTCTCGACCGCGGCCCGCAGAGCATCCGCGTCACCACCAACGAAATTCTCGTCCCCGCTCAGCATACCTATGAAAGCACGGGCTTTCGCCTCGTCCGCAGGTGCGAAGAGCCGCTCTGCGCCGGGTATGCCGGACTGCGCATGGAATATCGGCTGATTCCATGACGCGGCGCTGCATACGCATATAAATAACCCCCAGTCTCGCGACTGGGGGTTATTGTGAAAAGCGCTCTACATTCTGTAATTGCACGCCAGCTGAACCACCACGATCTGCGGGCGGTCGTTCACGCGCAGCGGGAGCACGCTGTTGCCAATGCCGCGGCTGACGACCAGGGTCGTGCCGTTTTCTTCGTATTTTCCCTCGGTGTACTTCGGAAACAGGCCCTGTCCGGGCGCGATCAGCCCGCCGATTCCCGGCAGGCGAATCTGCCCGCCGTGGGCGTGACCGCTGAGAACGAGCGGCGCGCCGCACTCGGTATAGACGTCCATCAGCTCCGGCCGATGGGCCAGCGTCACGGAGAATTCGTCCTCGGGCAGCAACGCGCTCAGCGCCGTGCGCAGCGCGCCCTTCTTCTCTTCCAGCGTTCCCGGATGGAACCCGATGTCCGTCAGTCCGATCAACCGGATACTCTGTCCGTCGCGCGTCAGCTCCGCGCTCTCGTCCTCCAGCACGCATACGCCCAGCGCGCGCAGCCCGTCCGTCAGCGCCTGATAGTCCGCGTCGGGAAGAATCGCCTCGTGGTTGCCGCTGACGTAATAGACCGGCGCAATCTTCACCAGCGACTCGGCCACGGACAGCGAGAGTTCGGGATGAAAGCGGCTGGAATCCACGAAATCGCCGGTGAGCACGATGCAGTCCGGCTCGGTCTCCGCCGTCATGGCGATGAGCTTTTCGTTGTTCTTGCCGATCTGTGCGTCGTGCAGGTCGGAAATCTGCACGATTTTGTACGCGTCGAAGGCCTCGGGAATCCCGTTCGAGCAGACCAGCACGTCCGCCGTCACCAGCGCGGTGTTTCCCCAGACCAGCGCCCACCCCAGCAGGCTCAGCACCGCCGCGGCGGCGATCGCGGCGATCCATCGCCGTGTCTTTTTCTTCATCAATATTCCTCCTGAAGCAAAAGCCTCCGCAAAGGGAGGCTTTTGTCGTCAGTTGTTCGCGTACACGTCGCAGTGCAGCGTGTCTCCGTCCAGATAGGTGTACAGCGTGATGCTATCGTCGCCCACATAGCGGAAGGCGAAGTCCGTGCCGGCGTTGTAGTCGGTCAGAATCGCGTCGGCGGAGGAATCCACATAGTCCTGATTGTAGCGTTTGCCGTAGGTGCTCTTTTCCACGATGGACACGTCGTCCAGATCCTCGATGGCCAGCCAGACGACGCTGGCCACCTGCGCCACGCCGCCGCCCACGACCTTCACGCCGCGGCCGTTGATGGCCGTCTCGTAGCCGTAGCGCTCCTCGCGGGGGCCGACCACGGCGTTAAAGGAGAACTCGTCGCCATGAGCCAGCGTGGTATCGTAGATGCTGCCCGCGCAGAGCGACACGTTGTTGCGCAGCGCGTCGTCGCCGTCGAAATGGAGCCACGCGCTGGCGATCAGCCGGGAAGAGCGCGACGCGTCGGGCGCGGTACTCGTAAACCAGCTGTCCGTCGCCGCGGTGAACTCCATGCCGGAGGCTTCCTGCGTCACCGTGCAGTAGAGGAAGCTGTCGCTGAGCCACATCTCCAGCAGCAGCTCGCCGCCGGTATTGTTGACGAACGAGAAGTCGTGATCTGCCTCGTAGTCGGTAATCACGGCCAGATCGCCGTCAGCCACATAATCGCCGGTGAAACGGCTGCCGTAAGTATCGAAGTCGTCCACGTCCACGCCGTCCAAGTCCCTCACGGCCAGATACAGCGTGGTGGCCACCTGAGCCACGCCGCCGCCGCGCACGTCCGCACCCCGGCCGTTGATCGCCTTGACATAGCCGTTTTCGGCCGTGCGCGGGCCGACGGTCTCGTTAAAGGAGAAGCGCGCGCCGGACTCGACGTAAAGCTGATCCACGCTGGCCGAGGCCATGCGGATGTTGGTCAGCTGATCCTCCGACGCAGAGGACACAGGCGTTCGCGCCGTGGCGTACACGCCCTCCGCCCCCGCGGGCCACGCCGCAAGAGAGGCGGCCAGAATCCAGACAAGCAACCCTGCAATCCATTTTTTCATTCCTTCGTCCCTCCCTCGGGTTTCTCTGCCCATTTGGACGAAAGGCCCATGAAATTCGTTCCCAATCCGCGTCACGGACTGAGAAAAATTTCCTCGTAGGCGGCCTCCTGCTCGATGTGCAGGCGGTTGAGCTTGGCCATTTCCAAAAGCGCCATGAACATGGTGATGACCTCGGCGCGGTTCATCTCCGCGTCGAACAGCTCGGAGAAGGCGAAGCGCCCGCCGCGAAGCCTGCGCGCGATGCGCGTCATGCAGCCGGAGACGGTGAACTGGTCGCGGCGAATCTCCCGCCCGGCCATCGCGTCGGCGCGCTCAGCGGCCTCGGCCCGGGCCAGCACGCGCTCGAAGGCGCGCACCAGCTTGTCCAGCGTCAGGCCAGTGATCTCGATGTTGGGCGGCGGCAGCGGATATTCCTCGGGCATCTTGGTCATCAGCGCCCGCGCCTCCTCCTCCAGCTCGTGCATCCGCTCGGAGGCTTCCTTGAACTGCTTGTATTCGGTCAGCTGCTTGATCAGCGCTTCCTCGGGCGAGAGCTCGTCCTCGCTCTCGGGCTTGGGCGGCTTGGGCAGCATCGCCCGGGATTTGATTTCCAGCAGCGTCGCCGCCATCTGCAGAAACTCGCTGGCCGAGTCCATGTCCAGTTCGTCCACCAGCTTCATGGTCTCCAGATACTGCTCGGTGATCTCGCTGACGAAGATGTCCTGAATGTCCACCTTCGCGTTGGAGATCAGCGTCAGCAGCAGATCCAGCGGGCCGTCAAACTGCTTCAGCGATACGATATACGGCATTGCGCCCTCCTAAAACAGCCCCAGCGCGCGCACCAGCAGGGTCATCAGGCCACCCGCGCCGCCGACGATCCACTGATAGACCGTGCCGAGCACATCGCTGAGCACGCCGGTGAAGGCGGCCAGATACAGAAGGCCCATGCCGATCTGCTGGCTGCGCGGCGTGGCGAACACCGGCCGGCGTATGAACAGGTCATTCAGCACATGATAGCCGTCCAGCGGCGGCACCGGAATCAGGTTGAAAATCGCCAGCACCAGATTGGTCTGGACGAAATAGCGAAGCATCTGGAACAGATAGCCCGCGACCTTGCCCAGCGCCGGCGCGACGAGCACGTCCTGTGCGTAGATGCCGTAGCGAAACACCTCGCCCAGATCGTAATAATACTGGCCCTCCATCAGTACCGGCGTGCCCTGATAGGTCGTGCGGAACAGATCGCCCGTGCCCTGAGCGTACTGAGCGTAATAGGGCACGCTGCCAATCGCTATGGCCAGCACCGCGTAGGCGAGGAAAAAGCCCAGAACGAACAGAATGAGATTCATGGCGATGCCCGCGATGGACACCAGCAGATCATCCCGGCGATCGTTTCGATAGTTGCGCGGATTGATCGGCACGGGCCGCGCCCAGCCCAGACCCAGCACCAGCATCATCAATACGCCCACGGGATCCAGATGCTTCAGCGGATTGAGCGTCACGCGCCCCATCATGCGCGCCGTGGGATCGCCGCAGCGGTCGGCCACCCATGCGTGGGCCGCTTCGTGCATCGAGATGGCCAGCAGCCGTCCCGGCAGCGCCAGCAGCAGGAAGAGAAGCGTCCCCTTGGGATCCTGAAGCAGCTCCTCGATATATCCGAAATGCATTTCATCCATCCTTTCTAACGGATTCCATGTAGCAAAAATTCCCGAGCGCGTCGGGAATTTCAGCTCCATCCAAATCCGCTTTGGAACAAATTACGGGGCGACCGTCGGCAGCGCCGCGGGAACAGCCGCAGCCTGCTGGCGCAGAAGATCCGCCAGCTCGGTCATCTTCTCGGGCATCAGCAGCAGAGCCGCCGTCGTCGCCGCGAGGAGAATCACCGTCCACAGCAGCATCGCCCATGCGAAGCTCTTCTTGGACGGAGACTTTGCGAAGATCAGAAAGCAGATGGTCGCGATGAGATTCACGCCGGGAATGGCGCACAGAAACAGCGTGCCCATCCAGTTCCAAACGGAGATTTTACCCTTCTTTGCGCGTGCCATGACCGGCGCTCCTTTCGTAAATGCAGCCGCATTCTTCAGTCAATGCCAACCTTATTATATCCCACGCGGCGCATCGCGTCAAACGGTCGCGGCCGAGTTTTGAAATATTGTCATGTTTTCGGTCAGATTTCGCCGCCGAGCAGGTCGATATGGTTCGTCCAGAGGATCTTTTCCCTCTCCGCGTCGGTCAGCGGCAGCGCCATGAAGCGCTCCAGCTCCTCCGCGGGCGACCACATGGGGAAATCCACGCCGAACAGCGTGCGCTCCACGCCGTAGCCGTGGATGATCCGCGCCGCCTCGTCGAGCTTGAGCGCGTACAGAGCGCTGGAGGTGTCCACCCACACGTCCGCCTGCCCCGCCAGCTCCTTCGCCGCCTTCTGCCAGACCGTCCAGCCGCCCAGATGGGCGCAGATGAGCTTCTGACGCGGGAACGCGCGCATGACGTTCTTGACCCGCGCCGGCGAGGAATTGTCCAGCCGGTAATCGCCGCAGTGGGTCAGCACCGGCAGCCGGCCGTCCACGATCTCAAACAGGCGCATGGTCTTGGGCTCGTCCAGCAGAATGTGCTGAAACTCCGGATGGAGCTTGATGCCCCTGAAGCCCGCGGCGATGATGTTCTCGATAGTTCCCTCCAGATCGTCCACATCGGGATGCAGCGCCGCGAAGGGCACGATTTTGTCCGGATGAGCCGCGGCGGAGGCCATCACAAAGTGATTGATGCTGTCCACCTGATGGGGCGTGGTCGCCACGGAATGGGCCGCGAAGGCCGTCACTCCCGCCGCGTTCTCCATCTCAAGCAGCGTGCTCAGCCGGCCATCGCCGTGCATCGGCTCGTCGTCGTAGAAATGGCTGATGGCGTCCGTGGCCTTCAGCGCGATGGGATCCGGAAATATATGCGCATGAATATCAAAGATCTTCATAATCTCGCCTCTGCCGTCATAGAATAGCATTATTATATCCAGCATCCCGCATTTTCGTAATCTCCGAAGGGCAAATTTCGCCCTTAATTAATGTAAATAACGTTTATTTAATGCATAATCGCGAATTATTTACACACAATGACTTTTCTGTGACGCGATTATGTAATATAATAGCATTAAACTGGAAACAGAAATGAAAGGTCGGATACCATGGCAAATCGGATGCGTCGAATTCTGTGCGCGCTTCTGGCGTGCGTTCTCTTCGCTGCGGCGCTGCCGTCGGCAATGGCGCAAACCACCTATAGCATGTACTTCTGCAAATCCACCAAGGTCTATCAGAAGGCCAGCTCCTCCAGCCGCAGCCTGAGCGTTCCCAAGAACATGAAGGTCACGATGCTGGCCGCCAGGGGCGACTGGGCGCTGGTCAAAAACGGAAACTGCTACGCCTTCTGCAAGCTGGCGGATCTGAACCTCTGCTCCCGCCTGAAGGGCTACGTCGTCTCGGCCACGCCCCTCTACGCGTCGGCCTCCAATAGATCCAAGCACACCGATTCCATCGGCGTGAACACCGAGGTCTACGTCATCGGCATCGACGGCAGCTATTTTCGCGTGCAGAACAAGGCCGGCTCCATCACGGGCTACATGCCCAAGAGCTGTCTCGGCACGCAGAAGGTCAAGACGAATCAGTCGACGCCCAAGAGCAGCACCTCCACCGACTGGAAATCCAAGGTCGTGGCGCTGAAGTGGTACGACGGCGGCAGCAGCGTGCTCAAGAAGGGCGAATACGGCATGATCTACGACATCGCCACCGGCATCTCCTTCAAGGTCTACCGGATGGGCGGCTCCAGCCACGCCGACATCGAACCGGCCACCATGGAGGATACGGAGAAGCTCAAGAAGATCGTCGGCGGCGAATACAGCTGGGATTCCCGCGCGGTGATCCTCAACGCCGGCGGCTACTACGTCGCCTGCGCCATCAACACCATGCCCCACGGCGATCAGACCATCACGAACAACGGCTATGACGGCCAGTTCTGTCTGCACATGCTCGACAGCAAGACCCACGGCTCCGACAGCGTGAATTCGGAGCATCAGAAGGCCATTCGAATGGCCTACAACTGGGCGCACTGACCTCTGAAAAAAGCCATATTCTTCGCGGACGCGTGCGGACAAGCCTTCCGCCGCGCCCGTTTTGCATGGTTTGTTACAGAATATTTACCGGATTGAACGGCAGATGCCGCGCCGCCGCTTGCATATTTTCTTCATTGCATGTATAATAAAGAGTGATGTTTTGTCACTCAGTCTGAATATTCGTCAAATTTTGGAGGTACAAACGTGTCCACGCAGTATTCGTCCGATCGTCCGCGCCCCTCTCAGGGCGCTTCGCGCAATCCCGCCCGCACCGGCGCTCCCCGTCCGGCCGGCGCACGGCCCGCATCCGGCCGTCCCTCGGGCGCGCGGCCCGCATCGGCCCGGCCGAGCGGTTCCCGTCCAACTCAGGGTCATCCCGCCGGCCGCAGGCCGCCTCAGGGCCGCCGTCCCGCGCCGCGCCGCAGGCGCAAGCCTCAGGGGCGCTTCTACGCCATCCTCGCCGCGGCCGCCGTGCTGATCGTCGCTCTGATTCTGCTCATCGTCAAGCTCAGCGGCGGCAGGGACACGCCCGCGAACAGCAATTCCGCCGTTCCCACCGAAGCGCCCGTCGCCACGGAAGCCCCGGCGGAGCTGACCTCCGCGCCCGTCGAAACCGACGCGGCGGCGGATCAGACGACCACTGCTTCTTCCCACTCCGATTCGCTGGCCGCCATGCTGGGCTCGGACGACGCGTCTCAGGTCACCGGCCTGTCCTCAGACGAAATGGCGCAGGTCTCCGACCTGTCCATCAACCAGAGTCTCCCGCAGGAATGGATGAACATCCTGCTGCTGGGCTCGGACGAGCGCAAGATTTCCGACAGCGCGCGCACCGACTGCATGATCATCTGCTCGATCCATCTGCCCACCGGCAAGGTCAAGCTCACGTCCATCATGCGCGATCTGGCCGTGGACTTTGACGACATCGGCAAATTCAACGGCACCTACCGCATCAACGCGGCCAACTACTTCGGCGGCGAGCGTCTGGCGATGAAGACCATCAACGAGTGCTTCGGCCTGAACATTGAAAAGTACGTGCGCGTCAACTTCTTCGGCTTCCAGGAAATCGCCCACATGCTCGGCGGCATCGACATGACCATCAGCGAGGATGAGATGAACCTCATCAACAAGTACATCGTCGAGCAGGCCAAGTTCGCCTATTACGCCGGCTTCGACGATTCCAACCTGCCGAAGGAATTCCTGGAGACCTACGGCGACAACGTCCATCTGGACGGCCGTCAGACGCTGGCCTACGCCCGAATCCGCAAGCTGGACGGCGGCGACTTCGCCCGCTCCGAGCGCCAGCGCAAGGTTCTGGTGGCGCTGATGGAGAAGCTCAGGGGACAGGGCGCGGCTGATCTGCTCTCGCTGGCCAACGCCGCCATGCCGTATCTGCAGACGAACCTGACTGTCGCGGAGATTCTCGCGGTGGCCACCACGGTGGTCGGCAGCGACGACCTCGGCAACGTGGACACCTTCCGCCTGCCGGCGAACGACACCTACGTTCAGGAGACCCGCAACGAGCAGTCCATGTTCTACGACTGCGACTGGGCCGCCAACACCTCCCAGCTGTACAACTTCATCTACGAATAAGAATCATTCATGGCGACGCAGGGCAAACGCTCTGCGCCGCCTTTTTGCAGCAAAAAAAGTAGCGCCCCAGAAAGGAGTGGCTGGCCTCATGCGCAAGGGTAGAATTGCGAATGCCTCCATGGTCCGGAATATCCCGATTCAGAAGAAGCGCGCTGTTCAGCTGCTCCGGCAGAAACCTCGAAAAAATATAGCGCGCTATCATAGAATAATCCCTGGGCTTCAATACGGGAATGAGGTATTTATCCACGGAGATTCCCATGAAGTCCCGCTCCCGCAGGCTGTCCTTTTCGTTCATCACAGCCCCCAGGTAGCTGCAGCTCATTTTGCAGGGGCGCAGATCAAAGCTGTAGCGCAGACGCAGCGTTTTATCTGTATTGCAGCGGCGTTTCAGCAGCGCGTTGCCACAGCGCGCCTGTTCCATACAGATCCGCGCTTCTATGGCGATATCGACCTGAAAATCGCTCGTTTTCTGAAAGAATATGGACTCCGGCCGAATGATTCGAAGGCTTCTGATCCACGCGCGCGCCAGCTTCCAGCCATCCGCAGGCGGCAGAAACCATTCCGGGTGCAGCGTGACCGCACTGAGCAAATCGTCATCAAAACTGCGATGATACACCTTCTGCAAAACATCGATAACCGTATATGGTTTGAAACTTGCGTCTATTCGAGTGCGATACAACTCAACGCGTTCTTCCTCGGTAAGTGTCCTTTTAGGCACATAGGCATGAGGGCTGTAGGAAATAGCGGCCTCTTTCACTTTCTGCGTTCTCCTTCCGGCAATGCAGCAGACGGCTGCAAAACGTAACTGTATGAATTATAGCACATTAATACACGCTTATAAACCACATTTTCTATTTACAGAGGCGAATTAATGTGCTATAATATGTGAGAACGATAGAACCATGTATGCGGATGACTGCATCCGCCGAAAGGAGAGTTCCAATGCCAAGGCGGTCCTTTGAGCGGTCGACACCCGCAACCGGAAACATTATTGATATGAACACAGGTAAACCGGTGGAAATCCCCTCGATTCCCATTCTCTGCGAACGAATCCGTCATTACCGGCTCCGGATGGGCATAGAGCAGAAAGAGCTTGCCCGGCGGATTGGAATTACCGGAAACTCCGTATGCAATTGGGAGAATGGCCGGGGAAGACCGGATGTGAATCTGCTGCCCGCAATCTGCGAAGCGCTGCATATCACTTTCTATGAATTGTTCGACGTGGAGGACCCCACCGTTCAATACACCGCCGGCGAGCAACTGCTTATTGATGGATACCGTCAGCTCTCTCTAGGGCACCGACATGCGGTCAGCCGCCTGGTAGATACGCTGCTCGAGGTTCAGGCGGCGGAAAGCTGTCCGAAGATCCGAAAGCTCACCTTTTTCGAACGTTCTCTGGCGGCGGGTATCGGCGACCCGACGGAGTTCGAGGACGAGGGCGAGCCCATCTTTCTGTACGCTTCTGAGGCGGTCGACCGCGCCGACTGCGTGTTCAGCGTCAGCGGCGACAGCATGGAGCCCGAATACCACGACGGCGATCTGGTGCTGGTGCGGCGGATTCCGGACGCCCCCGAACTGAAGGAAGGCGAAATCGGCGCGTTTATTGTGGGAAACGAGACATACATCAAGGAATACCAGGAGGACGGTCTGCACTCCCTGAATCCCAAATATGACGTCATGCGCTTCTCCGACGAGGAATCCGTCTACCTGATCGGGCGCGTTATGGGCGTTCTGAGTCCGGAAAGCATCGCGACGGAAGCGGATGTGAAGAGGTATCTGGCAATTCATGGGGATGCGGAAGACTAAAGCAGAATGGCTGCTCTGCATCGTTCAATGAGCGGGCCGCAATAACTCACGCATTGTCTTCATCCTTGCTTTCCTGCGGTTTGTCCTCCTGCAGCACCGCCAGCATAATCCGTGCGCCTGTCCGAAAGCCCTCAATATACGCTTCCTTGAGCGATACGCTGGTCAGCCCTGCGCTGGCCATTGCGTATTTGGCCAGCAGCGGATGATCTTCCGGAGCCAATTTCTGACTCAGAGTTTCCTCCGTCTCCGTTACTCTGGCAAGCGCACGGGCATACTTTGTGCCGCGCCGGAACGTCTGCCCGCTTATCGTCAGGTTGCCGTGATATAAATCTTCCAAAATTTGCCGCATGATATTGGTCTCCTCCTGCTGCACTGTATGACAATTTCCTTTCCCTCGCACATCGAGGTCAGTGACATTACGCCATACAATGCGCCGGAAGTCAACGCTGCAGGAGAAGAGTTATCTGTTTTGATACATCGTGTTCGGTGATGCGCTGCAGCTGCAACACTTTTTGCCAGCCGCTGATAGATTTTCGTCATGTAAGTGCAGAGCAAAAAGCACCCAGCTCTGCGCTGCAACAGTTTATAGGTGAGCGATCAAAGAATATCAGGAGGACGGATTGCATTCGCTGAACCCGAAGTATGCCGTAATGTACTTTGCCGGTGATGAAACCGTCTATCTCATCGGGCGTGTCATCGGCGTGCTTTCGCCGGAAAGCATCGCCATGGAGGAAGATGTGATCCGCTATCAGGAAATTCATAACCTGAATTATCCCAGCTTAATATGTGCTTTCATATTCATATACTGCCTTTCTATAATTGTATTGAACTCTCGTATAAAACGACAGAGTCATAATTTAGACCCATAAAGTTCTCGGCCTTATGCATGGCGCAAGTGGAACAGGCATGACCGAAATCATGCCTGTTCTCGAAAATCTTAGTTTTACGTTCTTACCCACGGGTTCTTCTGCATCTGGCTTTATGCCGAAACGCCGCACATCACTCAGTTATTGTATCCGTGTGCTTTCGCTCCTCGTTTGAAAGGACGCGCACCTGCTCCATGCCGTTTCTCCGGATGAAGCTGCTTTGCGCATCCATCCCGAATGGGCTCAGATCCGCTCCACGCTGAGAATCTGTCCCTGAAGATCGGTGGCGACGCACTGTCCGCAATTGCCGGAATAGACCTCCCGTCCGTTGAGCAGCGCGCGCATCTTGCCGTCCCGGCGCATGACGCGCAGCGTGCGCTCGCCCATGTGCTGGGTGTAGTCGCTCGCGTCCGCGCCGCCCACGGCGCTGAACAGCAGCCGGTCGCGCCGCCGCACGCCGCCGTACATCATCGCAATGTACTCCAACGCCGCCAGCATCGTCGGGCCGTAGCCGTCGATGCCGTCGTTGTAGTCGCCGGTGAACGGATCGTACTGCTGCACGTAGCGGCCGTTGCGCGCCAGATTGCTCAGCCAGATTTCGCCCAACCGCGCCACCAGATCGTGGCGGCCGTAGTTCATCAGCGCGTCCACGGCGCGCTGATAGATCAGGCCCTGACAGGAGCCGCTCCAGTTGTTCACCGGATCGTTGACGAAGAACGGGTCGTGAATGGCCGTGGCGGGCATGGGCAGCTTCGTCCAGAATTCGTCCGGGTTGAGCAGATGGCGCTGGATGAACGTCCGGGCCATGCCGTCGTCGAACAGGCCCAGATGCATGCAGCGCAGATTGATATGGTTCAGCGAGTCGATGGTCACGCCGTCCCGGTCGCGGTCGAAGCACGCGCCGCGGGACTCGTTCCACAGATGTGCCTTCACCCGGCGGCGATGCTCCGCAGCCTCGTTTCGCCAGTGGCCGCTCCTGTCGTCGCCCAGCAGGTCGTGAATTTCGGCAAGCGTGGCGGCCATGTCATAGCAGTAGCCGGCGTATTCCATGGACTGGAAGGGCAGCCTGCCGGAATCCTGCGGAGGCGTCTCGCCGCCGAAGCCGCCATCCCTCGCGCCGAGACGGAGGAAGCGGGCGCAGTTGTCCTCGCCGGAATCCCATACGCACCATTCCTCGGGAATGCCGTTGGGATTGCCGGTGCGATACTTCATGATGTAGCCGTAGAAGTCCTCCATCGCGCCGGCCACCAGACGCAGATAGCGCTCGTCCGGGCCGATCCAGTCGCACATGCGCAGCGCCTGATGGGCAAAGTAGAAGCCCTGAATCCAGTCGTAATGGGCCACCACGCCCAGCATCCGGTCGGACATGTCGGAGATCATGCCCGGCATGCGGCCGTCCCGGCGCTGATACTGCATGAAGATCAGCAGGTTGTTCAGGCCCACTTCCACGTCGCGCTTGGCGTACATCTCGCCGCCCATGGGCTGGGTTTCCAGCCAGACGTTGCGATAGTTGGAACCCTCGATGAGCACGCGGCGGCCGTTGTAGACCTTGATGTTGTCCTTCAGCAGCCGTTCGCAGTCGTCGAACACCCTTTTCAGTTCCGGCCGGCTGCTGGAAAATTCCACGCCCGTGCGGGGCAGCGCATAGGATTTCGCGTCAAATTCGTTGAACATTGTCGTTCCTCCGTCAATAGAGAATCCGCACCGGGCCGAGCAGACCCGAGGGCGTGAGCTGCACAAAGTGAGAGAAGGGATCCGGGTTGCGGTGCACCAGATTGTTCACGACCTCCAGCACGAGATGGTTTTCGCCCTCGCGCAGCGCGTCGTTGAAGTAGACATAGGGCGCGTCGATGCGCCAGCCGAGATCCCGTCCGTTGAGCTCGGCGCGCACACATTCGCCCACCAGCCCGAGGTCGATTCCCTTCGCGCCGGATTGGACAACGAACGTCGTCTCGTATCGCATCGTTCCGGAGAAATCCGGGTCGCCGTCCATTCCGCAGACGTTATAGAGTTTTTCCAGCGCCCGCGCGGGCTGCGCCTCGCCGCCGGCGGGAATCAGCGCAAGCGTCCACCCCGCGTCCATCGGTTCGCAGGAGCGAATCTCCGGGCGCGCCGAAAGCGCCTCCGGAGCGCCGCCGCCGAAGATCAGAATCGTGGATTCGCCGGGGCCCAGCCGCAGCGGAAGCCGTCCCTCCTCCGCGTCGATGGCGTAAAACGCGTCCGCGTACAGCTCGGCGCGCACGCCGGGGCCGGACACAGGCAGAAGCACCGTGCCGTCGAAGGCCTCGGACATGGACTCGTTCACCAGCATGAACGCGTCCGCGTCGTCCCGGCGGGCATGGCGCACGCGCAGCAGCGGGAAGGGATCCTCCAGCCGCACATCGGTTCCTCCGGCGCGGCGCACGAATTCCGCCGCGTCCGCGAGGGCGACGACCTCGCCGAAATCGCAGTTCTCCGGACGGCCGTCCACAAACGCCGCCTTCAGCCCCGCGTCCTTCAGCGCGCGCAGCCTGCCGAGGAAGGCCTCGGGCAGCCACTGCGCCCGGGGAATCAGCAGCGCGGGATAGCGCATCTTCTCCACGCGCAGCGCGCCATCCTCCACCCGCGCCTTCTCCATCAGCGCGTCGATGGGCAGAATGTCGTAGTTCAGCTGCGCGTCGCAGAGCGCCCGGCAGGGCTCGCCCAGCAGCATGCAGTCCCGGCCCGACCATTCAGCCTCGGCGGGATACAGCACCGCGGCAGAGACAATCTCCGTGCCGGCGATGAGGTGCGCCGCCCGGTTCGTGCAGCGCATCAGCTTTGCAAAGGCGTCAAACTCCGGATTGACGCCGCCGGCGTTGAAGTGGGGAGGGCAGTCCGGATCGGGATATTTGGGCGAAAACGCGTGGGGCACGAAGCGATTGATCCCGCGCACCAGCATGTGATCCATCAGATGCTTCATCATCGGCACGCCCTCGGCCCAGCCATACGCGCCGAACACCTCGCACATGGCGCGGTCAGCCATGCGCGGCTGGATGTGGCTCAGCGACGCGGCGAGGCGCGCCAGCACATAGTCGAAGAACGTGGGATCAGTCATGCCACCGGCGCAGGAGGCTGCGTGAACATAGTGCGCCATGCCGGGCAGAATCTGGTGCAGCACCACGTCGATGCCCGCCATGTCCTGTCCATCCAGCGCGCGGAAGTAATGGCCCGCGCTGCACGAAAGGCGCATGTGCGCGTCCATGTCCTCGATGATGTGGCCGATATACTCCACGCCGTGCCCGCGGCACCATTCCCCGATCTGATTGGAGAAATGCTCGCGCCACAGACTGGTCACGGCGTTCATGTAGGCCGTGCGCACCTCGGGCATGCCGTCGCCCTGTCGATACCACAGTCCCGCCAGCCGGCCGCGGACGTCGCCGCCCAACTCGCTCTCCATCCGGGCAAGCAGCTCGTCGCTCCAGGGCAGGGCCAGACCCGGCTGACCCAGCTTCTGGTCGTACATGCTGGGCGCCGCGCCGCCGCCCGAGACGCGGCAGTTGCCCAGACTCGGCTCGTCGGAGAAGAAGCCCGCGATGGTATTGCCGAAATAACGGGCGTAATGGGCGTAGTGCGGCTCGTACACCGCCTCGAGAAGCACCTGCACCGACTGAGCGTCGATGAGATGGATGTAATCCTTCTGGCTGGTTCCCCGGCGGCTCTTGTACAGCGCGAACACGCGATACACGCCCTCGGGCACGTCCCAGAACACGTAGCGCCCGCGCACATTGGCCGTCAGGTCGATGGGCGTTTCGTCCAGCGTCTCGTCGTGCTCACTGCGGCGATAGGCGAACACGCCCAGCAGCACGTCCTCGGGATCGCTCACCGAGTCGGCGGCGGAGCAGCCTGCAGAGCACTCGTCGTCCATGGTTCCGCCGATGCTCAGCAGCACGGCGCTCTCCCGGGCGGGGCCGACCACGTCCACATGCTCCTCGATCAGCTGCCACTTGCGCCGCTCGGGGTACTTCTTCGAGATCATGCCGTTGGCATAGCCCGTGGGAAAGTGCTTGTCGTCCAGAATCCAGACCTTCATGCCCAGCCGCTCCGCCTCGGCCAGCACCACGTCCATGTCGTCCCACCATTCCTGTTCGCAGAAGTGCTCATGCGGGCGGGATTCCACGCAGAGCGCCCGCGCGCCGCTGTCGTACACCTGCTTCACCAGCGTCGGCAGCTCGCCGTGATGTCCGTCGTGCATCCACAGAAAGGGCAGAAGAACGTTGCCCTCCCGGCCGTGCAGAACGTCGTCCAGTCTCTGATCCATGTCTTAAATCCTCCTCCAAATGATTATTGACAGAAGCGAAACGGCGGAAGAAGGCGAACCGCGCCCTCTTCCGTCCAGATTTTCTGAAATTTACTCCTTGACCGCGCCGATGGTCAGGCCGGTGATGAAATACCTCTGCAGGAACGGATACACCAGCAGAATCGGCACCGTGGCGAAGATGATCTGCGCCGACTGGAAGGAGCGCGACGACAGCTGCTTGATCTTCATCAGATCCGTGGAGGTGAACATGCTCATGTCCACAGATTTGAGCATCTGCCTCAGCAGCGTCTGCAGCGGCCATTTGTTCATGGAATTCATGTAGATCATGCCGCCGAACCACTCGTTCCAGTGGTTGACCATGGAAAACAGCGTGATGGTGGCGATGGAAGCCATGGACAGCGGCAGGATGATGCGGATGAGGATCATCCATTCGCCCGCGCCGTCGATGGCCGCGGCCTCGCTGATGCTCTTGCTGATGCCGCGGATGAAGTTCATCATCATGATGACGTAGAACGTGGGCACGCAGCCGGGCAGAATCAGCGCCCAGAGCGAGTCCATCATGCCCAGGTTCTTGACCAGCAGGAACGACGGAATCATGCCGCCGCTGATGAGCATTGGAATGGTGTAGAACCAGATGATGACATTGCGGCCCTTCAGCTCGGTCTCGTCCTTGGACAGCGGATAGGCCGCGAGAATGACCATCAGCAGGTTGATGGCCGTTCCGGCAACGGTGCGCAGCACCGAAATGCCGAAGGAATTGAGGAACACCGCGTTGGAAAAGACCATGTCGTAGGCGGCGGTGTTCAGGCCCATGGGCCAGAATTTGACCTTGTTGGCGCTGGCCGACGCCGAATCGCTGAGCGAGACCGCCAGCACGTGGATCAGCGGCAGCAGGCACATCAGCGCCAGCAGCGTCATCAGAATGGCGTTGAACACGCCGAAGATTTTTTCGCCCCGGGAGCGGAGATTGCTGTTCATCTTGCCTCACCTCTCAGAAGATCCGATAGTTGAATTTCTTCGTGGCGAAGAGATTCGTAACAATCAGCAGCGTCGCGCCGATCAGCGACTTGAACAGACCCAGCGCCGTGGACAGGGAATACTGGGAATCCACCAGACCCTGACGATAGATAAAGGTGTCCAGGATGTCGGCGGTTTCGTAGACCGAGGCGTTGTACATAATGAAAATCTGGTCGAAGCCGGCGTTCATGATGCCGCCCAGCGCCAGCGTCGCCATCATCACGATGGTCACGGAGATGCCGGGGATCGTGACGTACCAGACCTGTCCGACGCGGCTCGCGCCGTCGATCTTTGCGGCCTCGTAAAGCTCGGGATTGATGCTCGTAATGGCGGCCAGATAGATGATCGCGCCGTAGCCGAATTCCTTCCAGACCTCCAGCATGACCATCACCGGCTGGAACCACTGGTTGCTGCCCAGAAAGAATATGGGCCGTCCGCCCAGCGCCTTGATGGCCTGATTGATCATGCCCTTGGTGGACAGCATGTCGATGAACACGCCGCCGATGATGACCCAGGACAGGAAATGCGGGAAGTAGGTCACCGTCTGCACCGTGCGCTTGAACAACGGGTTGCGCACCTCGTTGATCAGCAGCGCGAACAGCACGGCGAACAGCTGGGTGAAGATCATCTTGCCCAGCGCGATGACCACGGTGTTGCGAACGATCTTCGGAAAATCGGGCATTTGCATGGCCATGCGGAACCATTTCAGCCCCACCCAGTCGCTGCCCAGAAAGCCCTTGCCCGGATTGTAATCCTCAAAGGCGATGATGAGTCCGTACAGCGGAACATAGCTGAACAAAATGACGAAGAAGGCCGGAATCAGCAGCATGACGTAGTTGGGCCACGTCCTTCTGAAGTGGAAGCTGCGAATGAACTTCCGAAAGCCGCTCTCCGACGGTCGGGCCGAAGCCATCATAAGCAATCATCCTTTCCTAAAAGACGAGGGGATTGCTCCCCTCGTCTCCGTTCGTGCAGAGGTTTACTTCGTAGAGGCGTACCATTCGTTGACTTCCTGAGTGATCAGGTCGCCGCCGTTGGTCTTCCAGTCCTCGACGAACTGGTCGAAGGCCTCGATGGGCTTGGTGCCCATGATGATGTTGGTGAAGCACTCCAGCTCCAGCTTCTGCAGATACGCGTTCTTCTCCACCATGGCGGGCGTATCGGAGGTGCAGAACTTGTTGACCTTGATGGGCAGATCCTTCCAGATGTCATAGCTGGTGGCGAAGGTGGTCAGCATCTTAGGATTGGACTGATACCAGCCCTTCCAGGTCTGCTTGGCTTCCTCGGTCAGCAGACTCTCGTCCATGCCGGCCTTGACGGCGGCGGCGATGGTGGCGTAGTCGTTGTTGGCGCGGGAGCACAGGCGGCCGTAGAAGCCGTAGGTCAGGTTGCCATGGGTGTAGTAGTCGTTCATGAAGCCCGGGCCGACCAGCTCTTCGGGATAGTCAAACTTCCACAGCAGCTTCGGCTCGGCGACGTAGGAATACTTCTCGTTGACCTCGTCCACATTGATGGGGTCGCGGGCCTCGGTCACCGGATAGTGCCAGTTGTAGCCCTCGGCGGCCAGCATTTCGCGCAGCTCCACATCGTTGCGATAGTAGGAATCCCAGAAGGCGTTCAGCGCGTAAATCGCGGCCTCAGGATGCTCGCAGGAGGTGGTGATGGCGTTGATGGAGGTGTACCAGGCGTTCTTCATGACGCTGCAGGTGCCGTCGTCGCCCAGCAGGAAGGGCACGGCGGAGATTTCGGAGCCTTCCACGTTCGCCCAGGTGTTGCAGAAGGTCGCGATCTTGTGCCAATAGCCGTAGCAGAACAGCCAGTCGCCGCCGGAGACGATCTCGCTCTCCTTGTTGCCGTCCACGACGACGAACTCGGGATCGATATAGCCCTTCTCATACCAGGTGGCCATGCGCTCCAGCGCGGTGCGCATCTCGGGCTGAATGCTGGTGTAGACCAGCTCGCCGTTCTCGTCCTCCATCCACATGTCCATGTAGGCGTTGCAGGCGGTCAGCACGGTCTGGAAGGTGTTGCCGGAATCCTGAAGATCCTTGCTCAGCACCACGGGGTACTGGCCGGGGTACATCTCGATGTACTTGTCGAAGATAGCCTCCAGCTCGGCCAGCGTGGTGGGCATCTCGCAGCCCATCTCCTCGAGGATGTCGGTGCGGATGAAGTTGTTGGTCCACCAGGCCAGCGTGTCGGACATCTGCGGCAGGGCGTAGATGTGGCCGCCGATGGTCACGGGCGCGAAGAACGCGCCGGCAGTCTGCTCCTCAACGTCCTTAATCGCCCACTTGACCAGCGGGGAGGCGTACTGCTCGATCAGGTCGTCCAGAGGCTGGATCTTGCCCGCGGCCACATACTTGGCCAGCTGAGCGATGGAGGGGCTGATCACGTCGGGCAGGTCGTCGCTGGCGAAGGCCAGATCGAGGCGCTGGCTGTTGGACTCGCCATCGCCGGAGGTCCAGGCCATCTTCCACTGGATGCCCAGCTCGTTCTCGTACCATCGGGTCATGCCGTTGGATTCGGCGGAGTCGCCCTCCTGGAACACGTTGTTCGTGGTCACGACGGCGTGAGTGGTCAGCGTAATGGGTTCTTCGTACTTATGGAACTGATAAACCTCCGGCTCCTCCGCGAAAGCGGCGGCGCTCAGGCAAACCAGCAGCGCCAGAAGCATGGAAAGCAGCTTGCGTGTCATGTCGAAAATTCCTCCTTGTCGGTTGCTGTCCGAGGGGAAGCTCCCAGCGGGCGCGCTCTCCCGACGAGGGGCAAAAGCGCGGCGCGCAAAGTGTTCCAGTGCGGACGAATGAAGAAGAGGGGTCGCCCTTCGCCGGGGCCCTCGGCGAAAGACAACGGTCGGCGCGGCGGACGTTCGTCCGTCGTCTGTCTGCTATTATAACAGAAAGTTTCCATTCGCACTTGCGGTTTTCCCACAGGGAATTTGCACTATTTCGCCGTTTTCAGCCCACATACTGTCTCGGCGACATACCCATGCGCCGCTTGAACAGGCGGCTGAAGTGAGCCAGATTGTCGTAGCCCACCTGCATCGCCGCCTCCTGTACCCTCATGCCGCTTTTCAACAGCTGGCAAGCCCGCTCCATGCGCATGGAGATCAGCAGTTCCTCCAGCGGCTGGCCGGTCTCCTGTTTGACGAGATGTGACAGGTAGTTGGAATTATAATGGAAATGGTCGGCCACGGCGTTCACGGTCACGCCCTCAGCCATGGTCTTTGCGATGTAGGCGCGCACCTCGTCCGCCAGCAGCCGCTGCTGGCTGTCCTTCTGGCTGCGCACCCTCTGGACATAGCGCAGAACCGCCCCGCGGCAGCTCTGCCTCAGCGCCTCCCCGTCCTCGGCGATGCGCCGGGGAGAGCGCAGTTCGGTGTAGAATGCGTCCAGATCGTCGAAGGCGTAGCCCCGGCTCACGCCGTCGACGGAGACGGCGCTCATCAGCGCGGTCAGCAGCATCCGCCGCGCCCGGTCGCCGTCGCCGGCGGCGCGCACGGCCTCGTCCACGCAGCGCCCGACCGCCTCCTCGTCCAGCGCCGCCAGCGCGTCGCTGAGCCGGCTGTCCCGCAGGG
>ERZ780195.437-NODE-437-length-42137-cov-3.842878_pt1 | contig 42137 bp, 45 predicted proteins | sample MGYA00511017_ERZ780195 | MGnify/ENA primary metagenome ERZ780195 (study PRJEB29588, sample SAMEA2159974) | human gut metagenome | biome: human gut; feature: human-associated habitat; material: faeces | place: Denmark | collected 2008/2010 ...
TTAAAAAAATTGAAGCTCATTTAAATATTTTTAGAGTTTAGATAGCATTTCTTATAGCATTTCTTTTCGATAATATTCTAACATAAATACACCTAAAAATCAAATTTATCTCCAATACATGCAAATAAATGTATAAAAATGAATGTATTTTTTTAGATACATAACTTAATAATGAGAAACTTTATTTATAAAGTTATGTATTTAATTAAAAAAGCTAAAATTCATTTTGGTTAGTTATTCTTTAAAATGTTAATGGTAGACTCGATCTGAGTAATAATCCATGTTTCCAAATTGCCATAATTTTTTGTTATGTATTCCTTGGTTTCGTCAGTCATTTGTGCAAGTGCATCATTTTTTGCTTTGATAAGAGCTGCTTTTTGGCTTTCTTTATCAAACGTGCCATTTTTCTTCAGAGCTTCGACATAAGTTTGAAATACACTTCTTACGGCATTAGTTACGATGTCAGTTGCAACAGTCAATTGTTGTTTTGCGTTTTCGTCTTTAATTTTTGTATTAAGCCAAGCGATAAACCTTGCTCCTGCGTAAGAAATTAGTGGCAAAATTACCGCAGTTACCACTACAGATATAATGTTTAAAATGATTTCGTTCATAAGTTTAATCCTCCTTTATTTATGAGCTTGTTTGTTTATGTATTTTTCAATTTGATTTATTGCAGTTGTTACAGGTCCATCACAGCCTTGTTCTTTTAAGCCTTTTAAGCAAGCAAGGACACCATAGGTTAAAAGGGTTTGTTCTTCCTTTATTGCCTTGATGTCCTTGTCTTGCTTTTCCTGTTTTAAGTACCATCTATATACTGCAAATATCACACCAAATATAACACCAAGTGCAGTAATCACTGATGCGATAGTTATAATTATTTGTCCTACTTCCATAATTCCCTCCTAGTTTATCCAGTTCGGCTTTTCAGGTATAATCCTTGTTTTTGGAGCATTAAGCCAAGCCTCATACCATTTGTTTAGTTCTTCTTTTTGTTCATCGGTTAAATGATTCCACCATAATTGCGAGTGATTATCTACGAAATTGAAGCACTCAATCTGCCTTCTTTCTCTTATGACTTTGTCTTCAAGAATATCAACCATAACAAAGTCACCATTTATTAGTCGCCAATTCATTCCTATGTTACATGTCATGAGTTTCACATATAGTTCATCATCAACATCACGCTCAATTGATGCATCGCTAATATACTGACTTTCAACAAAGCCTTGTTCATTAATTTTTACTTTTTTCATTAGTTTCTCCTATACAGCAACCACTATCACTGAATATGTTTTTGAGCCACCAGTGGTGTTATGGATAGTGATTTTCTTTTTATCGATTGAAAACCACTGGTTGTTCGAGCCTGTGCTTGGCGTGTCCTTCTCAGTAAGAGATGCGCCAATAATTTCGTTGATGCCATAGACATCAAGGTCAATTGTCGAATAAGTCGACTTAGCAACAGTGTAATTAAAAACGATTATCTGAGGACATGTGGCATTGGATCCTTCGTATGATGAGCCAAGCGGGCTATGAAGCCAGCAGATTCTGTTCATGGAGCCATAAGGGATTTTTCCTGTCAATTCCGCATCCTCGCTGTCGCTTGATCTATAGGTGCAATATCCCTCTGGCCTGAACTCCACCCAGAAGTTCTCGCCGTAGGTATTATTCTTTAAGCCCATGATGCAATCGTCGATTCTTTGCGTCCTAGAGAATATCGCATATGTAGGCATTCTTGGATCGGTAGACAGATCTCCTATTTTGAAGGCGGCATTCCAGTTTCCTGAGTAACTAAGACCGCTCCCTGTTATGGTCAAGCCGCCGATCTCACCTTCAGATGACGTGATCTTTCCATTTACTTCCAGACCTGTGGAGTTTACCTTCATAACGGTTTTATTGTTGGAGTAAAGTTCAAAGCCTGTCGATTTGAGCTTATATCCAAATGACGAGGAAACTCCTCCCTCTGAATCCGCCTTCTTTGAAACAACGGCATTGATTGAATTTGCTGTCTGCTCCAAATCAGAGATGTCACTTGCATTGGAAGCAACCTTTGATGCAAGTTTATTAGATGTAATCGTAAGAGAGGAAATATTCTTCTCGTTGGTGTTTGCCTTAAGTTCTATCGCATCAGCTTTCTGAGCAAGTGTGGTAACGTCACTGTCAAGGCTTGAAATATCATCCTCTGCAGTATCGACTCGCTTGCCTATTGAAGACACCGTGCTCGTAATGCCGTTGATATTGGCTTCTATCTTCGAATCCCTCTTGTCGATTTCGCTCACCTTGCCATCAAAATCATCATTGGTAACATAGGCTTTTAGTACCACCTCACCAGTGTCAACATTCCAATAAGAGCTACCGTCTTTTGAAGAGATGGTACCTGCTTTGATAATGTTTGCCACCAGTGTTCCTGAAGTAATGAAATCAGCCACTATTTGTCCGTCAGATGTAATAGCGGTTTCGTAAGGACCGTTATATCCGTTTTTGGAATAGCCTAGTCCACTAACATTCCATCTCCAAACCTTGATAGCATCATTGATATTAGGCTTATCCATGATGAGTAACTCATAAGGCTTACCGTCCTTAGCAGCTGAGTGCAAAATAACATACCCTCCAGAATTGCCTGTTATAAGTTTTGTAGCGCTATTGATCGCATAATTTAAAAGAGATGGAAATCTATCCACCTCCATTTTTGTCGATTCAATTTTGCTTTCGATGTTTTGCACCTGCTTAACAAAGTTAGATTTTGCACTTCCAAGTGTTATGCTCGTGTATTTTTCAAGCAGAGTATCATAAGTGGTTTTTATTACTTTTGTCTTAACTGATACTCCAATTTCTGTATGCTTTACCGTTACAGTGTCACAAAGAGAAACTCGTTCTAGAAGTGCAGAATATTCAGGTTGTTTCCATAATGGTTCAAAGCTAATTGTAATTGTGGGGTTTTCTATACCAAGAGGATTATCGCTTATATATTTTTGAGCTTTTTCTCTTAGCTTGTCTTCGGTTATTTCTTCATCGCTATCAAAGGAATCCGTCATATCCTTTATAAGAGTTTTCCTTTTGGTCAAGGTAGTTGTTATCGGCAAAATCTGTTCGCTAAGAGTGCAAACGACATCATTCCCATCGCCACTTGAAATAACTGCATAAGGCAAAATATCTGTATAGATTTCAGAAATGTCACTATCGTGGTCAAGCTTCGTCAAGTTCTTGCCATACTCAATTACGACACCTTTGTTACTTCCTCTACCTTTATGATGGATTATCGAGAAATTGTCCCATTCAAACTCACCACCCCATTTATTTAGAAGGCTGCCATAAGTTCCACCAAGACAAGCTCTCACGCTTTGAGGCTTTTTCACTTCAAAGTCCTTTGCAACAGTGTAATCCGTTCTAAAAGTAAAATTATTTGGAAGAACTGTCTTTTTAAGCAATGTATCAATTGCAACTTGAGGCACAACATTAGTAAGTGAAAATGGAATAACTCCGATATTGATTAAGTCATAGGAAATGTGTTCGGCATAAATAGTAATTATCCCATTAATCGGTATAGTAATTCTGTATATTCTAAATGCCTGTGGATCAGATAAATCATTTGGTTTTGCCTTTATGATGCGTTCCTTTTTTATTTCGCCATACAAAGAACCATTAAAAGGGTACTTCAAAGTCAATTCATAAGCACCGTTTCGTTCTTCAGTTACCAAGCATGAGATAGTATCGGCAAGTACGCCTATACCAAATGTAGAAAAATCAATTGCGTCTTCTTTATATAAAATCGGAATCATAAGCTCACCCACCTTGGAATTATCTCAACGCTTGTTATTCCGCCACTAAACTCGATATGATTTTCACCATACTCAAAAGTAGGAAATCCATCACCAGTTACTTTGTCGTTTTTAAGCGTTGTATCGTGATAATAGTTCATAAGTTCAGAATCACATTCTGTATAGCCGTTTAGCGTTTCAAAATGCCATATTTTGTTATTTATAGTTAGTGTTCCTGTCCCTTTGCCATTTACCTTGATATAAGGCTTAGCAGTAAAACTAAACTCGTTTGTAAGAATTACCGCACTTGAATATGTTTGCTTCACAAGTCCTGAAATCAAATACCTAAGTGGCTTGCATGAAAAGGAAATCGTGAACACTCCTATCTTCATGCATTCATCAGAAATATCTAGCTTGCTATTAAACAAGGCTTTCCTTAAGAATTCTTTATCGTAGCTATCAGTTAAATCGTGATACTTGCCTGGTTCTTTATAGAGCCAATTTTTTACCCTAGTAATTTTATCTGCCAATTCTTCAATAGACTTTGCAGGTAAAAAGCAATTGTAAGAAATAGTTATATTGCTAAATCTTCCATTTGGACTTATGAGGTCACCATCTCGTCCAGGGATAGAGGTTAAAGATAGATCATATTTTGGTGCAGAATATACACTTTTAGATTGAATTCGAATCCCCATACTCTCACTAGAAATCCCATTAAAAACAAAATAACTCATGCGAACACTACTCCTTTCCTTTTTGCAAAATTACCTGCAGTTTCCATTATTTCTTCAGTCAAACTTGTGATATCTTCATTTGAATAGTTGTTAAAATTGCCAATGCTAAGTTGAAGCACCAACCCACCTTGATTTGCCTTTGCACCACCATTTATGGAATTAGCATCACTTGAAACATTAAAATCGGTAGGTATTTCACTCATATTAGCAGATAAACCATCAAATACGTTATTTAGATTATTGACCATTCCGTTTGCGGAACTTAGTACTTCATTTGCCGTTTCATCAATACCATTTGCTAAGCCTTCCATCATCATATCGCCGATCCAAGCCATCTTTTTAGATGGAGAGTGAATGCCAAAGAAATTTTTAATACCGCTCCATAAATCTCCTGCCCAGTTGCTAACCTTATCCCAAATCCATCCAGCTAAGCTTTGTATGCCTTCCCATAAGCCACGAACTAGGTTCTTCCCTACATCAGCCATTTGTGAAAAACCACTGCTAAATCCATTAATAATGGCAGAAAGTATTTGTGGCACAGCTTTTACTATTTCCATAATAATCATTGGAAGATTTGTAATGAGCGAAGTAAATAGATCAATTCCCGTTTGTATAATTAAGGGAATATTATCGATAAGCGCATCTATAACCGATGTAATAATTTTAGGTATCGCTGTTAGTATCATTTCAATTATTTCAGGCAAAGCTTGGATGAGCGTTACAAATAGGTTAATGCCTGCATCAATTATGAGTGGCAAGTTTTCAACAATAGCATTAATGATTCCGTCAATTATAAGAGGAATTGCCTCTATTACCACCTCGATTATTTCTGGCAAAGCTCCTATCAAACTAGTAAATAGTTGGATGCCTGTTTCTATAATTTGAGGGATTGCAGCAATTATAAAATTTATAATCGCCAAGATAACCTTAGGCAATGCATCAATTATGATTGGTATCGCATCGAGTATCCCTTTTGCCAAGCCCTCCACAATTTGAAGAAGAGTATCAAGGAACATAGGAAGATTAGCGATTAATGTTTCACATACCTCTATCACAGCTTGAACAATAGTTGGTATTAGTTTTGGCATTGATTTCGCAATGCCTGAAGCAAGGCTTGTTATGATCTTTGCAGCTACGTTTATGATAAGCGGTAAGTTCTTTATAAGTGTATTTACTATGGTAAGCAACGCATCCATCACCGCAGGAACTAGACTAGGTAGTAAATTAAGTAATGTTTCTAGAACTTCCGAGAACAAGTTAGTAACCATTGTAAGAAATGTAGGAAGCAAATCGCCGACAGCATCAATCAGGGCATCTACCGCAGTTGGCAATGCTGATATGATGTTTCCGATGATTGGCGTAATATTTTTTACTACTGCCTTAAAGCCATCAACAACGTTATCACATAAACCTTTGATATCCGCTTCAGAATTACCAAATCCTGTTATAAGATTTTGCAATGCCGACTTAAGTGAATTCATCGAACCGGTTATCGTATATTCTGCTTCTTTTGCTGTAGTGCCAGTAATACCCATTTGCGTTTGAATAATATGGATTGCATCGACTATATCTGCATAAGAATCAATACTAAATTCAACACCTGCTATTTCTGATGCATCTGCAAGCAAACGCTCCATTTCAGTTTTAGTACCACCATACCCAAGTTTAAGGTTGTCAAGCATCGTGTAATTTTGTTTAGCAAACCCTTGATAAGCACTTTGAATCATAGACATATCAGTACCCATTTTATTAGCATTATCAGCCATATCTATGATTGATTGGTTAGCTTTATTTGCAGCTGCTTCCGTATCTCCATTAAGTGATGCGATAAGGGATGCAGAAAATGAAGTAACTGTTTCCATGTATTCGTTAGCCGAAAGACCTGCGGTTTTATAAGCATTATCGGCATCATTCATTACCTTTTGTTGTGCATTAAGAAGACTGTTGTATTCATCACGTACTTCATCAACCGATTTTCCAACAGACTTTGCATATTCTTCTACGCTTGATGTTTCAGTTCCAAATAAAGTCTTAACGCCACCTACTAGCTGCTCATAATCAGCATAAGCAGAGATTACTTCCTTACCAAGTTTTACGGCCATTGCAGTAGCAGCTACTCCGACTGCCACCATAGCAGCACCAATTCCCTTTAAGACTGATCCTAAGCCGCTAAACTTACTTTCAGACTTTTCTGCAGACTTTCCAGCATCTTCGATATCATCACCCATATCGTCTGCATTTTTAGCAACACCGTCCATCTCTTTTCCTGTACTATCAAGAGCTGATGTATTAGCATTCAACTCTTTTTCCATTTTGTTTAGTTCGGCCTGTGCATTATTTAATTGAATTTGCCAATTTTGTGCTCTTCTATCATTCTCGCCAAATGAATCGGCTGCATTAGCAAGGGCTGAACGCAAGGTTTCTATCTTTTGCTTTTGAGCATCAATTGATTTTTGCAACACTTCATTTCTTGCGGTTAATGCCTGCATTGAATTATCGTTTTTATCAAACTGACTCTCTACAAGTTTCATTTCAGATCCTAATACTTTGAAAGATTGATTTATTGATGCAAGTGCAGACTTAAATTCCTTTTCACCTTCGAGCCCAATTTTCAAACCAAAACTATCTGCCATTTGTGTTCACCTCCTCTTTTTAAATTCCTTCAGGAATAATATCGTCAATAAAAACTTCTACTTTAGGTTTTGATATGCCATTGTACTGTTTATGGCATTCCCACAAGTCAAGTAAAAGTCCAAAGGGCATCATCCACACTTCATCTTGTGACAAGTGCAATTGCGATAGCCCATAATATAAAAGACGAGTAAACAACTCTTCGTCACTTACTCGCCCACTGCGTTTTTTGCTTCTACACTCTCAATATTTCGTTTTGTCCCTTTCAATAGAGCCTCAGTAATCGCAGCTTTAAAGTTTGCAATATCCTGTGGTGTTGTTAAAAGTTCCACTTCATCTTGAGTCAAGAGTGGCTTTTCGTTTCCTTTGTTCTTGTAATTGAAAATAAGAATAGGTTGATTGGCAAGCGTTACAATAAGCCAAACAATCTCACCAATTGCATCTTCGTAATTTTCGCTTTTTACAAGTTTATCTCCAAGGTTAGAAAGACCACCATACTTTTTAGCAATTTCTTTTGTTGCTTTAGTTGTCAAAAGCAATTCATATTCTTTTTCCCCAATCATAATGACTGAGCTTCTTTCATCTGCCATTTTTGTTTACCTCCTTAGTATTCAGGCTCGTATACGCTATTGTACCAAGCATTAATTGTTTCACTGTTTTCTTGTGTTTCAGTAACTTCTGCTTTCCATGGATGCTTATTCTTTCCATCAGGTTTATTGCGTCTATAAATAGCCCCTTCAATAGTCGGAGTTGAGAAAGTGATTGAATCACCCTTGGTAGCAAGACTGGTTGCAGGGATTCCAAATAATACTCTATAAAGCCAATAATACTTATATTTTCCATTTGATTTCTTTGCTCTAAATCCTATTGCTACATATTGGGAGAGGTCCTCACCACCTGAAATAAGTACACCATTGCTATCTAACGTCGCACCCACAAGAGCTACCGCTGCCTCATTCCCGATATCGTCTACGCCAAGTGAAATAGTACCGTTCTTAAATTCCTTTACCGTTTCAGATTGACCATCATCGGCAAAAAGGATAGCCTCGTTCAATTCGATAGACAAATCAGCTGAGATCGCCTTTGCGAGTTGAACAGGTGTTCCATATGTTTCGTTACCGTTTTTGTCTTCCGTGATAGGTGCATAGACAAGTTTGTCTAAACCAATTGTTGCCATTTTATTTATTCCTCCAATTCATAATTTTTTGCTATGTCCACAACATAGTGAAAATAGTCAGTTTCAGTTTCGTAACCGATGTATCTGCGGTCGGTTACTGTAAATTCCGCATTTAATAGTTTCTTTACTATTTGATTTGTTAGTTTTTTGTAGTTACCTTTTGTATAAATTGAAACTCTCAATTCTTGCACTTCGGCATTAGGCATATTATCAGCATGCAATTCAAAAGTATCTGACATTGGAACTAAAACTAGGTAAGTATCTGTTGCAGTTCCTTTATATACACCAGTAGCTATTGGAACACTTAAAGGTTCTAGTAATTCTTTTACATAAGCTAAAATACTCATAATCTTTTTATTTCCTCTTCCATTTTTTGTGTCATTTTATCTATACAAGCTTTCTTCGATTGGCTTTTTGCAGGTTTCAAGAACGGCTTGGCAGGTTGATCTGACTTTCCATACTCAATGATATTAGCTATCATAGCGTTAGATTTTCCGTCCCTTCTTGGCTCTGCAAAACCAACCTTTATATTGTGGTTTCCATCTCTACCTAAAAGCACCTTACTTAAACCTAGAGAGCTTAAAAGCTCGCCTGTGGAATTTCCACTTAATACACCTTGTAGATTATTTTTAACCTTATCGAGAACAATCTCTCCACCAGCTTCAAGAACCTTTTCACTAACCTCATCCATTTTGTTTCCAAGTTTTGATAGTTTTTTTAGTAGTTCTTCTGGTAAATTACAAGTGCATTTAGCCATTTGATGCCACCGCCTTTTTAGCCAAAACCTCAATATACATATTCCTGCCTTTTACATTTTCGACAGATAAAATATCGTATTCTTCGTCATCAAAAATGATATATTGCTTCGTAGTTATATTTAGATTTGGTATTTTCCTAAAACGAAAGAGTTCGGTAGCCTCGCTAAAAGCCGCCAAATTCGCCCAACGTTCGCTTCCGTGCCTTCCTTCGACAAACACTCGAATACTTGCCAAAACCGCCACACGTTGCGAAGAAAAGCCCTCAGAATCGGTCGCAAAAGTCTTCTCACATATTTTTGCAGGTTTATTCATTAATCCTAAGCCCATACTCACACCTTCCAATTTCTATCCATTCTAAGTAGTAGATTTACCGTATTCCATACTTGTTCTGATGCGTTTGGTGTATTTGCGAAGAAACCACCAGTACTCCCATCACGAGATTCATAAAAATGTGAAGCAAGCATGATGATCGCCTGTTTTGTAGTTGCCGACATAGGCATAACGCTATAAGTACCTTCAGTTATATGTTGATAACTTTCCGCATAGGAAATAGCGGCAGCTATGAAACTAAGAATAAGACTGTCATCGTCGTCGAATGTTATGATTAAATTTTCTTTCACCTGTTTTAGTAATTCATTAGCAATCATATCTGCCACCTCCTATTTTTTATTATTCTTTTTGAGCAAGAACCTTGATTGCTTCAGGAAGAATAAGCTTGCCATCTACTCTTTGAGTGGCAACAAAACCAACTTGACCTGTTGCAGCATAAAGTTCATTAAGGCGCTTGAAACTACGAGATTGTCTATCGGCAACCCAGTAATATGAGAAATCACCAAAAGCAATAGTCTTTGCACCTGCTGCAATAGTAGGAACATAACTTGATGTAAATACTGGTCTACCCAAGATAGTATCAGGAGTGTTCGCAGTAAGTGCAGGTTGCCACAAGTAATTACCATTATTGTCTTTTAGTTTTCTGATTGCTTTAATAGTTGCATCATTAAGAACCCATACAGCATTCTTTCTATAAGGTGCTTTAAGTGAATAGAATAAGTCGATAAGTTCATCTGCGGTTATTGCTGTAGAGCTTGTTGCAGTTACACCGACCTCTGCACCTCCTGTTGCATTAAAAATACCAATTGGTTTTCCAACACCATCGCCATTGAAGAATGCATCTTCCTCTTTATTACCGATTCGTCTTGCAAATTCCTTAGAAATATAAGATTCAAGGTCAAATACAGAATCGTTTAAAAGTTCTTCAGAAACCTTAATTAAGGTGCCAAGTTTATATGCACCAATTGAAACTTGAGAAAATGCATCATCACTTTCATTAATAGCTCCTTCTTCATCTACCCAAGAGGCAGTACCTTTCGTTGCGACAACAGGAATTTTTCTATCTCCTGAAGATGTAGTAATTACTTTTGCAATCTTTCTAAATAGATTCTCTTCTTCTAGGCTTTCAACAAGTGTCTTTTCATATTCGTCAGGAACAAGATATCCGCCTTCAGTGTCAGAACCAATTTGAAGTGCATTCATTACATCAGGTCTTACCGCCTTTGCTCTCATAGCATTCCAGAAAGACTTTTTATATGCTTTAGATTTTCTACCTACATTTTCTTCTTCATCTTTAGCTACCATAGGTTTAGCAGTCAAAGGAGTCGATACAGGTTTATTAAGTTCTGCTTCGATTGCATCTTTTCTTTCCATACGCTTAATTTCATTAGTATAAGATTCAAATTCTTTTTCCATCTTGGTATAAATAGCATCATCTTCTTCGCTAAGTACACCTTGATCGTTTCTGTGGGAGTCAAGGAAGTTTTCCATTGCACTCCAAGTTTTGGCACGTTTTTCACGTAATTCAGTAATAGTCATAATTTTTATATCCTCCATTAAATTAAATTTTTTATTTGACTAAGTTTTGCTTTAAGCTCATCAATGTTTCTGCCTTTTTGTTTAGGCTTTGCATCTACTTCTTTGTTTGTAATTTTGTTAAATAGTTTTGTTGTAAACAAATGCTCTTGAAACTCAAAGCTTTTACTCGAATTTGCTTTCTTTTCGTCTTCAAGTATTTCATCTGCAAACCCAAGTTCAATAGCTTTGTTTGCATTCATCCATGTAACTGCGTCCATCATGTGGCTTAGGACTGTTCTTGAAAGTCCTGTCTTAATTTCATAGGCATTGATAATCGATTCTTTTACTTCATTTAGCACTTCAATCGTTTTACTCATATCTCTATGGTCACCATTAGCACTAGTTGATGGATTATGAATCATGATAAGTGCAGTTGGAGCAATGACGACCTTAGTTCCTGCCATAGCTATTACGCTTGCAGCACTAGCAGCAATTCCGTCAATTTTAACTGTAACCTCACCTTTATAATCCATTAGCATTGAATAAATCTGGGAAGCTGCAATACAATCACCACCAGGACTATTAATCCAAACAGTAATCGGACCACTTCCAGAATAAAGCTCGTCTTTGAACATTCGTGGCGTAATATCGTCATCGAACCATGATTCTTCCGCTATCGTTCCGTTAAGTTCTAGGACTCTTTCTTCCGCTTCGGCTTGATTTATCCATTTCCAAAATTTTCTCATCGGCTGTATCCTCCTTTTCTATATTTGCATAAGCTCCTGCTTTATTAAGCGGTAGCATATTGCCGTTGATTAGGTATAAGTCACCGCCATCTTCGGCAGGAATCTTATCCATGTTTTCAAGTTCTCGTATATCATTCGCAGACATCCAGCCATTTTGCCTTGCTACTGCATAACCACTCATACGAGATTCGTAATCACCCCTAAGCAAACCTTCAAGATTAAACTTGAAGAAATACTTTCGTTTTTCATCTTCATTAAGTAATGCCCTAGATAACGACTGTTCCCATCTAATAACCCACGGATCTAAGGTATACTTAACGAACTCGAGTGATTGCTGTTCAATATTAGAAAAGCTCGATTTCTCAAGGTCACCCACCATATGAGGTGGAACCCTAAAAATTCGAGCTATTTCGTCAATTTGAAATTTTCGTGTTTCTAAGAACTGGGCTTGTTCTGGCGAGATGGAAATTGGTGTATACTTCATTCCTTCTTCTAATACTGCAACCTTACCAGAATTAGCAGAGCCACCAAAGGTAGAATTCCAATTTTCTCTCAACCTAGATGGATCTTTTATCGTTCCAGGATGTTCAAGTACACCAGAAGGTGCTGCTCCATTAGCAAAAAATTTTGCTCCATATTCTTCAGTAGCAATTGCTAGTCCTATCGCATTTTTGGCCATCGCTATTGGCGAATACCCTACTAGCCCATCAAATCCAAGTCCTGGAATATGTAAGATGTCTCTTGGCGTTAAATACACTGTCACTCCTTCCATAGTCTTTGCTTCGTCAGAGCTTCTTGTGTATATGTAATAAAGCTCACCATTTTCGTCTCTATCGACTTGCATCTTATTTGGCATCAAAGGATATAAAGCTACAACCTCGCCCTTACCATTTCTTATAATCTGTGCATAAGCGTTTCCCCATAAAAGCAAATGGGTCATGAGTGTTTCTCTAAATATAAATGAACTCATTTCCTTGTTTGGTTCGTCATGCAGTAAGTGATAAAGATTGTTGTCTATCGCTCTTTCTTTTCCACCGTCTTCCTTATATCGATAAAGATGTAATGGCAATCCTGCAACAGCTTCCGCAAGAATTCTTACGCATGAATAAACTGCAGTCATTTGCATTGCACTTCTTTCATTTACATTCTTACCAGCTGAAGAACCGCCCATATAAAACGAATAAGAACTACCAACAGTTCTGTTATCTATCTTAGGGTGATCTCGTAATTTGAATAATTTGTTTATAAGTCCCATTTTTGACCTCCTAAATAATTAAAAGACCTCTTGAATCATAAACTGAATTAGAAGTCTCTCCTTTATTTCTTATTGCTCTATCAAGTGCCATAACAGTTGCCACGCTACCATCAATCTTCTCTGTGGATTTTGACTTATCCATCTTTATATTTCCTGCTGGATCTGTTCTAACACACACATTGTCCATCATCCATCTAAGCACTGGATGTCCGTTGTGCCTTAAAGTTTTGCCAAGAACTAGATTCATAAGTTCCTTTGTTGGTGGGCTCATATCTTTAAATCCCTGACCAAAGGGAACGACTGTAAAACCGAGTCCTTCCAGATTTTGAACAAGCATTGTTGCGCCCCACCTATCAAAAGCAATTTCTTTTATGTTGTATTTTTTACCAAGCTCATCTATGAAACTCTCAATGTAGGCATAATGAATAACATTGCCTTCGGTCGTTTCAATAAAGCCTTGCCTTTCCCACAAATCATAAGGAACATGGTCTTTATTGACTCTTGCTTCCATATTTTCTTCGGGTATCCAGAAATAAGGCAGAATGTAGTAATGCTCATCTTCTTCAGTCGGCGGAAACACTAAAACGAATGCAGTGATATCCGTTGTTGAAGAAAGGTCTAGTCCACCATAGCAAACTCTCCCTTTCAAATCCTCAGGATTAAAGTCAAAACTGCAATCGTCCCACTTTTCCATAGGCATCCATCTTACTGCTTGTTTTACCCATTGATTTAGCCTTAACTGTCTGAATGAATTTTCTTCTGCAGGATTTTGTTTTGCACTTTCACAAGCCGCCTTCACCTTGTCTATTCCAACCGTTATCCCAAGTGATGGATTTGCCTTTTTCCATACCTTAGGATCCGTCCAATCGTCATCCTCTTCCGCTCCATAAATGACTGGGTAGAATGTAGAATCATGTTTCCTTCCTTCAAGAATGTCTTTTGCTTTTTGGTGAGTTTCGTAACAAATAGATTTAGTATCAGTTCCTGCTGTGGTGATTAGGAAATATAAAGGCTGCATTCTTGCATCACCAGAACCTTTGGTCATAACATCAAAAAGTTTTCTATTTGGCTGAGTATGCAGCTCGTCAAATACAACTCCGTGTATGTTAAAACCATGTTTGGAATAAGCCTCAGCGGACAAGACCTGATAAAAACTATTCGTCGGCAAATAAATAATTCGCTTTGTTGCCGATAGTATCTTGCACCTTTTATTAAGTGCAGGACACATTCTTATCATGTCTGCTGCAACCTCAAATACGATTGATGCTTGTTGCCTATCAGCTGCACATCCATAAACTTCAGCTCTTTCTTCACCATCACCACAAGTTAAGAGCAAAGCAACTGCAGCTGCCAGTTCCGATTTACCTTGTTTTTTTGGAATCTCGATGTAAGCAGTATTAAATTGCCTATATCCATTAGGTTTCAATGTTCCAAACAGATCCCTGATTATCTGCTCCTGCCAATCTATAAGTTCAAATGGCTCACCTGCCCATGTACCTTTCGTATGGCACAAGCATTGAATAAAGTTCACCGCATAATCTGCAGCAGCTTTATCATAGGTGGAGTCTTTAGCTTTGAACTTAGTCGGAACATACTTTTTAAGTTTTCGCAAATTTCCACCTCCTTCTCAATAAGAAAAAGCCGACCATCAAGCCGACTTTGATTCTCTTTACTTTTATTCATACTTTGGTATTGTTTCGATTATTTTTTCAATCTCGTCATTGTTAATACCTAAGCCTTCAAGCGCCTCTCTCGTACCACACGTTGGGCAAATCGGCGTTTTATTATCTACCCTTGAAATGGCAGATGGTGCCTTGTAGTTCTTGCCACATTTAGGACAAGTCTTCATAAAATTATCGTTTGTCTTCATCGTTTACCTCCAAGCTAAATTTTAGTGCTTCCAATAGATATCTTTTGTTAAATCCAAAGTCTTCATACCCTTCAAGGCAGGTATCAACATAGAATTTCGTGGGGCAAGCAAGCTTCCTGTCCTCATGCATTATGTAGACTAAGGCGTTTATTTTGCCCTGTGTTGCGTTTTTATTTTCAAATGGAACATTTACCCATTTCCTATAATAAAAGGAAGGATACCCCTCGTAAACGTCAAGTGAAGCCAAGTCTTGCCCACTCACAAGCCACACGCCAACTGGAACCTTATGCCCTTTAGCTTTTTCAATTGTAAGGTATGAACCTGTTTTGCTTCCTTTAAACATGAGCCTGTAACCATCAATGAATGATGTTCCAACCTTGGTTGCATCAGGGCATCTTTTTTTCATTTGCCTTTCATTTAAGTTTGAACCATAAGCTAAATAGTAAGTCTTCTTCATATAAATTACCTCCTCAGGCTAGAGAAGTAGGTCTTACCCCACTTCTGAAACTTGCATCTCCTGACAGCCTTTTAGTTAAGAATTCTCTAGCTGTTTTGAATTCATCTCCGATAAAGCCAAGTCTAAGTAACCATGTTCTCATTGCGTATTTTGGGTTGTCATGTTGTTGAGGTTTGCTTGATGCCGCCTTTGCATCTTTTGCCATTTGGCTTAGTGCCAAGCAAAGTTGAATGTAACTCTTAAGCTGTCCTGCATGAAGCCCATTTGCTTTACCATCACTCGGTGCATCGAATTGGAATAATCTAAATTCGATTGTTCCTTTTGTAAATGTTGCATGAAAATTTAGCATGTGGTATCTGCTTCCATTATAATGCTGTGTTCTTCCATATCCTTCGTTTTGGCTTTCGTACCAAACATCAGCAAATGCACTCATTGTTTTAGGCTTTTTCTTATTGACTGCTTTTAAGAACCTTCCATCAACTGTTCGGCAGTATCTATCAATTCTTCCTCTATCAAGGTTGAGTGCTTCAGCAAGTAAGCTTTCGTGGCTTGCCATAATGTTTGTAAGGTTTCTCATTGTTTGTGGGGTATGCCCGTTTGCTCCAATATGGATGTGAACTCCACACATCCTTGATGCATCGCTTTTCGCCCCCGCTTTTCTAAGTATTCTTATAATTTCCTGCAAGTCTTCAATGTCATCATAGGCTAGGATTGGCGTTACCATTTCGCATTTTTCATCGTCTGGTCCTGCAATTGATACATCCTTTTGGAATTTCCATGTTCTTCCTTTCGTGTCTTTGCAAGCCCAACTGAAATAACCATATTCTCTTGCTGCATCGTATGCTCTTGTACCAAAATATTCTCCAACCAAAATTGCTGCTTTTTTTCTTGTGATGTTGTTCATTTCAATTTCAACACCGATTGTCTGTCTCTTCATTTCTTCAATTTGCTTTTCAATTTTTTCTTTCATCTTCGTGTCCTCCTTGAAGTTTTTTTCTTCCCTTCGTCGTGTATATATATCACTCTAAAAGGACACTATATCAAGTTAATTGTATATCTTTTTTTGAATGTTTTTATATATCCATGATATATAAAGTACTTGGATTTCTACAAATCTTTGCATACTTTCAAATTACCTTTTAATGAAGATAAAATGTTGCAGTATCTTTCTCTTTCTGAACCTTCAGAATTAAGCATACAATCAACAAAAAATTCAATTGCATCTTCTTTTTTATCCCATATTTGTTCCTTCCCGTAACAGATGGTTTTCACGACATCGAGAACTCTGCATTCATCCTCGCCATAAATCACATTAAGGCTTGAGCCGTTGTCCCAAGCAACCATGATCGAACCGATATCATCAACACCTATTACCGTGCCTCTTGTTCCAATTGGTGGTGCTTGTTTATCGTCCATCTTGATAAGTTCAACTCGACTACCAACAGGAAACTCTTTTTTTAAGTTTTCAATATCAATCATAGTTCTTGTCCATCCTTTCCTATCAACTTAATATTTTGGATAGTTCCATTTTTAAATAAGCTAAGTGCGTATTTGCAAGCCTCTTCTTCACCCCAGTGTAATGATTCAATGTAGTAATTAACAAGGAAGTCGATGCCGCTCTTTCTTGTATTGGTCTTATCGCACATTTCATATAATTTCTTTCTAAATTCGTTCATTTTTCATACCTCCTTTAGGTAGTATATATATCACTCTAAAGGAGATTTATATCAAGTCATTAGCAGAGGAATTATCTGACTTTTTCTCAACTTCTTTAACCACGTCAAGATAGTTGATTTTCTCACCATTTCTAATGCAGTAAACACCTTCAGGATCACCGCCGTTATCAATATATCGTCTTAAAATAACCGATGCATATTTCTCATCTAACTCCATCGTGTAGCAAATACGATTAGTGAGTTCACAAGCCATTAGAGTTGATCCAGAACCACCAAAAGTATCAATTACAATTGCGTTTTCCTGAGAGCTATTTTGCAAAGGGTAAGAAAGCAAATCCAAAGGCTTACTTGTTGGGTGATTTTCATTTCTTTTCGGCTTCTTGAAATTCCAAATAGTAGTTTGTTTTCTGTCTGAGAACCATCTATGTTTTCCATTTTGTAAGAAACCATAAAGTACAGGTTCATGCTGCCACTGATAATCAGATCTACCTAATACAAGTGAATCTTTTACCCAAATACAACATCCTGCTAAATGGAAACCTGCATCAATAAATGCTTTCCTAAAGTTAAGTCCTTCGGTATCTGCATGGAAGACATATCCTGCTGCACCACTTTCACAATGAGCAACCATGTTATTAAAAGCATCAAGTAAGAACTGATAGAATTCTTCATTTTTGATAGAATCGTTTTTGATGGTTAGCCCACTTGAAGATTTAAAAGACACACCATATGGAGGATCAGTAAGGACTAGATTTGCCTTCTTCCCATCCATAAGCTTATTGACGTCTTCTGCATCAGTTGCGTCCCCACAATAAAGAACGTGCCTTCCGACTATCCATCTATCGCCTTTTTCAACGAATGATGCTTTTTCCAAAGCGGCTGACAAATCGTAATCGTCATCTTCAATGTCCACTTTATCTTCCTTGAACAAGTCTGCGAGTTCATCCTCATCAAATCCTGTAAGGGACAAATCAAAAGACTCCCCTTCGAGAGTCTCCAATTCTACCTTTAATATTTCTTCATCCCAGCCAGCATCGAGTGCCATTCGGTTATCTGCAATGATGTACGCTTTTTTCTGTGCTTCGGTCAAATAGTCGACAAGGACGCAAGGGACTTCCTTTATCCCTTCTGCTTTTGCTGCTTGAACTCGACCATGTCCTGCAATGATATTATAATTTTTATCAATAATCACAGGATTAATAAAACCAAATTCACGAAGGCTTGAGCGCAGTTTCGTAATCTGAGCTTCGCTATGCGTCCTTGCGTTATTTATATATGGTATAAGCCTGTCAATGCTGACAAGCGTCATTTCTTTGGTTGTTTTCATTTTTACCTCCTCATAAAAAAACAAAAATTACCGAGAGTTTGCGCCGACACGCCTTTTGGCGAGTTTTACTGTCACTGCGGGGTTTCCCCTGCAGAGTTGATTCCGTCACTCGATAATTTCTTTATTTGATTAGTATCTTCCCTGTTTCCAGGGAATATTTCTTCCAGACGGTCACTATATTCGAAAAATAGGCACCGACTTCGTTTGTTCCAGCGAAAATCGGCCTTCTTATTCGGATGTATAGCGGCGATAAGGTCGAATTTCCCCAGTCATTCGTCCTATACAATCTCTGCGATATCCCGCTTAGAGATTCGATGACGCTTACGTACAGGAACCTCGAGCCTATGTCCTGCTGGGTGACATTCGTGCTCCACTGGCATCTCAATCTGTACTTTCGCTTGTTCCTTTTCCTGTAGGTGAAAAGCTGCTTTACGCAGATCTGCAAAGAATCCCCAACCTGCAACGATCCATCGATGATCTCGACGCAAAACTTCAGCGGGTTGCTCGGGCCGATGATCATCGTGTTGTTACCGTCCAGGACATTAGCGAGCCTTATGATTGGCATTGACAGCTTCCTTCCTCCGATTGTCGCAAGCCTATCCTCGAGGCCCTTTATAGAATTGATTGGAAGTTTTACGTCCTCGATCCCGTTATTAGTTTTTCTTTTCGGTGTATAGCAAGACATAAAATCACCTATTCATTAAGCATGAAGAACAAGCCACCTACTGCTAAATTAGCACTTGGCTCGGTTTGTCCCTTTGCTCCCCATTCAACTATCTGGCTGCCTGCCGTGACTCTTCCTTTTGCATCTACCGCTACCGCAGAATAAGTACCAGCAGTAACTCCTGAATTAGCAAGTGTCAAAGCAATTGTTTTATCGGCACTTCCATCAAAATCTGTACTTCCTGTTGCATCACCTGAGATTGAGATTTTCCTTGCCGTTGCAAGTTTGGTTGCTTTACCAGCTGCCTTAGTTCCATTTTCAAGATTAGTGACTCTTGTTCCTACGCTTGAGATATTAGACTCGTTGGTGTTTGCCTTTCCTTCTACGGCTGTGACTCTTGCAGCTAGTGCCTTACCTTTATCACCTGCATAAGCTGTTGATGATGTCTCTCCAAGGGCAAGCGAAGAACTGATTTCAACATATGACGTTCCTGACCATCTATAAGTTAGGTTAGTATCCTTTGTCACATAGATTTTGCCTGTCTCACCTGTTGCAGGGAACGCAGACTTTTTATCGTATTCCAAAACATCATCAACATAAGAAGGCAATTGACCTGAAGGTACTTTACCATCTGCTCCTAAAGTAGCTACACCATTGGCTACGCCCATTTCAGTTCTTTTTACTTGTGCATGATTTGTAACATTACCAAGTCCAATGTTTGTTGGTGTAATATTTACGTTACCTTTTCGATAATTTGTTTCACCATTGCCTTTTACTCCAGTAACACCACCGTTATCAGCGATGTCTTTTATTTTTACAAGTGCATCTTGAACGTTTTTCGCATCTAAACCATCTATCGTATTAATTTCTACAATGTCGGCGGATGATGCAATAAGTTGCTTTTCAAGACCGTTTGCCGTTTTTACATATTGTGTCCTTTTTTGCGACATTATTTATTACTCCTTTCTAAGCATTACAATATCTTCATTGCTTAACTTGTGAATTTTTTTGTCCGATAGCTCATCTACGAACACTGTTTTTGTATTAAGTTCTTTTAACTGTTCAAGCGTTGCATACGATGGTGAATCTCCTACTTGGACATAAATCTTCGCATTTTCTCTTGTATCTACAGTTGAAATATTTTCTTCTTTAACCTGTGGAAGAATAGATAGTGCCTTTGGAATTTTTGTATCAAGGGCTATCTCAAATTCCTTCATTTTGCCGAGATGCCAAAGATGAGTAATCTCTATTGTTGATGTACATCCTCCGCCTGTTGGATCTATTTTTTTAGGTGGAATTGAAATATCTATTCTCTGCTTTGAAACATTGGAAACATTTATATTATCAGCCATAAAAGTCACCTACACTTTTTCTAAGGATTATCGTTCCTGTATCGCTAATCTTGTACCTTGTTTCATCTTTAAGCACTTGATTAAAATCATACTCAGCACCTTCTACAAGTTTTAAGCTTTCAGATGGTGTGATGATTACTTCATAAAAGCCTGACTCAGTAAAAGTTTTCTCAATAATTGGCTTTGAGTTTTTAGGTGAAGGGTTTTTGATTGTAAAAACAATTTCTTTGATGTCAGTAAAATCAACCTCAGTTAAGTTTACATGTAAAATCGTATGTACTCCTACATCTATCCTTAATGCATTCATATTTAAGCACTCCCATTAGACCAAGCCCCACTTAGCGAACTTCTCAAATCCACCTAAGTCAAATATAAACTCTCTGGCAATTTCCACGATTTCTGCATAAGGCTTGTTGTCGATATATTCATCACCGATTGCACAACATAATTCAACTACCGTTCCTGTTTCTTGAGCTTTAAGGAAAGCATAAATATTTACACTGACATCAGCCTTCGATAGGTCTTTTCCGTGAAGGCCACCACCTGTGACAGAATCTGCCATGTCGCTACCAAGTTTCCTGTTTGTTGCACCTGTATCAACATTGGTTCCTCCCGTCCAATAACCTAAAGGATTAATCTCTGCATTCGGATACTCCTTCTTTAAATCTTCAGTTGTAGCGTTACTTTGACAAATGATTAATCTATCACCATTTAAAATGTATTTTCCATCACACTTATATTTGCTGTAGATTTCTTGAGCTATTTTGGATAGTTTCTTTTGTTCCCTTGTAAGTGGTATTCCTTTGAAGATCCCATTATCACCACATCTAATTTGTCCTTCTTGATTATTAGCTAAATGTTTATCTTGAGGTACTTCCACGTAGTTGACATCTACATTGCCAGCAATTCTTTTAACCGCTAGCTTAATATCATTTTTATCAATATACACAGAACTCTCTGCAATAATATGACACTTACCATGACCTATTAGTACCTCAACTGCAATTCTAGGATTATCATCTTGTTTATATGCAAGGTCGACTATTGCACCTGCAATTCTATCTGCCACCTTATCAGGGTGACTTGGATTTACTTTTTCAAACATATTACATTATCTCCTTTAGTTTTTTAAATATTTCAGTAAGGCAGTTAACCACGATTGAGTTTCCTGCCATTTTATAAACTTGAGTATCAGAAATCTTAAGTTCTTTTATCTTTTGATAATCTTCATCGTCAAATCCCATGAGCCTAAAGCACTCAAGCGGTGTTAGCCTTCTTATTGCTACATCATTAGTAAGAACTTTAATGTGTCCACGTGTATTTAATGCACCAGATATTTTGTCTTCTTTGTATGCTCTACATTCGATATCAAACCATCCTTTTTGTTTCCATTGGATGTAGTTTTCTGAATCTTTAGTTACAACAACTGCGATATCATCTACACTTGTTTTTAATGTTGGAATTTTATCCTTTTGAACTACACCTCGTTTGAATGTGCATCTATTTGTATAAATTCCATCGCCTACATTAGCTATCGCATATCCATCTTTGGTGGCTTGGGGAACTATCACTTTTCCATCTAATGAAATAACAGGTTCAACTATAAAGTTATCACAAGGTCTTGTGCCTGCTCTTGTAGTAATTGTTCTAGCAATTTCATCTTTAAATATTAACTTAGGTTGAAATTGAAGCCCTCTAAGAATTCCATTGCGATTCCTCATATCGGTAAAGCAACTAATCAACTTAGTTGAAAGATAATATTTTTCATCAACATCATTTTCTAAATAGTCACCTAATTTTGTATCTAAATTAATCTCATTCGGAAACTGATACAATGCGTTATCATCTCTAATTGAAATCATAAATACACGTTCTCTATTTTGTGGGACACCATAGTCTTTAGCGTTTAATACTTTATAAAAATTCTTATATCCTAAACTTTCAAGATATTTACACCACTCATCAAACAAAGGCTTAAACTTTTTGCTTATAAGATTTTTAACATTCTCCATCAATAAATATTTAGGCAGTGTCTCATCATCAATTGATATGGATAGTAATCTTTGAACCTCCCATAAAAGTGATGAGTGAGTCCCACTGTGTTTTTCAAATCCATTCATCCTACCTGCTAACGAAATATCAGTGCATGGAAACGAATAAGTCCATAAATCAGCTTTTGGCATTTTCTCTATTTTAGTAATATCACCAAGATTAAGTGTTTCGCCATGAATTGCATTGTAAGATTGAATAGCATACTTATCGATTTCTGATATAGCAATCACTTCATGTTCTATTTTTGCTTTTTGTAGTGCTTTTCGTTGAGCACCAATACCTGCAAATAATTCAATTACTTTTAACATTGCGACCTCCAATAAAAAAGGCCGCCTTTAGGTGACCTATCTTCTTCTAGTTTGTAATAATCTTTCCATCAAATCATCTTGAGGATTAACTCCACCAATATCGGCTGAACAATTGTCCTTGACCACTTGATAAATTTGAAACCATATTTGATTTACTTGTTTCATATAATTTTGACTCATAGCGACGTATGGACTTTGCATTGCATTTCCTGTTGTAGGATGTTTTGCCAAAAATCCAAATTCACTAATTGCTTCTTCACATTGAACCCAACGTGAAACTGACATAGCATATTGTTCCAAAAGCTGAGTAGATACCAGCTTCTCACAACGCCTCTTTTTTAACCAAAGATATGTACTTTTATAGACTTCCTCTGCACACATATCTTTACCATTCTTTTGTTTTGCTTTTAGGAAGTCCTTTATCGGTGGCATATCGACACCTTCAATTTCGACAGGTTCAGGTAACACAACGGCACTATTTTCTACAGTTGCTTTTCCCTCAATAATTTTATCAGCTAATGCTTTCTTCTTCGGGCCTGTGTTTGGTCTAGCACCACCACGCATTGTTCCATCTTTTGCCATAGATTACCTCCTTCTTTTTTTGATTTTGCCTATTACCCCGTTTGAACTCGAATTTTTGCACACGAAACCCCAGGCTCGGTTTTGAACTTTTCAGTCGTAAAGATTCGAATCCCCCTACCCCTATTTCCTATCGCCGAGCTCATAGTGCGTTTTCGTATGGCAGCTCTGGCATAGGGACATCAGGTTCGAGAACTGGTTCGTTCCGCCACGAGAAAGAGGTACGATATGATGGACCTCTTCAACAGGTGTTATTCTTCCTTCTTTCAAGCAACGCTCACACAATGGATGTTGCTTAACATACAAAGCACGGATCCTTCGCCAATTGTTCCAATACTTCTTATCGTGATTGGGAGCTCGGGTGAATTTGTCGTATTGCTTATGCCTTAATGCTTGATGCTCCTCACAATAGGTATCATGCGTAAGATTCGGACAACCTGGATAGGCACATGGTTTCTTTGGTTTGCTTGGCATAATCACTACCTCCTTCTGCCCATGAAAAAAGGCCAATAGATGTTGCACTATTGACCTAGTTTTCTATAGCTTTCGCCTATTATAATTATACCACACTTCCTTATGTTCTCAACGGTTCACATCGGTTCATAGTGGCTCAACATTTTAAAATAAAAGAGGACCGAAGTCCTCCGATAAGGTGATTACTTATGTCATTTCTGCCATAGGTGCTCACATAGCTTGCCAATTAATCAACTAGCTACGGAGCAACACCTATAACATCTGTAATCTTAAGCAATATGTTTCTTAAAATTTCCATATGTGTTGCTCCTTTCTTATCTTTCTCGGTGACTTTTCTGCTCTAGCCATTAAAAACAACTAGAACAATGAAATAATTTCTGTATTTTAAATTGAAACAGATTCGTAAATTTTCAATCATCACCGGTTGTTATATTATACAATAAAATATTCAATTTATTAACTCTAATGCATCTTTATGCCATCTTTTTATTGTTGATCTTGACAAATACATACGTGAACCAATTTCATCCCACGTGAGCCAATCTATGTATCGATATGTTAGTATTCTTTCAAAGTCATCATTTTTTAAATTTGCTATGGATTCTTCAATTTCTAGTTTTGTTTTTGCAGCTTTCACTTCAAGTTCTTTCAGTTCTGTTTCGGCTTCAATTTTTTTGTAAATCCATTTAACGAAAGGTGCATCAGTATTTTGATTAGGATTAGAACCTATTTTTTCGCCATAGGAAGGGCCTGGAATAGCTAAGCTTCTTTCTTCACAAAAAGCAATGTATTCTCTTTTCTTTTGAATTTTAATTTCAAGATTATGATAACCGCTTAAAAACTCAATTCTATTCATATTTGCTTACCTCCCTTTCAAACTAACTTTTACTGCATTTATTAATGCACCTTGAACGCAGTCTTTTCTTTCTAATGCTTTAAGGATTTCTTCATCAATTGTTCCTTTAGTGATAATATGCTCTATAACAACAGTGCTTGCTTTTTGACCTTGCCTATAAAGTCTTGCATTTGTTTGCTCGTAAAGTTCCAAACTCCAAGTAAGACCAAACCAAATAAGCGTTGAACCACCACTTTGAAGATTAAGTCCATGTCCTGCAGATGCGGGATGAATCAAGCCGACTTGAACTTTACCTTCATTCCATTTTCTGATTGCGGATTCGGTTTTAATTTCTTCAAATGGAATATTTAATTCTTTCAGTCTTTTGCTAATTCGCTCTAAATCATGTTTAAACCAATAAGCAACAAGAACTGGCTTTCCATATGCTTGTTCTATTAGATCTTCTAAAGCATCAAGTTTGCGATTATGTATATTAAGTGAAATATGATCTTCTGTATAAATTGCACCATTCGCCATTTGAGATAGTTTATTTGACAAAACTCCTGCACTACTTGCACTTATATCGTCGTCACCTAAACTCAATACTAAATCGTTTTGTAAAGCTTTATATTTGGTTAATTCTTCTTCAGACATTTCAACCTTTACTTCATTTTTAATTAAATCAGGCATTTGCAAGTAATCATTTGACGTCATTGAAATAGTAATGTCAGAAATTTTATCGTAGATGGTTTCTTCTGCAAAAGGTAATGGCTTATACGAATAGATAATTGTTCCATTTCGCCTATCAGGTGCAAAGTAGTTATTTCTATAATGAGTTATAAACCTTCCTAGTCTTTTTCCATAATCAAGTAACTTATATTCACTCCAAAGATCCATAAGTCCATTTGATGCAGGAGTCCCTGTAAGTCCAACAATTCTTTTAGCCAGTGGTCTAACCTTCATAAGACTTTGAAACCTTTTTGATTTACCATTTTTAAATGATGAAAGTTCATCAACTACAATCATATCGAATTTAAAACCACATCCACTTTCTTCAACTAACCACGAAACATTTTCACGATTAATTATGTAAATATCTGCTTTTGTTTTGAGTGCAGAAATTCTTTCAAGTTCAGTTCCAACAACAATTGAATATTTTAGTAGTTTTAAATGTTCCCACTTTTCTATTTCATCTTTCCATGTCGTTTTTGCAACCCTTAAAGGTGCGATTATTAAAACCTTGTTTACATCAAAGGAATCAAATAATAAATCATTAATTGCAGTCAATGTTATTATCGTTTTGCCTAACCCCATTGAAAGCAAAATTGCAGATTCGTTGTGATTTTCTATAAACTCAGTTGCATAAATTTGATAATTATGTGGAATGTATTTCATCAATGATTCCTCCTATGTCTTTTTCATTATCTAAAACATAAACTTTAAAGCCTAATGACCTTAACTGTCTATGTCTTAAAAGTTGTAGCTTTCTTGGTTTTTTATTTGGAGCTTTTACCTCAACAAATGCAATTTTGCCAAGAGCAAATAATATAATTCTGTCTGGTACTCCATCAAATCCAGGTGATACAAGTTTTAACGCAAGCCCGCCACGAGCTTTTACTGCTTTTATTAACTTTTTTTCTATTGCTTTTTCTTCCATAAAATAACCTAACTACAAGGTCTATCAACCTCGTATATAAAACTTTTCTATATACTAAATTTTTTGGTCATATATAAAAGTTAGTATAGAGACATTGTTAGACCTTGTAATTTAGTGATTTCTAGTTCAAAAAGTCTTCAAAATCGTTAAAAGCATCTTCTTTAATTTTTAAGCCTTTGAAGTATCTTTTACGATTTTTCTCGAATCTTGTAAATCCGTTCTTCTCTAAAGCATTATAAAAGTCAGTAGTACTTCTTGTATATTCGCTCATATCAGTACAATAGCGTTTGTAGTTTGAGTATAAAGCGTTTGAACTTTCGGTGAATTTATCACCTATTTCACAACAATCCTCTAAGAAATGATGGAACCAGTCATTTTGTTCACGATAAGTGCCTATTGCATTAGTCACACATATTGGCGTTTCTATATGAAAACCATTATTAATTACTTTTCTTGCACCTTCGATTACCCAACTTAAGATGTATTCACCTGCATTTTCGCATAAGTAATCGGCATAATTTTTAATATCACCACTGCCTGTTAACTTGTTATTAAAAGGAATTACAATTAGTCTTCGCCAAATTCCATCATCATTTCCACTTACTCTAGGTAAATGGTTAGTGTATAAAACAAGGGTATGACATGGCGTAAAATAGAATGGATCTTTATACTTCTTTTCGGCATTAACTTCATCTGTGGAACATAGTTGTTTGACAATTGAGTCGTTTAATCTCGCACCCTCTTGTGATTCACTAGCAATAAGTAATCTGCGACCATTTATTTCTGCCATTTCAGGTTTAATGTTACGTTTGCATCCAACTGTTAAAGTATCAGCAGATATTTTTCCACTATAATTTCCAAGAACCCTGAATATAGAATTCCAAAACGTTGATTTGCCATTACCACCATCGCCATATGCAACTATTAAAGCTTCAACATATACTTTTCCAATAACTGCAAGGCCACAAATTTGTTGAACATAATCAATAAGTTCGATATCTTTTGCAAATATTTTATTTAAGCAATCAAGCCATAAATCCTTACCCTTATCACTTGGTGAGACTGTGGTACATTTTGTTATATAATCGTGTGGATCATGTTCTCTTAAACTAGACACACCTTTTCTTAAATCCAATGTGCCACTTGGTGTATTAAGTAAAAATTCATTGCCGTTAAGTTCTTTAGGATCTATTTCAATCATTGGTTTAACTTCTTTAAGAACAGCAGTAATATACTTTGAGTCTCTACGTTTCAAAACAAATTGATAATATGTCAAAGCATCCCTATATTTTTTTAGTGCAGTAAGTTGCTCTTGAGATAATTGTTCTTCGAGTTTTTTACCTGCTTTAAGGGTGATATCAATTTGAGTGCCTAACTTTTCAAACTCTTCTTTTGCTTTTAACATATCACTTATTGCCTCGGCAAGTTGACGTCTTGTTAGTTCTTGTGCTACTCGTTGTCCTCCTTCTTCGGATTCTTTCCAATAACAACTGTTAAACCATAAGAAATGTGTTGCGGGACTGTATCTTAATTCATTTGAAAAATAATTAGTAAGTATAACAGCTTGTCCTACATCGGTATAATCTGATGGCTTATAAGAATTTAAGTCATTGTATTTTGATGGTTGAATATAACTAGGATTTGAAGATATCTTTTTGTAGAATTTTTTAGCACTAGACCATATAAGCTTAAGCTCACTATCTTCAAGTGGAGGAACGCATTTACTAGCCTCATCTAGAAAAGCGGAATATGCATCTTCTGTATCACCATATCGTTTAAGAATTCTTGATGCAAAACGAGACATAGTATTATTTCTCGAACCTTGTTTTATTGATTTTATATCTTTATCAAACTCTTCTTCCTCTTCATCTAGAAAGTCAGTAAGGTTAATATCACCTTTTACATACATTACATTTGCATCTTCAGTTCCAAAGAAAAACCTAGCAGAATCCATAGCGTTCTTATCAAAGTAAGGAAATAAAGAAGATACTCTTTTCTTTAAATTTGCGTATTCAACCGCATCGGTTATTTGCCTAATAGGAAATAAACAATGAAACTTAGGTCTTGCCGTTTTTCCGCCTTTGTCCTTCATATGATTTCTACTATAATGAATACCTATTTCAACACCAGGAAAAGCTGCAATAACATCGCTTGGCATAATCCAATCATTAGGTTCATCTGAATGATCATTATCACAATCAAAAGGCAAGCAATTAGAATATAAAAAGTTATCATTATTGCGATAATTGTTTTTATAAGCAACACAAACATAATCTTTTGAAACTGCCATTTTAAGTGATTCATTATCTTTAATTTCAATTTTATTTGGATATAAGCAATTAGCCGCTACACCCACAACATTTGAGTTATAAATATTAAACATTAGTTTTCCTCCTAGTCCTTTTTATAAAAATTGCATTCATAACCATCTGCGTTAAGTAGCAAATCTTGACACCATTCAGGACTTTTCGACATCAAACTAGATATGTGTTCTGCGTTTTCATCCATTGGTGCTTCAATAATCAATTCATCATGCACGTGTGCAACAATGCGATAATCTTTTAAGGTTTTCATTGCATAACACAAGATATCTCTTGCTGTTGCTTGAACGATGTTTTCAACAAGCTTTGGTCCATACGTTTCAATACGCTCCCATTTTTTAGTAGCACCAATGCCTTCATAAGTAATACTTGCACTACCAAATTTGTTCGTTTCGATTCTTGGCTTTACATAAGCCAACTTTCTACCACTTGGCAATGTAATAAAAAGCATTCCGTTCTTATACTCAAAAACAAGTCCATGGGTTGAAGTCACAGTCTTTTGTTCAATGGCTTTCTTACTAGCTCTATCTACCGCCCACCAAAACTCAACGATATGTGGTGATGCTTTTCGCCAAGCAGTAACAATTGATTGAAGTTCACTTTCTTTAATTCCCATATCTAAAGCGCCCATGGCGGTTAATGCACCAATACCTCCGCCGTATCCACAGGCAAGTTCTGCCACTTTACCCTTTTGTCTTAAGTGTCCATTTGTTCCATGTTTAACAACCTGAACACCGAACATTGCACTAGCACTTTGGCAGTAGATATCCGCACCATTTTTAAAGGCATCAATTCGCCACTGCTCTTTAGAAAACCAAGCAATAACTCTAGCTTCAATAGCAGAAAAGTCAGATACTATAAATTTGTATCCTTGTTTTGGTATAAAAGCTGTTCTTATAAGTTCTGATAATGTTGATGGGATATCTTCATAAAGCATTTTTAATGCATCTATGTTTCTTTGCTTTACAAGTTCTCTTGCCTTATCAAGATCAGGTAAATGGTTTTGAGGAAGGTTCTGCAACTGTATAAGTCTTCCACTAAATCTTCCACTCCTATTAGCTCCGTAAAATTGAAACATTCCATGAGCACGATTATCATTACATCTTGCATTTTTCATAGCGATATACTTTTTAACTGATGACTTTGATAGTTGTTGTCTTAATGATAAAACCTCTACGATTTCACCACTTTTTACAATTTCCTTAAGTTTTGCTACGTTCTTCTTCCCTAAGTCATCAACATCGATACCAAATTTTAAAAACCAAGTTTTAAGTTGCATTACTGAGTTCGGATTATCAAGTTCAGTTAAACTTTGCATAGCTTTAAGAAGGTCATCTCGTATTTCTTCATCAATGGAAATGGCATTATTTACAAGTGTCATATCAAGGTTGATTCCTCTATCATTTATTACTTGATCTAGGTGATATTCATCCCATACAAAATCAGGGACTGGATATTTAATAAGCCTGTTATGGATTTCTATTTCAACCTCAACATCTCGCTTGTTATATATTTTAAATACATTCCATTTTGAAGGAGCATGGCAAGGCAGATTTCTAGTCCTACCACCATTACTTTTAGTCATACTGCAAGGTGTACAAAAGAATCTTATAAGTTCTTTACCTTCATCCATTTTTTGATCTTTTAGTTTAAGCACTTTACCGACATCTTTTAATGATAGTGGTAAACCTAAATAGGCACTCCACACCATATGACATCTCCAAGAATTGGGATTAAGATAAGTTCCATTATGTAGATTTAAATATCTTGATAAACACACTCTTTCAAACATTGCATTAAAACTATATTTAGTAACTGAGTCATTTGTTATAGCATCAAGAATAGCAGGTGGAATAAGCTCCCCACCCGCTAAATCTACGACCTTCACATCTGTACCATCTACTGAATATCCAAAGAGCAATATTTCAAAATCACTCGACTCTGCATATTTGTAAACACCGCATTTGCTTAAATCTATACTTGAAAATGTTTCGATATCGATAAAGAGTTTATTAATCAAGGAAGTCTTCATCATCACTTGTACCGAAATCACTCTCGGCTGATGCCTTACTACCTAAAGGCTCGCCATCCACTAATTTTTGAAGGTTATTAAGTGAACATGCAATCCCTTTATTTCCGTTAGAGTTAAATGCATAAAATGTAATACTAGCTCTACCAATAACTCCTGAGTACATTTCACTTCTTTCTAAAATTGGATTACAATTTCCATCTACGATACCAGGAGCTTGAGTTGAATTCGCATTAACAAAATAAGAACCTTTATAAGCCTCATCATCAGGTCTTTCTTTGTCACCATCACGAAGTGGTGTTTTAAGTACAGAAAGTGCAGGAACTGACTTACCATTTCCTTTAAGCTTAGATTCGCCTTCTTTATAAGCGTATTCAATTGCTTTTTTAATTTTATCAATAGTTTTAATATCACTCTTTTTGATAATAAGGGATGCTGAATATTTAGGAGTAGCATTCTCTGTCAATGCTTTAGGCTCCCAACAATTTAAATAACTAAATACCGTATTTGGTCCTGTGATTACTTTGCTTTGATTTTGTATTTTATTTGACATTTTATTAATCCTCCATTTTGTCTATATTTTTAAAATCATCTTGTGCAGATGTAATTTCTATTTCTGCACGCTTATCTGATCGTTCTACAAGTGTTGGCTTACCTTCAGGCTTTACGATGAATTTGCCAATTAACTCTTCAAACTTTTGTTTTCCTAACCTCTTTTGCAATTCAGTAATTGCCACAAGTTTCTTTTCATATGGATCATATCCTGCAGCAATCAAAATATTTGCAACTTCGGTTTCATTCGAATATTTGCGATTAGACCTTCCTTCAACTAATTTGTAATTTGTCCATTTCTTGCCATTAAGTGCCTCTTGAAATGCATAATCCTTCACATCATTAGCCCAAGATAAAAGTTCATCAATTCTAGATAAAACCTCTTCTATTTCTTCATCAGTTAATAGAGGTGGTTCTTTAAATTCATCTTTTGCAAGTGCCATATTGCTTTTGGCTCTTTCTCTACAAGTACTGCGAGCTTTGCAAAAAGTACACCACTCACCACAGTGATACTCGCCCTCACCTTTATAAGCCATTAAAGCTCTAGGTTTCAAAATATTTTCTGCCCAATCAAGTAGTTCTTCCTTTTCCATTTCAAATGTTGAAATATTTGAAAGTCTTGGTTGAAAAATGGTCATATGAATTTTCTTGATATCGTAAAGCGAGTCGAATATTAATAAAGCTCCTAATGCATACATCATCATTTGTGTGTTGTTTTCTGCATTTACAGGAATTCCTCTTCCGTGCTTGTAATCAACTATGTAAAGAATATCATCACTGGCAATTAAGCAGTCGCACGTTCCAAAGCATCCTTCAACATATTCAGTCAAAGATACTTCTTGCTCAACAAGTAAAATCGGATCTTTACATTTCTTTTTTGCTTGTTCATACAGCTCAATGATGTAAGAAACATAAGCATTAGTACATTCTTCAATCTCAGTCGAGTAGAACTCGTTTTTCTCAGGCTCAGTAATTGCTTTGCCTATCGCTTTATTAAGCTTATATTCGGCAAAGCTATGAGCTAAAGTGCCTTCTTTAGCAAAAACCGATTCTTTGTCTTCATAGTTTTCAGTAAGTCTTGCAGAAGGTGTACAACTAAGCCACCTTTTACTTGAACTTGGTCCTAATAGTGCGTGATTTGAAGGCATTATTTAAATACCTCCGCATCTTTTAGCAAAGCCATTAAGTCTTCGGATTTAACTTCGGATAGCTTATTCGCACCATACTTTTTAAGCAATTCTTTAACATCTGCTGTATGACCATTTCTTGAAATATCAGCAAGCACAGGTCTAACATCTTCAATTGTTATTAACTTTTCTTTTTCTTCTAGAGCTGCATCACGTGCAAGTTCTTCTTTTTTGTATTCTTCCCAATCATCACGTTCAGGAATAATTGCGTTTTCACGAATCCACTCAAGTGCATTGATAGCAGTATCGATTGCATCATCTAAATTATTAAATCTTAAAGCCACGTTTGATTTCCTCCTTCTTCAGTTTTTCTTGCTCAACGATAAGTTTTCGAGCTAGGCATTTGGAAAGAGAGCCAATAACAAGTAGAGTCGTAATAATGTCATCTGCAGTAATTAGATCTCTTTCAACATCGCCTTTTGGTTTGTTTTTAGTTACTTCCATAACTCATGTCCTTTCTTGAAGAGCTAACTGTCTGTTGCATCTTCATAAGGAGAGAGTTATTAAGAAGGTAGGTGTAAAGTGATTTTAGTAATTTTTTAAAATTTCTTTCAAATACTCAATGCATCTGTTTCTTCTAGTAATGACTGTTTGGCGTGATTTACCAATTTTGGATGCCACTTCTGCATCCTTTTTATCTAATAGATATTGACGCATGATGTAGCGGTCAATTGGATCTTCTAAATTATCAATTGCATCATACATCGCCTTAATTCGCTCTTCTTCGATAAGCTTATCAAGTATGGATTGTTGAGGATTTAATGCTAAATATTCTTCTTCATCCATTTCTTCAAATCCACCATATGTAGGTTTATTCCATCCGTTTCTAAACATTGGACATTCTTCACACTTACCACGACAGATTTTTAGTTCGCCACGTTCTGCAGGAATTAGACATCTGCTCTTCAACCAATTTTCAGTCTTTTCTTCCCAATAATCCTCACGTAAGAACTTAAACTGTTCTTCATTAACATAAAGCATTGTCTTGCCAACTAAATAAACATAAGGTCTATCATCGGATGGTTGTTCATAATCCACATCAGGATTAAAAAGCGTGCTGTTTTGTTCTTCTTCAGCTTGAAGTTTTTGATTGTCGTTCTTTGACATATGTGTTCCTTCCGACATCCAAGTGACGAAATGGAACAAGTATCAAGAGCGGCACAAAAAAGCATGGCAAAAGATATGGATGTCTAAAATAGATTTTTTCCATTTCGTTTTGCAGTGCGTTCGTCCGCTAAAATTACTAGACTGCGATATTAAATTGTTTGAGGTATGAAGTAGCGTTGACCTGTAAGTCCTTCATATCTCCGACTAGGCGTTACAGCACCTAAGTACGAGCCCATTATAACAAAAGCGTTATTTCCAACTTTGGGAGTTTTCCCAAACTAAAAATGATGCAAAAATAGCTATTTTCTTTAAAAAAAACATAAAAAAAAGACCTTATACCTACTAGATATAAATCTAATAAGACATAAGGCCGTATTTCTTTCGACTATTCAGTTATAAAATTTGGGAAATTTCCCAAACAATTTTTATCATTTTTTAAATTATCCAATCTCCATGGTTGGTTTCGGCGCATTTTAAAGACCAAGAATGCACATCTTCGCCATAGCAATAGTTTATAAGAAAATTATAAAACTGATGTTGCTCATTTGATGTATTTAAATCAAAACTTGCACTAGACAATAATTGATGAGCAACTATTGGATGCAATTCAAATGCTGCACAAAATCTCATACAATCTACTAGTGATGGCATTGCAGAACCTTCCAAAATCTTACTAATTTTACCATTATCTACCTTAGAACTTTTTGCAAGTTGATTGATACTGAATCCTCCATCTTCCATTAAAGTATTTAGATTGAATGCAAATGAACCAGATAATTTGTTTTTGAGTTCAATAGCGTCCTTGTTATCTTCGAGGACTCTATCGACATCCGCATCCTGTGCTCTTAAGAATATCCTTTGATTATGCTCGTCGTCCGTTTTTATTTTCTTCGGACTAGCTTTTTTTCTCTTCTCACAATTTTTGCATGATTCGTATGGTAGGTTTTCGTCGCTTTCTTCTATGGCATCAAAAGCCAAGCAACACTCATCTCTATGCATCATTGCATATGCACTTAGATGCTTTTTGCCATCTTCAATATCTATGTACTTAGCATCATTAATGACAAAATATCCATCTACATAAAGAATTTCTTGATTGGTCAATGTTTGTTTCAATTTTGAATTATGGATTGTTGCATAAAAGGAACTAAGGATGCCACCTACAAAAGTTTGACCGTCCTTGATTTGTATAGTTTTGCTAGCAAAATCGATATCTCGCTCTTGCTTAATTCTTGTTTTCTGAATATCCTCGATTTGCTTTACAAGGCTCGCTACATCGTTGCCATGATTTCGTTTATTCCATGTCTCAATAACATATTTTAAGTCAATAAGGAATGCATGAATAATCTCGTGATCTTCGGCTCCTTTTCTGTAATCAGTCTTAGAGTAACCAATGTACTCAATAATTCCATTAAGACCAAGTTTATTATTCGATTTATTATACGGAAGAATAAAAGCATTTCTAATCTTTTGTATCTCATCTCCCATTTTATTGTTTTTGATGAAATCACCATAAGTAATTTGCTTTTGAATAGATGTTGTTTCAGGCAAATCCTTAGTATTTGCCGTATAACCAAAACGATAAAATTTTGAATCAAGGACATAAGCGATATTGTCTTTTATCAAAATAGTATCTGGTCTTAAATCGCTACTAGGAAATGGGGTCTTATAATCATTTGATTTCATAAACCAATTTGCACTAGGATTAAATTTGGTTGCATCTCTATTTCCGAAGATTGAATTAATCATTCTTTCAAAGATATAAGCATAAGAATCAACACCGTATACAAGTTCATTACCATTTTGTTCATCACTTAAGCCTTCAATGATGGATAACATATTCGATAATCTTAATTTCTTTTCATCATCAAAAGTTTGACTCAATTCTTTTCTTAAAGTATCGATATAGATATTCTTTAATTCTTTGTAGAATGGTTTAGTTTCAATAAAATTAGAACTGTTGATTCCAAATAACCATCCTAAGATATCTAGGCTTTTCTTAACACAATATTTATGTATTTCAACAATAATGTTATCAAGCTCGTTTTTGACTGATACCACAATATCGCTATATACAACATTGCCTTTTGATATAATCGGTTGACCATTTAGAGTCCTTTTCCAATCAACTTTTCCTCTTTGATTTTTCTTTAAGACTTTTTCCCTGTTGACATAAAATCCATTCATCAAGTAGTCTCTAATAATCTATAAATATGATAACAAGGGAATAGCCTCATTATTTGAAAACGATGACTCAACTTTTATCCTTGAATTAGAATATGTTTTTGCAATTGATATTGTTTGTAATATCGCAAGAACATCTTCTCTTGATTTTTCAATAGATGACTCATCAAAGTTATATGTTTCAGGATAATAAAAATCAATTCTATTGTTCTTGATTTTTATACCAATAAAAGAGTCATCTACTTTATTAGTGACTTTATGATAATTTATTTCAATGTCAACAACATCTTTATTACTTGTTGAAGATGCCATCTACGAATACCTCTAATCCTTTTTCCTTGTATTCTTTTACAAGTTCATCTAGAGATTTGATTCCATCTGCAAACCATTTGCTTCTATCAAATTTAGCAACATCTGACCATAAGTATTCAAGTACTTTGTACGCAAAAGCATTGACTGCCTCGGGATCGGATGCATCTACCTTTTCTTTTCTCATACCATTCTCATCAACGAAATATACTCCTAATTGCTTATCTTCACTATTAAGTCCACTTGAGCATTCTAAAATATATTCATTTATATCATTAACTAATTCTTCCCAAGTAATATCGGCACCTGGAATATACTTATTCTTAAATTGATGGTCTACTGCAAATTCATTAATAAGCTTTTTAAATTTCCATCTTCTCTTGAATGCAGTGTCCAAAGTAAATACATTTTGGTCGGACGTGTTCATTGTCGCATAAATTGAAAGATTGCCAGGTAGCCTAATTTCTTTAAATGTATAAACACCCTCAAACTTTTCTTTTAAATAATTGATGATATTGACATTAGTGATTCCATATTCACTGACTCCTTCTTTTCTATCCAAAAGTTGAAAGATATCACCAAAAATACTAGCTGCACTACCTCTATTTAGTTCTTCAATAACTAAAGCAATTCTCTCGTTTGGTTTTCTAATTGCTTGTTCCAATGCAAGAGTAAAAGGACCAGGATTGAATTTATAAGTAACCTTATCCCCTTCCACCACAGGCAAAATTTGACCTACAAAGTCAGTATTTGTATAGTCTTGATAAAAAGTCGTTCTAATATAGTTATCTTTTGGATAGCCATCTAATAGTGTATGTTCAACATAGTATGATTTTCCACAACCTGGAGTTCCATAAACAATAAGGTTTTGACCATCAGTGATAGGTGACTCTTTAAAGCTAAACAATGGCACTTCTACTTTCTCATTTGAAAGTTCAATTTCATTGTTGCCTTCTTCTTCATCTATATTAATTTCAGTAGTAATATACTCAGCGTACTTTTCATCAATATCTAATTCAGTTTTTGCAAGAGCTAGTCCATTTTCTCCAATATATCTAATATTGCATTTCTTTATTATTTTATCAATTGGTAATTTTCCAACATACTTTAAACTTGAGCCATCATACTCGATGTAATTTGTTCCATCTAAAAAATTACATAAAGCATTTATATTTTCGTTAGTTGCTGTCACATTTAATATAGAAGGTAACCATTCTTTTTCAATTTCGGCAACACCATTTACTAGCATATACTTTAATATTTGATATAATGGATGAACTGCTTTTCCATTAATAGGTTGAAAGAAAATATCAAAATAATCCTTTATTGTTATGTTATTTTTGGCAACCTCTTCAGCAAGAATGGTTAAATCAAGAGATGAGTTTTTCCAAATACACAGCTCATGTCCTATCGTATATTGGCTTTCAAATTGTTTGTATGCACCATTATATGTTCCAGCACCTGATGATGTACCTTTGATATTGTCTCTAAATAAATCATAAGCTGATTGCAATCTTCTTGCAATTTCGGTTTTTACATCATCATTTATTTTAGATGATTTTTTAGAATGATATGTAGCTTGAATTAAACTAAGAACAGTTTCAGCTTTTTGTGTTCTACAAAGTTTATCAAAATATAATTCCATATGTTCTTTAGGTATTCCTGCCATTATTTATTTCTCCTTTTTAACATAATATCAATTGCTTTTGCAATGCTCAATGCCAATTTGCATGGAACTGCATTGCCAATCATTTTATAAGCATCTCCTTGACTTCCTATAAATTCAAAATCATCATCAAAAGTTTGAAGCCTTGCAGCTTCTCTAACAGTTATTGTTCTAGCTTGAGATGAATCATAGTGAATAAATCTTAATCCATCTTTATATAAATGAGCAAGGATTGTTGTACTAGGCTCATCTTTTCTTAAAACATGGTACTTATGAACCTTAGTTTTTGCTCCTGTTGCATCATTATATATCTCCTTAAGTTTCTCACTATCAGTGTATTTATTTTCACCACTCTCAATATCCCTTGCAAGCATTTGAAATATTTTAACATCCCTTATAGAATTGAACCTAGAATAGTGCCATGATATATCGCATTTGGGAACAGTATGAGATGGTCTTTTATCACTGAATAAAGGATAACAGCCCGGTAAATCCCCAATTGCCTCCTCAACTGTTATAACTTTTCTTCCTTTTAATGATGGAAGAATATTAGTATAAAAATCTTTGAGAATTTTTTGTCGATCATCACTTTCAAAATACTTTTTATTTAATCCTACAAGGATTACTCTTTTTCTAGACTGAGGAACATCATAATCAGATGCATCTAGTATAGCTAGTCCTCTTATATCTTCAACAATCTCATATCCCTTTTTTTCAATATCTCTTTTTATCAAGTCAATAATAGGAGTTCCATCTGGCATTGCAGACAGCATTCCTGGAACATTCTCAAATACAAACAATTTTGGTTGAAAATTTTCTACTATTTTCAAATAATATTCAAATAAATAGTTTCTATAGTCTGGTTTTTCTTTTTGGTCTATTGAAACCCTACCTGCCACAGAATATGCTTGGCAAGGTGGACCTCCAATGATAAAATCTACTTTTTTTCTACCAATAATTTTCTTTAGTCCTTTTGACTTACCATATTTATCATCATCAAATCCATTCAATAATTCATCTGTTCTTTGAATATCAAATTGAATGACAGTTTCATTTGCATTATTGTCACCCCATTTTGTTATTAATCGGTTACGCAAAGTATCAACAGGAGCTTTTTCCCATTCTACAGATGCAAGATGTTTACAAAGATTTGATTGAAGAAAACCATCTAATAATCCGCCACAACCTGAAAATAAATCAACAATATTATATTTTCTTTTCATTATCCAAAAACTCCTTTATTTTCAGTGCAATAGCCATACCTAAAAGTGGTGGAACTGCATTACCAACTTGTTTATACTGTTGTTGCTTGCTACCATAAAAAACAAAATCATCACTGAATGATTGTAATCTAGCACATTCTCTAACAGTAGGTATTCTATTATACTCATAATGAAAATGTGTCCTATGCCCTGTATCGATAGTCAATGATGGTTTCCAACTGCAATATCTATGAAGTGACTCATGATATTTGAATTTATTTGATTCTTCTTTTGGCAAATCTTTATAATTTCCACCATCAGGTATTCTTGCTATATTATCTATTGTTTTTTGCGTATGTCGAGTAGGATAGTGATTATATACAACAGTTGAATTTTTTCTCATTCTTCTTTGGTAGTCTGATGTTGGTTCATGTAAATACTCTCTAACAGTATCCAAAGAGTAATCGTTGTCACCATTCAAAGATGGTAAGTCAGATAACGCTTCTTTACAAGTAATGAAATTATCTTCATCAACAAGCGGTTCTGGATAATTAAACTCATTTTCCCCATCAAGGATTCCTACAAATATAGCCCTTTTTCTTATTTGTGGAACACCATACTCAGGTGCATATAAAACCTTAACAGACATTTTATAGCCTAATTTTTCAAAATCAGAAAAAATTCTCTTTTTTCCCAAACCATCATATAATGTAAGCATTCCTGGAACATTTTCCAAAACCACAATTCTTGGTTTAAGTATTTTTGCAGTTTTAACCATAGCTGAATAAAGGATGTTTCTTTTATCATCTTCTTCTCGTTTTCCAGCTAAAGAAAAACCTTGACATGGTGGACCACCAACAAGCACGTCAATTGATTGATTACGCTCTTCTAAGAATTCTTTTATCTTTCTAATATTGTTATGGTCAAATAAATCAAGCTTCATAGCTGTTGCATTCCCATGATTCATTTCAAAAGTTTTTAACGCAGCATCATCAAAATCAACTCCCAATAAAACGTCAAATCCCGCATCTAGAAATCCTCTTGATAAGCCTCCGGCACCGCAAAACAAATCAATAACATTATACTTCTTCATTTTTAACTACCTCATCGAATATAATTTTATTTTCTTTACAGAATTGTTCAAAAAGAACTCTGTCTTTCTTGGTTGGTTGAACTTTGCCTGTTTCCCAACGACATATTGTAGCCAATGATATATTTAATCGCTCACCAAATTTTGCTTGAGACAAATTTAGTTTTGCTCTAGCAAAAATTACCTTTTCTTTAAATTCCATAATATTACCTCACTTTGCCTTGTCATATGTCATTCTCATCTTTAAACATAATTGCTCATATTTTATCATAATTAGACATTTTTATCAAGCAAAATAGGCAATATAAATTTCTAAATTTGAAATTTTGAATATACTACAAATTATATAAATATTGTGATTTCTTTTGAAAGATAAATTAGGCTTAAAAAAATCCACATCAATTTTACTCTAGTGGATTTCAATTCTTCTATTTTTTAATAATTGTATTGTGCCAAGAAACCAATTCATCAAGGGCATCCTTTGTAAATTGGTTGCTAACATGAATTTTAATATTATCATATACTAAACATTCTTTCGAATATCTTTCTTTTTTCCATTCATGAGCTTCTAAATCTGAAGGATATGCAATTAACGGATTTTTTAAACCTTTGATAATTGTTTTTGTATACTCTTGAGTGGATAAAGCTTGTATATCTTCTACAGTTAAGTAATCGTTTATTACAAGATTTTTTACCAATTCAAATGCAATTTGCCTATACGATTCATCAACAGTATAAAATACAAAATCGTCGTTACTTAAATTAAATTTCTCAATGAGACATTTAATTATCCCAATTATATCATTAAAACTTCTATTGGATTCCACATAAATAGACGAATCTCCAATTCTACGTGGATCGGTAATTTTTGAAGGAGTTAATGTTAATAAAGGTTTTGTTGCTCTAGTACCACTTTTAAAGTCGTTTTTAGCTAACTCGTACAGTTGATCTTTTTTATTATGCACGTAATATAATTCTTCAATAAATTTAACTAGCATATCCCTTGCTGATGAAACATCTATTTTATTACCTAAAAGAGTAAACGAACACACTTTTTCATAGGTAAAATCTCTGTCGTCGTCAACCCTATTCATTTTAATATTCTTTTTTGAGGATGCCACTTTTATAGGAGTAACAATAACGTCAGTTGAATCAACTATAAAATTAAAGAAATTATTTAATGTATCAAATAATGCTTTGTCTCTTTCATAAATAAGTTTTTCATTCCATTCAGGATTGTTATTATAAGAATCAACAATTTCTTTTGCAATCAATAATCCGCCAACATACATTTCAATTCCTTGATCTTTTGCTCTGGTGCCACCATTACCTTTAATTTTTATTTTAAAATCACTATTACTTATACTAGCATTTAATTTATCCTTTAATAATGTCATATTACCAATAGAATTCTTTTTACAATCTCTTATTGTAGTAATTAATTCACCATCTTCAACTAAAGAGCCATCACTATTGTAACATGGGACATTCGACCAATATTTTTGCCATTTTTTTGGTAAAATATGCTCCAATTGAAAACTAGAATACTTCGCTAATGTAGAAAATTTACCATCTCCAATATTTTTTCTCTTTATTAATTCAATAATTAGTAATAAAAGCTTTGCGTTATCATTAGATATGCTAGTCAATCCTTGAGGAAAAATAGAATAATCAATAGAGTCATCAGAATATTTTTCAAGATATTCAATAGCATTATCTGTTTTCAATAATTGTTCACAAACTTTATTATAATTCTTAACACTTAAACCATAAATTAATCTTTTTATAATAAATACACATAAAAAATCTTTTCCCCCTATTCTTATTGCAATAAATTAGAAAAAAAATTATTGCAAGTTCATGACTAACGGGTCAAACTATAATTACCATCCTCTATTTCTTTATATTTTAATGGAGAAGACAGTTGAATCAACATCAGTATCTTTTCTAGCGACTCATCCCTCACTTTGAAAGTGAACCGGTATTTATCAGCCAGATCCTTTTGGCACATCACCTTTCTGCCGTACCACTGTTCGAGACGTGGGATGATCATGGATAGTTTTTCGTTTTCGAAACTCAGCATCTTTTGTTTGCGCCAAGCGGTATATTTGTCGGCATCCACAATCTGTTTGGTGATCTTGCCGGTCTGCCGGTCCACCAAAATCTTTTCGTCGGGAGAGACGAAGTATTCTTTCATTTGGTTTGTTTCCTTATTCTCCACACTTACTTTGATCTTGCCATTCAGGAGAATCGCTTCCATCTTATTTTCCATGTTGTAACTGAACAATTCGAACGCAGTCCCCAACGCCTCCACACTCATATCCTCCGTATGGAC